>Ga0163149_10002046_pt1 | contig 25021 bp, 22 predicted proteins | sample OliLakLV19MP5G1_FD_148604 | JGI IMG/M metagenome (GOLD analysis project Ga0163149, IMG submission 148604) | Freshwater microbial mat bacterial communities from Lake Vanda, McMurdo Dry Valleys, Antarctica - Oligotrophic Lake LV.19.MP5.G1 | ecosystem: Environmental > Aquatic > Freshwater > Lake >... | reverse complement strand
CCACTTAGGATAATCTTCAGTTATTTGCCCACTTTCAATAAATTCAATATAAGAATTTAATTTTTCTTGTAACATTTCAACATGATTTAAAGAGTCAGACCAATCTAAATGGTCTGAAATTGTCAGAATAACTTCACCCGACTCTTTATCAATTCCAATGGTATCAATTTTATTAGATTCTAATATTGACATACTTTATCTATTTAGGTCTTACAATTTCTACTTTTGTTGGCGGAATTTCAGTACCCCCAACATAAGGTGGTTTTCCTTCGCCAACCACAGTGCCACCGCTTTGCTCTATTTCAGGAAACGCAGTTTTTTGATTTTTAGTCAATGGCGCAGTCTGCGAGGACTTTGCTTCGGTTAATTTTACTTTTCCTGTTGCCTTATCTTTTCCAACAACATCAATTCTTGTTTTTGTTCCTGATTTTGTTTTAACTGTGATTTGTTCTACAACATCAGTTTGACTTGTTGAAACTTCTTCAACTACTTTCTTTTCAAACTTAGCACCTTTTTCTGCATTTTTCAAAACTTGCTCTGCTTTTGTTACTTTCTGAACAATCTTAGTGGCTTTGTAAGACTTGTAAAGATACTTACCTAAAGAAATTAATCCCTCACCAAGCACTCCACCCATCATTCCTTCAACAACACCACCACTTCCGCTCATCCCACTTCTTGCGTCATTAAAAATTTGATAATTTTTACTATCCCTATAATTTGTCACCCCATCCGATTTTGCCATTTCTTTTACATTAGGGTCGTTACTATCAAGGTCGTATCTCGTAAACTCTAACCCATCTCTATCAATTCCGTCTATTGGTCTGTTAGAAGCAAATTGGTATGGCGTTAATTCAGGATATTCATCGGTTATTGGGTCAACAGAAAGGAACTTACCCAAACGAGGGTCGTATATTCTCATACCATAATCTTGTTGGTTTCCTGTTCCCTTCACCTCGTTATCATTCTCCTTACCATTAAACCCGTAACGATAATCTACTGCATTAAAATTCCGTCCCGGCATAGGCGCACCAAATGAATAGTAATCGTTGGCACTTAAAATATCAGGGTTAAAGCTTCCAACCAGGGCCGCATTTGAAGTACTTGCTATCTGTAATTTACGGTCGCTCACCACTGTTAGTACGTTTCCTAAATGGTTTCCAAATTCAAATGCTTTATTACCCGCTTCACGCACAAATACATTATTAAGGTTGGTAGGTGTTTGCATATTAATATTCCGTGTCAGCAACCCCAAACGGCTGCTGCCGTAAACATGTTGCTCGTTCAAAAACAAGTTGCCACTATTGGTTTGGCTTTGGTCGTATACGGCCATAACATTTCCCTGCGCATCGCGTTCGTAATAGGTATATATCCATTGGTTAGGCGGGTTTAAAACGCCCAGAGCTGTTTTGGTTTTGGTTATTTTAGCTATTCTATTGCCACTGGCATCATAACTATATTCAAGATCAGGCCTATCGCTTGCTACGTTCGTAATTGGATTTAAGCCTCTTGTGATCCTTTTTATTTTGCCATACACGGTCCATTCAATATTGGCAATATGCTCTTGTTTATCCTTAATTAAATTTCCAATGTTATCATAAATATAATTATTGTTGGCATGTGAGCTATTTGTATAATAAGCCTGGTTGCTGTCATTTACCTTAACAATTTCAGCCCAGCTTTTCGGCGGAATTTTTTGTTTTTTCTAATGAGGTGCTGAAAGATCTCTTCATCTTTCATAAGCCGAAGTATGAAAAACAAAGCAAATCTTGAAAAGGTTTGGAAATTGTTAAGCAGCAATTCCTTTAGGGAACATGAGCTTTGCTCATAATCCAAAGACCATACATTGAACTACGATTAGTGATAATTAGTGGAATTCGTGGCTAAAAAAGGCCATTCATACAATATCTTTTACTTATTTTAGTTTCTCATTCAGATGCTAAAAAAGGTCATACAAAGTTTATTCACTAAAGGAAGTATTGCAGTAGTCAACTTTTTGATCTTAATTGTTACCGCAAATTATTTAGGGATGACCACGCGTGGTGAAATAGGCTTGATCATGCTTAATCTTGCCATCATTCAAATGATAAATGAAATTTATACAGGTTATAGCCTTGTGCATTTCATAGCCAAATTCAATATAAATAAAATTTATTTGAACGGCATGCTATTTACACTTATCTCAAGCGTTGGAACCAACCTTGTTCTTATTTTGCTTCATAAACAACCTTCGGAATATGCTTGGCTTTTATTTATTGCTTCCCTTATTATTATTTTAAACACGTTCAATTGTGTTGTGATTCTTGCAAAAGAATATTACAAAATGTATAATTTCCTTAGCGTTTTTCAACCGGTTGCATTATTGGTAGGTATTTTTGTATTCACCAATTTCTACGGCAATTTCACACTTGATTCGTATATCTGGCCTCTTATTATTTCGTTTGCGCTTTCGTTCATCATCTCTTCGTACTTTGTACTTGTTTTTATTTTAAAGCCTGACCAAAAAAATGAATTCAGCATAAATCAAATATTAAAAAATGGTTTGTACTGCCAAATTGGAGTATTAATGTATGTATTAAGCGGGCGTTTTAGTTATTATATCTTAGAAACAAAAGATGATATTGGCTTGTATTCAACAGCTTCATCGTTAATTGAAGCGGTATTGATCATAACAAACTCCGTAACCCCTATTCTACTTTCGCGCGTGGCTATTTTAGGAAAAACACACAATAGCATTAAGCTCACCTTGATATTTGCGAAGCTTTGTTTTTTGGTAAGCATATTTGCCGTTGTGGCCATTTATTTTTTACCAGTTCAGGTATTCACGTCTTTATTGGGAGATGCTTTCATTCAAAGCAAGCCTACCATGCTTATGCTTTCGCCGGGTATCATATTCTTAAGTTTTTCGGGCATTATTAGCCATTACTTCTCAGGGATTGGTAATATAAAAATGGTGAGTTTTTACAATTTCTTTGGTTTTGCAGCAACACTTGCACTCGCGCCAATCTTAATTGCCAAGCATGGTATTGTAGGAGCTGCCATCACAACAAACATTGCGTACTTTATTACTTTTGTAGCATCTACAATTGTATTTCTTAAGGTTACAGGAGTTCCTTTTACAAGTTTGTTTAATGTAAAAGATGATATAAAAGAATTAAAGGCAGTATTTTCAGGAGACTAGCTTTATAATATAGCTCACCACCATTATCGCCACCGAAAGCACAAACCCCCACATGGCGTATTGCGCGCCATTTTTGAACTTAAACATCAAATGCGTTACCATTAATACTATTGTGGTTAAATAAGGCAGTAATGCAGGGAATAGACGAAAAGAAAGGGCAGTATCGCCCCTTAATAAAGCAATGAATGCCCGTTGTATTCCACAACCCGGGCATTCAATATTAAAGTATGTAACAAAGGCACATGTTCCCATGTGGGCTTCCAGCCAATCGATCATTAGTGCATATTACCCCAAGGCATCATAGAAAATGCAGCGCCAAGGATAACAACGTAAACGATAATGAATACAACATACAATGAGCTAAGGCATATTCCAATTATACCACAAACTCTTCCGGCTTTTAAGTTCTTGTATGAATTTTCATTATAGTTTCCGGGATTAGCTGCATATAATGCAAGATCCTTTTTTGCTAATACTAAAGCGATAATACCGCATACAATACCTACGATACCATAACAAAAGCATCCCGAGAAAATTGAACATATACCCAGAACCAAAACCGCAATTGCGTTTGGAAGGTTCTTAGGTGCTCCGAAATTACTTCCTGTATTAGTATTTATCGGGTTGTTACTCTGTGGGTTGTTTACGTTATCCATATTATTTTTTATTAATGTGAGAACTAATGTAGGCTTTTTTTGGGATTAGGCCTTAAAAATAGTTAACAAAAAATTGTTCTTAACTAATAATCCCAAAAAGCGAACTTTTTTAAATTAAACACGTAAAAAATATAACAAACAGTCTCAAACACCTCAAAACCCTTGTTAAACCTAGGTTTACAAGGGAAGGTGAAAAAACTAAAAAACAAATAAAAAACCAAAAACACGTTAATAATGAGAACACAAACACTAAAAATGGACACATTACAAACAGTATTAAGGAAAATACTAACCTGCTTAAAACTAATTTCCTATGAAAACAAAAATTTACGCCACAGCTTTATTGGCATTTATCATTCAGGTAATGGTACAAGGCCAAACACCCGCCAACCAAACTACAGATCACACTTTTGAATACTGGAAAGGTTACGCGAACAAACAAAACTGGAACGCCTCTGAGAAACAAGAATTTCTTAAAGCAAAACAGTTTGATATAAACAGAAACGCAATTTCTGTACCAAGCTCTGGATCAAACCAGAAACCTGCACTCAACAACTCTAGCCAGGTGCAAGCTGCTCCTCTCGGATGTAATAACATCGATTTTGAAGCGGGAAGCACAACAGGATGGACACTCAGCTCAGGATTTCACCCATTATATAACGCGCAAGGTTGCTGCCTAAATCCGGGCGGACAACAAATTATTACCGCAGCCACAAATGCTGCTTTCTTGGATCCATTCGGAGGTTTTCCGATAGTGGCACCGGGTGGTAATTTCTCGTTAAGAATCGGTGATAATAATGTGAATGGACAAGCAGACAGAGTTGAACAAACATTTTTTGTTACAGCTGCTAACGCAAACTTTACATATAAATATGCTGTTGTATTTGAAGATCCGGGACACGTTGCCGCCGAACAACCTGCTTTTGTGGTTGAGATGTTTGATACAACCAACTCAGCAATTCCATGTACATATTATAATGTATCGGCCGGGCAAAACATTCCGGGCTTTTTAAATGGCCCAGGAAATGTAGTTTACAAACCATGGACAAGCGTAATTGTTGACCTTACCAATTATATAGGACAAAACGTAACAATTCGCTTTACAACTTACGATTGCGCTTTAGGAGGACACTTTGGATACGCTTATATAGACGGTGTTTGTGCTGCGTTCACAACAGGAAACTCACTTAATATGTGCGCAGGTTCATCAAGTTTAATTTGCTCACCTGCCGGTTTTGGATCCTACACTTGGAATGGACCAAATACAACTAATTTATTAAACCAATGCTTAGTTGTAAATGCAGCCGGAATTTATACGTGTACTACAACCATGGTAACAAATTGCCAAGGACCAACATTTACATACACGGTTACAAATTATCCAGCACCAAATGTATCGTTCAATTCTCAAAGCAGTTCGCCTTGCGCGCTTAATTATAATTTTATAAATAATTCAAGCATCGCTTCAGGAAATATTACATCTTATACTTGGAGCCTTGGAAACAATACATCATCCAACCTTACAAGCCCAATTGCTGCTTATCCAACTTACGGAACCTATAATGTAAGTTTAAGTGCAACATCCAATTTTGGTTGTACTAATACATCTGTTCAAACTCTTACAATTCACCCAACTCCTATTCCATCATTTGTTGGAAATACTGTTTGCCAAAGTAGTTTGATCACATTTACAAATACATCAAGCATACCATCGGGAAACATTGTAAGCTATAATTGGAATCTTGCCAACCTTCAAAATTCAAGCTTAACTAACCCAAGTACACAATATACAAGCCCTGGGCCAAAAACAGTTACATTAACTGCAGTAAGTAATTTAGGATGTACAGCATCTTATATAGGTATTGTAAATGTAAACCCTTTACCTGCGGTTAATTTTACCGCTAGCAATGCCTGCTTTGGTCAGGCCAATAACTTTACCAATCTTTCAAACATAAACTCAGGTAATATTACCAATTACGTTTGGAACTTTAATGGATTCAATACAAGCACTGCTCAAAATCCTAATTACACATTCCCGAATAATGGCTCTTACAATGTGCAGTTAACAGCGGTTAGCGATATGAATTGTGTAAACAACATTATTAAACAAGTAATGGTACACGCCATACCGGTTGCTGATTTTACAATTCCAAATGGTTGTGCCATGAATCAATTGAATATCACTAACAATAGCAGCGTTCAAAACGCTACTTTATCTACCTTTTTATGGACTTTTGGACAAAACGCCGCAGCCTTTGTACACACGCCAACTTATTTTTATCCTTCGCCCGGAAATTACACAGTAAGTTTAATGGTGTATTCAAATTACAGTTGTAGTGCACAACAAACCAAAACCATAAGTGTGTACGCTATACCTCAAGTTGGCTTTCAAAGCAACGTAGCGTGTCATAACCAAACCACCCAATTTAATAACTCCACCATTATAAGCAGTGGGTATGTTGCCAAATGGCGTTGGGACTTTGAAAACGATGGTATTTGGGATGATACAACAACCGTAAGTCCAGCATTGATTTACCCTAACTACGGAAATTACAATTGCAGGTTAATGGCTATTTCGAATAACGGTTGCCCAAGCAATGTTACAAATCCTGTTGTAGTGCATCCAAACCCAGTAGCTAATTTTAAAGCAAGTCCAACTTGCTTAGGTGATCGTACCGAATTTACAAATCTTTCTAGTTCACCTTCAGGAAATATTACTTCATATGCTTGGCAATATTATGGCGACGGAAATGTGAACAATGTTTACTCTTACGCTGCACATAATTATCCTGCCAACGGAGTTTACCTTGTAAAATTAGAAGTACAAAACGAATTCGGCTGTACAAATGTGATGTCGAAAGCCATGTTTGTAAATCCAAAACCGGTTCCAACTTTTACAATGAGCGACCCAAAAGGATGCGAGCGCGTATGTGTAACATTTACCAATCAATCAACCATTAGCACCGGAAACATTAGTACGTATCAATGGTTATTTGGTGATGGATCAAAACCTGAGTACTCACAAAATCCAACACACTGCTTTAGCAACGGCATATTTGATGTAACCTTAAAATTAGTGAGTGATAGTGGTTGTATGGCTACTTACATACATCAAAAGGCTGTTCAGGTTTATCCAAATCCTATTGCGTCCTTTGTAGCCGAACCAAATGAATTGGATGAGTTAGAACCTATTTCAAACATTACCAGCGATGCTGTTGGAGCAGATGAAGTGAAATTTTATATAAATGATGGAAGCATTTACTTAATAAATAATTTCACTCATACCTTTACTAATCTTGATAAACAACAACCTGTTATCTTTCAAGTAGTAACCAATAAATTTGGATGCAAGGACACAACCTCAAGGGTTTTAAAACTAAAACAATCCTATGCGATCTATATTCCAAATACCTTTACACCAAATTATGATGGAACAAATGATGGATTTAAAGCAAAAGGTTATAACATCATTGAGTTTCATATAACTATCTACGACCGTTGGGGACATAAAGTGTTTGAAAGCGACGATATGAATGTAGCATGGGATGGCAATACAAAAGGAAGTACCGAACCAATTAAAGACGATGTGTATGTTTGGAAAGCCAATGTAGTTGACGTAAACAAAAAAGCACACGATTTGGTAGGGCATGTAACTTTACTTAAATAAAAAAAAGGCCTCAGAAATTTCTGAGGCCTTTTTAATTTATATCTTATTTAAGAATTTATTGTTTCTCGAAGCTTGCCTAGCTCGACAACCACCATTTTTCGTTTCGTTCCTATTTCTTCAATCTTCGCTTTTTCAAAAGCTACTTTATCCTGTACTTCTTTTAATAAAGGATTATTTCCTTTTGAGTTTTTAAAGAAACCTAAATTATTTTCGTAAGTACGAATAGAATTATTGATCTCGTCCATTTGCTTTTTCAAAAAATCTGCTTCTTTACTTAAAAGATCTTTTGGATTTTCGGAAGCTAAAAAGCGATCGATCTTTGATTGGTATTGAATTGCTGCTTTTTCGTTCTTGCTAAGATCGAGTTGATTGTATAATTCATCAAGCTTATTATAAAATGCGTCGTTCAAACGTTTTTTATCTTTTAAAGGCACCATACCTTTTGAATTCCAATCAGAAACAAAATCCTTTAAAGCCGCGCGATTTTGCGCTATATCAGCGTTTAATTGAAATGCATTTAGGTTTGCAAGAATAGCTTCCTTCTCTGTCAAATTTCCTTCGTAAGAAGCATCCAAATTATCGTAATGCGCCTTTCTGGCGTCAAAAAATGTATTACAAGCCTTGCGGAATTTTGCAAATAATTTTGGCTCTTCTTTATCACCATTTGATGGATATTTCTTCCAATCTTCCTGCAGCCTCATCAATTGCTGAGCTGTTTTTACCCAATCTGTATTGGCTTGAAATGATTCTGCCTTTTTAATGATCTCTAATTTTATTTTGCGATTATCAGCAAACTTCTCGTGTAAACCTGCAAAAAACTCCTTCTTCGCATCAAAAAATTTATCGCAATGCTCTCTAAATTCATTCCAAATTTTTTCATTATCCTTTTCCGTGGTCCTTCCAACAGATTTCCATTCGTTTTGAACGGCAATCACTTCATTTGTTTTTGTATTCCACGCCGAAACCGATTTAAGGTCAATTGTAGCGGTTAAAGTCTTGAGTTTTTCAATGAGTTCTTGTTTCGACTTCAAATTCGTTTCCTTCTTCTCTTCTAAATTCTTGTAATAGCCTTTTATCTTTCCGTAGGTCTCATCTAAAGCGGCTCTGTAAGCAGTTTTCATTTCATCCCACTTTTCATTTGGAACAGGACCAATTTCTTCCCATTCATTGCGGAACGCTTTAATAGAATGTTCTGATTCCTTAATACTGTCGGTATTTTGTAACGTTTTTATCTTTTCAATTACCTCTTGCTTAAGCTCGTAGTTTCTTTTAAGATCATGTTCCTGAAGATCGCGATAGATCCTTAGGTTATAATAAAAATCCTCTACAGTTCTGCTATAGTCCGATTGAATGTCTTTGTATTTATGCGGAGAAACCTGACCAGATTCTTTCCACTGCTTTTGTAGTTCTTGCAGTTTTTTTACGGCAGCACCAACGTTATCGCTTAGTTTGCTAAGGTCGCTGATCTTCGAAATGATCTCTTTGCGCACCACCAGGTTTTTGTCCTGATCCTTTGCTAAGCGATCATCGCTTTCTTTTTTAAGTTTTTTATACTTTTCCAATAAGGCTTCAAACTTATGGTCATCGGGTTGTTTTTCGTAAACAAACTCTTTTACTTTTCCGCCCTCGTCAATAAATTGTTGTTTGGCATTTTCAAATTCAATACTCCAAATTTTTTGAAACTCCTTTTGTAATGCACGCATTTCAAGAGCAACTTCACCTGCTTCTTTTGTAAGCAGCTCTTCTAATTTTGAAATCAATTCCGTTTTCATCTTTCATTTATTCCACTTGTTCAACGTGAACAAATGTGTATATCAAATTTATTCAATTTTTCAATGGCAGCAAAATCCTAACGTAATAATAACATTAGGAAAATGGTCTAAAAATTTGGTAGTTACAAAGAAAACATTATTAAATAAAGCCTATTGATGTATGATACGCCTAATCGCAGAGCCAAATTACAAAAATAAAGTCCTTTCGCAAGTTTTTCAAATGAGAACTGTAATTCAGAAGCTGAAAGTGTTTTTACTAATTCACCATCTACTTTCTTGGCAAAAACATCATAAAATAATGATTCTAACAATAATTACTTCATGTATTTTTGCTTGGCATCCGAATAAGCCGGGAAGTTATTGCAATGCCAGGCCATTATCACGGTAGCATCCTTCACAAGCATTAATCCGGGGTTGCTTCGTATCATGGTTTTTAATACCGTTGCATCCACCATTAAAAAATCATAAAGGGCATTATACTTATGTTTAAAAGCGTCTATTTCTTTTGGACCAGATGCAGTGAGCGCTATAAAAGGAACTTTTTCTAATTGAGCGAGTTTATAAAAGTCATTTATTTTGGCATGAAGCGCATCCTCATCATCTGTTTTTGCAAGATCATAAGCCACCAACCAATAGTTATTTGCTTTAATGTTCAAAATAGAATCGGTTACAACAACTCCATCCATGTTTGTGATATTAAAGTCGCTGATCTTTGGGGCATTTATAGCTTCGGCAACCATACTGGTTATCATGGTATCAAATTTCCAAACCAAAGTATCTTCCCATATTTTTGATTTCATATAATCCTCTTGGGTCATTTCCTTTTTCTCTTCATTATTCTTTATCTTTTCATATACCATCAGAGTTTTATATTCCGCATCTTTATAGCCCGCCCCTTTCTCCATATTCTTTCTAATATTATTACCAATCTTATAGGCTCTAAAATCAAATACAGGTAAATTACGATAGGTATAAACAGGGAACCAAACAGATGATACAAAACCTATTCCTGCAAAAGTGGCCGTAAGCATTGGTGATGTTATTTCATTTATATTTTCTTTTCCGGCAAATAGTAAAGTGATCAATACCATTAGCACAACATCTTTCCAGAAGCTTGTCCATGGTTTTAAAACTAAAAAATCTCCAAAGCAACCACAGGTAGTTACTTTATTGTAACAAGCCGAATAAAAGGTTAAAAAAGTAAATAAAGCAATTTGCGCAAATAATAACCATAGTGTGAGATTTCGTTTATACCCTAATAATAAAAATATGCCAAGTATTATTTCGCTCGCAGTGATCATTGTGGCAAACGGCAAACTAGCATGAGCAAACCAATCAAATATTCCTAAACCCGAATCGGCTTTAAATACTTCAAAATATTCTTCTAGTTTATAAGAAAATCCTACGGTATCATTTGCTTTAATAAATCCCGAAAAAATAAAAAGACCTCCAACCAAAAAACGTGCGCTATGCGTTACCCAAGCCCAATTGCCTATTACAGATGCGCCATTGATGAGAATGAGTTGAACCACCAATAAAACTGCTAGTGTGGTTTTACTAAAGCAAGGCGGGCAGATGAAATACAATAAAGCAGCTAAGCCAATGCTCCATATGGCTCTGAATAATTTTGATTCAAGGAATTTTCTCATAAATAGGTTTTAATTTAAACGAGGTCCATTATACGCTAAAGTTAAAATAAGACCTTTAAAAAGGGAAGTTATTTTGGTTTTTTAACGAACATTATATGTTTCATAATTAGATGTGATACTAACAAATACCCCATTTGCGTTAAAATGCCTCAGATAAATAATTGCTATATTAGCGATCGCGTTCAATGAGCCAAAATCTGATCATAATTCCTACGTACAACGAGATCGAGAACATCGAGAAGATGATCAGAAAGGTGTTTTCATTAGCTGTACCTTTTCATATCCTTATTGTAGACGATGGTTCGCCCGATGGCACTTCTTCCAAGGTGAAAGAGCTTCAAAAGGAATATTCCCAATCGCTTTTTATTGAAGAACGTAGCGGCAAAATGGGTTTAGGAACGGCTTACATTCATGGGTTTAAATGGGCTTTGCAACGACCTTATGAATTTATTTTTGAAATGGATTGTGATTTTAGTCATAACCCCGATGATCTGCCAAGATTACTGAGCGCTTGCCAGGGCAATGCCGATGTGGCCATTGGTTCGCGTTATGTAAATGGAGGAAATGTTAGCAACTGGGACATGAAACGCATTTTGCTCTCTTACTTTGCGTCGCTATATGTACGTCTCATTCTTTGGTTCAATGTAAAAGACACTACAGCCGGATTTAAATGTTACAAACGCAAAGTTCTTGAAGCCATTGATCTTGATAACATCAAATTCATGGGTTATGCTTTTCAAATAGAGATGAAATACACGGCTTATCGTAAGGGCTTTAAATTAGTTGAAGTACCAATTACCTTTGTAGATCGCGTGCTAGGAACCAGTAAAATGAGTTCAAAGATCTTTAAAGAAGCTTTTTTAGGTGTTCTTCAAATGCGTTTTAAAAAATATTAATAATTCCAAAATGAAACTGTTACTGAATTTTTTACTCTCCTTATCGTTTACTTTTTGCCTTGCTCAAGAAAAACATTTAAAGAACATTCAAAAACTTACTTACGGAGGAGATAATGCCGAGGCTTATTTTTCGCCCAACGGAAAACATGTTAGTTTTCAAAGCAATTATAAAAAGTGGGGATTGAGTTGTGATCAGATCTTTTCCATGGATCTTTCAAAAGCCGCTGCCGACAGCACTTACAAACCATCAATGATCAGTACAGGAAAAGGAAGAACTACTTGCAGTTTTTACATGCCAAACGGAAAAGATATACTTTATGCTTCAACACATTTAAAACATGATACCTGCCCCGCTGCTCCGGTTGAAATAGGAAAATACCTTTGGGCCGTTTACCCGGAGTTTGATATTTTTGTAGCCGATCAAAAAGGCAAAATAAAAAAACAGCTAACAAATACTTCCGGCTACGATGCAGAAGCAACCGTTTCGCCAAAAGGAGACAAAATAGTTTTTACAAGTGACAGAAGTGGCGATTTGGAGTTATGGATCATGGATATTAACGGAAAGAATCAAAAACAAATAACAAATATTTTAGGCTACGATGGCGGAGCATTCTTTTCTGCAGATGGAAAAAAACTTGTTTTCAGGGCATCGCGGCCAAACTCCGAAGAAGAGATCAAGGAATACAAATATTATTTAGATAAACATTTAGTGGCTCCAACTAACATGGAGATCTTTACTTGCAACCTTGACGGAAGCGATTTGAAGCAAATAACCACATTAGGCAAAGCAAATTGGGCACCTTACTTTTTGCCAAAAGGAAACAAGATCATTTTTGCTTCTAACCATCATAGCAAACGCGGTTTTGACTTTCAATTATACATCATCAATGTTGACGGAACAGGATTGGAAGCCGTTACAAAAGAAAGTTATTTCAATGCTTTTCCAATGTTTTCGCCAGATGGTAAAAAATTGATCTGGTCGAGTAACCGCAAAAACCACGGAACAAGAGATACTAATTTATTTATTGCAGATTGGGTTGATCAATGATCTCTGTGATCATTTGCAAACGGTAATTAACTTCTAAATTGAATTCGTTGGCAGTTAATTCTTGGGTGTAGCGTTTGTATAAAAAATAAGACCTACTAAGCATGTTTTTCATTTCCTCAGTCTGTTCTTGTTTATCAAACACAAAAGAGCGCTCGTAAAAAAGGTCGGCCAATATTTTTATTTGATCTGGTCTTAGCGTTTCGTTGTGCTTTACCATTTTTTTAAAGGACTCAAGGGGCATTTTTAATAATTCATCTAGCTCTAGCGAGGTAAAAGTTTTTACAGCCTTTTCAATTTCCTTTTCAAAACTTTGCATGTCGCCATTTTTTTTAAATCCTAAAATAGTGGCCAGTACTTTACCAAATTCCTCAAACTGCCTTTGTAAATAATCTTTTCTAAACATTGTTCAGTTTCTTAAACATATCAAGCGTTTGTGTGATCAAAAATTCCTGCTCATTATTTCTTATCACAAGATCGGTTAATTTCAATTTTTCTTCATCGCTCAATTGGCTTTTAATTTTATTCAAAATCTCTTCTCTACTCGATCCATCGCGTTTCATTACTCTTTCAATTCGCAATTCTAAAGGAGAAGTGACCAAAATAATTTTATCCAATCCCTTGTCTAAACCAACTTCATATAACAGTGCACTTTCTTTGATGATCAATTTACCAGGGTTGGCGGTTGCGAAAATTTTAAAATCATTTATTACAGCAGGATGAATGATCGCATTTAATTTTTTTAGAAGTGTGGTGTCAGAAAATATCTTATTTGAAATATGTTTCCTGTTAAGTGTTTTTTCATTGTTACCTTCCTTGTTTGCTGTCAGGTAACATTCGTTCCCTAAAAGATCAATAACTTGTTGTTTGATAGCAGGAACGAAATACTGCTCCTTTGCACTTTCATCGCTATTGAATATTTTGACACCCAATAGTTCAAACAGTTTTGCAACAGTTGATTTTCCGGTTCCAATTCCGCCTGTTAGTCCAACTACCATTATTTCTTTATCATTAAAAATTCAACTTCCTTTGGTTCAAAGCTCAAAACAGTGATTTGCTCTGAAAGCAATTTCACATTCACATTTAATTTATTATTTTTTCGTTGAGAAAGATCCACAAAAACTTTGAGCAAAGAAGTATCGGCACCAGCTTCGCCAAACACACCTGAATATTTTACTTTCACCTTTGAAGGAAAAAGCGAATATTTAAAATGCTCATCCACATTTTCAAATTTAATGGGAACACTTATTTCTTTCTCTACTAATTTTCCGACATTAATAGATAAGTTGACAACCGTTACGTTTAAGGAGATCTTATTGTTTGGATTAATTAAACTCATTGTTTTAATTTGGTCCGATCTTTGATCGTTTAATGATAAAGGCGATGTATAAACCGTGTCAACACCTTCCAGATCTGCTGCCTCGCCTGTAATTACAACCCATGCAGGATCTACTTTAATAAGTTTGACCGTATAACCTTTAGCGTAATTTATATGGAGTGGTACTTTTACAGGAACCTGCTTTTGTGTTCCCTCATTATTGATAAACGAAATAGTATCCGGTTGTACCCTTCTAATATCTGCTTTGAATTGAAACATTTTTTTTATCTCGCCCATATTCGACGATAAATAAAATTTGCTTCTACTCGCATCGCTCTTTACATCGTTAAGATCAACTCTAAGAACAGGGAATGGTTCGGTTAATCCTATCATAAATAATTTAAGTCCACTTGCCTTCACCGAAACTTTGATGTCTTTTGGGATCTCGATCATCAGTTTGTTTTGCGGATAGTTCTTAAATTCAATTGGGATAGAAAATTGTTTTGTATACACTGTATTTAATGAGTGTAAAAGCCAAAGTAATGTTGCTACCAACAAACAAATAAAAAAAGCCGATAATTTACTCGGCTTTTTTTGTTTCATATTTTGGCTTGCGTTCACTCGTTTTATGGATTTTGGTTTAATGTATTACTTGCATCCATGGAAACTGCGTTTTTTGAGATACGCATTTTTGTACCGTCCTCTACTTCCATTACCATCGATCCGTCTTCACGTACTTCATTTATTTTTCCATAAATACCGCCTATAGTTAAAATTTTATCGCCTTTTTTCAAAGCCTCTATATACTTTTTTTGATCCTTTGCTTTTTTCATTTGTGGCCTGATCATAAAAAAATAGAATACCACTACAATGGCAATTAAAGGTAAAAACTGCATAATTCCGCTCTGGCCTCCTTGAGCTCCTCCTGCCATTAAGATCACTAGTTGTTGTAACATGTTTGATTGTTTTTGGTTTGTTGTTTCTTTTTACAACTGCACACTGCAGCTGCTTACTGTTTACTTATTAAAATCCCGGTTCTTTTATGCTTTCCATTACAATCACTTCCGCTTTAATGCGAATAATGCGCGTTGATGGTTCGCAATTAGTAACAATGGTAACCGTTTTTTCCATTATTCCTTTTTTTCCTTCACTCGAAAATACGACGTTCAATTTTCCTTCCTTGCCGGGTAAGATCGGTTCTTTTGGCCACTTAGGCACTGTGCAACCACAACTTCCACTTGCACCCGAAATAATCAAATGTTGATTACCAATATTCTTGAACTTAAAATCATGGCTCACTACTTCACCTTGTGTTATCTTTCCAAAATCGAATACTTCCTCTTCAAATTTTATTTCAGGAACATTTCCCTTTATCTTTCCATCAGCAGACGCGTTGTTTGTTACATCATTTGAATCAATACCATTATGTTCATCCGAACCACAAGAGCTTAATGCAACAACAATAGTAAAAATGTAAAGTGACCTGAAATTCATAACGGAAGCAAAGATAGAAATTACCTTTTAGAATTTAGCCCTGATCTTACGAACTTTTCTTCTATTTTTTCCGAAGAACTTGTTGTTCTTAGATCGGTAGAAACTACTCTTACCACGGATAACTTTGCTATAACTAAAAGTTGCATAAACAATCGCATCCTTATTGGTAGGATCTCCACGCTTTTGACCTGCACCATGCGACTTTAATGCGCCAATGTTGGCATTCTTCTCTTCTGCAGATAATTCAGTAGTTCTTAAAGTCAATCCTGATGTATAAGGATCAGATGGCATTGGATTTGGGTAATTCCCACTAATATCATCCAAATAATCAGTAAAGGTTTTCATATAGTTGAACTCAAAGCCCCAACGATTACGTTTGTTGAATGTAAAATAAAAACCAACACCTACAGGTAAACCAAATACGATCTTTTTGTATTCGTAACCTTCCACAAAATAATCACTCATTTTAACCCACTCTCCTTGGTAACGCGATTTTGGATTGGTGTAAAAACCGCCAATACCTCCAAATATATAAGCTCTGAAACTATTTTTGTAACGGTAAGTATTTCCTAGATCAGGATCGGTAAAGAAAAAATATTGTGCAGTTGACGTAAGTGCAAAAATATCGTTCTTGAAGTTAAAATTACGAAAATGACGACCGACATTGCTTGACAGTTTATCATCACCCTCTACTCTTAAATAATCAAATGCAAACTTGAAAGATATATTTTGACGCCATTTGTACCGGGTAAATATTCCTGCATTCCAACGCGTTTTTGAAAGCTTCATGTCGGATACAAAATCCCTGCGACTTCTCTCTTTGCCACCTATATCACCTAAATAATTGGTTGCTCCAATAGATCCACCATATTCCCATAACCACTGAGCGTTGAGGCCTAAAGAAAGTACAAAAAATATGGCAAAAAGTCCCTTTTTCATGAGGTCAAAATAATTCAAACCCAAATATATAGAAATTTAGTGGAAAAACAGAGGTTTTTTGATATTTTTAGGCAAATTTGTTAAATAAATTCATTTCATTTTATGGCTAATCCCATCACCAAATTATTCAATATAAAATACCCAATAGTGCAAGCCGGAATGATATGGTGTAGCGGATGGGAATTGGCGAGTGCCGTAAGTAACGCAGGGGGGTTAGGTTTGATAGGATCGGGCTCAATGTACCCCGAGATATTACGAGAACATATTAAAAAATGTAAGGCCGCAACTGATAAGCCCTTTGGAGTAAATGTGCCGCTTTTGTACCCAAACATTGAGGAGCATATCAAGATCATAATTGAGGAAGGTGTTAAAATCGTTTTTACAAGCGCCGGAAACCCAAAAACCTGGACCAAACATCTCAAAGACCGCGGCATTACCGTAGTACACGTGGTGAGTGCAGTAAAGTTTGCCTTAAAATGCCAAGAAGCCGGAGTAGATGCCATTGTAGCCGAAGGTTTTGAAGCAGGCGGACATAACGGACGTGAAGAAACCACAACCCTCGTATTGATTCCGCAGATACGAAAAGCAATTACATTACCCTTAATTGCTGCCGGAGGAATAGGAACTGGAAGCCAAATGGCAGCGGCCTTTGCACTTGGAGCAGATGCCGTGCAGGTTGGCAGCAGGTTTGTTGCAACACCTGAAAGTAGTGCTCACATCAATTTTAAAAATGCAGTTATACATACCAATGAAGGCGATACACAACTCACATTAAAACAACTTACGCCTGTGCGATTAATAAAAAATAAATTCTTTAGAGAAGTAGATGATGCCGAAAAAAGAGGCGCTTCAAAAGAAGAAATAGAAAAATTATTAGGGCGTGCAAGGGCAAAAAAAGGAATGTTTGAAGGCGATATGGATGAAGGCGAATTGGAAATTGGTCAGGTAAGCGCAAGCATAAAAGAAATTAAACCTGCCGGTCAAATTGTAGAGGAAATAATGAAAGAATTTAATGAAACACTAGAAAGGTTGAAATCAATTAAGATGTAGCGTTTAATCGGCTTCTAAGCCATTGAATTGCTTCCTCCTCATTTTCAAACAAACGATGCTCAACAACCGGTTTGTTGAATTTTATAAAAAAAGATGACATCATTCGCATCCCGAGATTTTTTATAACCACTGCTTTTGCTACAGCGTTTCTGTTCACAAGCGGTCCCGATGCAAATTCTCTGCCTTCTTTGGTCATAACGCCCATATCTGGGGTAACAAACATCACGGCGTATTTTCGGTTACCAAACAATTCAAATTTGATCTTTTGAATCTCCTCAAGATCCTTCACATCCATTTCAATGTTTTCGTGAGGAACAATTTTCACAATATCCCCTTTAAGCAAATAGATAGTACACTTTAGAGTTCCTACAACGCTTATTATTTCATCTTCAAAGGTCATTAGCTTAAAATTTCAAGCGGGCTTAATTGGAAAATTAAACCTAAATTTATGAAATATTTCAATATCTAAACGGACAATGATCGAATTTGACAGATTTACTTTAAAGAATGGTTTAAAAGTTATTGTTCACCAAGATAAAAGCACTCCTATGGCCTGCGTTAACATTTTATATGATGTTGGTGCTCGCGATGAAGACGAAAGCAAAACAGGCTTTGCACACTTATTTGAACACTTGATGTTTGGTGGGAGCATTAACATTCCCAATTATGATGAACCACTACAATTAGTTGGTGGAGAAAATAACGCATTCACCACAAATGATATTACCAATTACTATTGTACAGTTCCTTCCGAAAATTTAGAAACAGCTTTTTGGCTAGAAAGCGATAGGATGTTGAGTTTGGCTTTTACCGACAAAAGTTTAGAAGTGCAACGCAGTGTTGTGATTGAAGAATTCAAACAACGTTACTTAAATCAACCTTATGGCGACGTATGGTTGTTATTACGTCCCCTTGCATTTAAAAACCATCCTTACAAATGGGCAACTATTGGAAAAGAGATAAGCCATATAGAAACTGCGGTAATGGGTGATGTGAAAGAATTTTTTAAAAAACACTATCATCCTGCAAACGCCATTATGGTTGTTGCCGGTGATGTGGAATTAAAACACGTGAAAGAATTAGCGGAAAAATGGTTTGAGCCTATTGATGCACAACCCACAACAAAACGCAATTTACCACTTGAACAGAAACAAACAGAATCTCGTGAATTAACAGTTCATAAAGATGTTCCTGCAAATGCTATTTACAAAACCTATCACATGTGCAGCAGATTAGACGATAATTATTATGCTACAGATGTTCTTTCGGATATTTTATCAAGAGGGAATTCATCACGTTTATATATCTCACTTGTAAAAGATAAACAATTATTTAGCGAGATAAACGCTTATGTAAGTGGAGATTTTGATCCGGGATTATTTGTAGTATCTGGTAAATTAAATGATGGTATTGATGTAAAAGTAGCCGAACTTGCCATTGTTGAAGAACTTGAGAAATTAAAGAATGAATCGGTTAGTGATGATGAATTACAAAAGTGTAAGAACAAAGTTGAATCTAGCATTACCTTTAGCGAAACGGACGTATTAACCAAAGCCACAAACCTTGCTATTAGCGAACTTTTGGGCGATGCCAACGAAATAAATAATGAAATTGAAAAATACAATAAGGTTACAAAAGATAAATTGAGAACTGTAGCTAATGGAATATTTCAAAATTCAAACTGCTCAACCTTATATTATTTAAAAAATAAATGAGTGATATAACTACTATATCTAAACGTTTGAGCGATCTAAAATTTCCATCAGAAGTTCTTGATCGTTATAAAGAGCTACACCGACACTATCACACAACTCAGCATTTACTTCAAGTAATTGGCAGCTTACAAAAAAGTGGCTCCATAAGCGATGAGCTTTTTTTAGCAGCTGTATATCACGACGCGGTTTATGATCCTAAACTAAATGATAACGAAGAAAAATCGGCAGAACTTTTTTTGGATCACTCAAAAACTTCTGGACTAAGCGCCGATCAAAAAAACAAAATTAAGCAATACATAATAGATACAAAAACGCATAAAGCTTCTGATACTATTTCTCAAACATTAATAACTGCTGATCTTGAAATATTAGAGCAGCCCTTAGACAAATTGATAACTTACGAAAAACAAATTTTAAGGGAATATCAATTTGTTGATTATAAAATTTACAAAACAAAACGACTTGAGGTTTTAAATACATTAAATAAAAATGGCAAACTTGATAGCTTAATTGCTTTTGTAAAACAACATAAGCCAATGATCGCTGTTTTTGCAGGAAGCTTTAATCCATTTCATAAAGGCCATTATAACGTTTTAAAAAAAGCAGAACTTATTTTTGATAAAGTGATCATCGCGTTTGGAAAAAATCCTGATAAAACCGATCGTACTTGGCCAATACCAAAACAAATTCAGCATCATCAACAAGAAGAATACACAGGCTTACTTACCGATTTTATTGACTCTATAGGATACGACGTAGTTGTAGTTAGAGGCTTGCGCAACTCTACCGATTTTCAATACGAACAAAATCAATATCGTTATATACAGGAATTGAAGTCTGATATAAAGATCGTGAACATTTTTTGTGATAAAGAATATGAGCACATTAGTTCATCGGGTATTCGCACGCTCGAGAAATATGGTAAACACAAAAATTACTTGCTCGAGTAAGGCATGTTAGATCGCCAATTTTTAAATAGCCGTTTCAATCTTCTCTTCTTTGTAATTGCCATACTTTCATTTGTGATTGTTGTAATAAGAGCAAAAACAACACCCTTTACACACGACGAAACGGCAACTTTTTATTATTTTATTCAAAACGGGCATTACATGCCGTTTCATGCGCATTTGGACACTAATAATCATATCCTAAATAGCATGTTTACACATTGGTGTTATGTACTTATGGGTTCCTCAAAATTTGCCTTACGAATTCCTAACCTTATCTTTTTTACCATTATGCTGTTTGGGCTATTTCGTATTTGCAAACATTTAAGGTCTGATCATGCGAAACTGCTTTTACTTTTTGGATTTGTTGTTTCGTATAATTGGCTTACTTTTTTTTCGGTAAGTCGGGGTTATGGCATTTCTTTTGGCGCCTTTATAATGGCTGTTTCATTCTTACTGGATTATTTTAAAAACAGTAAAATTAAACATTTTGTTTTCCTATGTTTTTGGATGCAACTAGCCATGGCCGCAAGCCTAATTATGATGCCGGTATTTTGTATTATGCTTGGACTTATTGTTCTTTATCAATTAGTGAATTCGAAATTCTTTAGCATAGTCAATCTTTTGAATTTGGCCATCAATGCAACACTTATTTTATACTGGGTAAATTTTTCGTCGTATTTAAAAGAAGAACACGGACTTACCCACGGCGCAGGCGAAAGCTATTGGCAAGTAACATTTGTAACCCTCATTTACATGGTTACCGGTTCCTATTCTCAAATTCTACAAGGTGTTTTAGTTGGGTTTACTTCTATTCTTGTTTTAACAGGAATTGCTCAGCCTATCAAAACAAAAACAAAATTAAAAACATTGCTAAGCGAACCGCACTTTTGGTTTTTATCTCTATTTATATTTGAAATGCTTGGTATTTACCTCATGAAAAAATTGATGGGGATCAATTATCCTGAGGATCGAACGGCGCTATTTTTTTATGCTACTTTAATTTTATACACTGTATTCTTACTTGATAAAATGAACAATACGCTACTGCATTATTTTTCTATTTTACTTTGTACAATCCTATTAGTTAATTTTGCAATGAAATTAAATTTTAGAAAACACGAGTTATACATTTACGATACTTTTCCGTCACGTTTTTACGATAAATTGCTCCAAGAACAAAAAAACTATCCGCTTCCCATAACTATCGGCGGACATCGTTGTCGCGAATTTATTTATGGGTTTATGAATTATCGTAGTGATGGTGCATTAAATGCCATGGATGCCCCTGAATTATTACACATGAATGCTGATTACCTAGTAGCAAAGGTAGGCGAAAAACCTTTTTACGATGCATATTACACCGAATTGGATAGCGAACCGGATTGGAATTTTAAACTTTTGAAACGCAGGGATCAGATCACAAATAAATTAGAGCTTGAGCTAAAAGATAAACGTGTAAAAGGAAATGGTGAGTTTTATGAAATGCTGAACGATACTAATAATCATCTTTTACCTAATAAAAATCCAATACGAGTTGATTTTATCTTTAAAACGGGCAAAGTTCCTGTGCCTTTTGAAGCATGGCTTGTAGTGCAAATAGACAATATGGATGGTAGTACATTTTGTTTTAAACGGTCCTCGCTAAATTGGATCAAAAAAGACTACCTGCCTACCGGCGAGGCAGGTGACAATACGAAAGGATACGTTTACTCGGTAATTACCCCTCCCCTGCCAAAACAATACAAATGTTTTAAAGTATTTTTGTGGAATATCAAACAAGAGGAAATAGATATTACCTTTACCTCCATTAAGCTTTATCAGCTTTATGGTAAGGGCATAAATTATATAGCACCCATTTATTTTTAACCTATGCTAAACAGAACAACGGCACCGGCATTTCATGCCATCGAACATATAAATATTCCACAACCGGAAATAAGCCAATTGAGTAATGGCATAAACATTTATACCATTAATTCGGGCTCGCAGGAATTGGTAAAACTTGAATTTATGTTCAAAGCAGGAATGTATTATCAAGCGCATCCACTGATCGCATCTTGCACCAATAATTTAATTGAAACCGGATCCTCAAAATATACTGCTAATCAAATTTCCGAACGCATTGATTATTACGGGGGATTTTTAGAATTAGAAACAGGACAAGACTATGCCAGCATCACCCTTTATACCTTAAATAAGTATTTCAACGAAACCATTGAAGTAATTCAGGACATTTTACATTCCCCTACTTTTCCAAAAGATGAGTTTGACATTTACATCAATAATAAAAAACAAAAGCATTTGATCAATTCACAAAAAGTAAGTGTTTTGGCGCGTAGAAGATTTAGCGAATTATTATTTGGAGAAAAACACCCTTATGGCGCTGATGTAAAAGATGGTGATTTTGAAAGAATCAATACTGACATCATTAAAGATTTCTTTAAGTCACATTACAATTCAAAGAACTGCACCATTATAGTTTCCGGCTGTGTTCCTAAAGAATTACCAAAGCAATTAGATAAATTATTTGGCACTGCTGATTGGGGAAATGTAGAGAACAAGCTTGTGATAATGAATGAGAAAGTTGATACAACCAAACAAAAGCAGCATTTACTCTTAAAAGATGATGCCATTCAATCTGCTATAAGGGTTGGAAGAGTTATGTTCAATAAAACACATTCCGATTATTTTCACTTTCAGGTATTGAATACCATCTTGGGTGGTTATTTTGGTTCGCGATTGATGGCAAATATTCGTGAAGACAAAGGCTATACCTATGGTATTGGATCGGGATTAGCTTCACTAGTTAACGGAGGATATTTTTACATCAGCACCGAAGTTGGCGCAGATGTAACACAAAAAGCTTTAGATGAAATTTATAAAGAAGTAAAATTACTTCGCGATGATGTGGTGAAACCGGAAGAACTTACCACAGTAAAAAATTATATTCTTGGTCAGTTTTTACGAAGTGTTGACGGACCTTTTGCATTAGCCGATAAATTTAAAGGTATTTGGCAATATGGTTTAACTTACGACTACTACGACAAGTATTTTGCCGCCATAAATAACGTCACAGCTAATCAATTACGTGATCTTGCCAATAAGTATCTTCAACAAGATGATCTTATTGAATGTGTGGCCGGGAAGAAATAATAAAACCGCTAGATTTCTCTAGCGGTTCTACTTTTATAAAGATCAAAGTTATTCCTTAATCAATTTTGTAGTTTTAATAACTGCATTGTTTTCTTTCAATCTTACAATGTAAACACCGTTTGGTATTTGTTCGATGTTTATCTTCAAATGATCCTTTACATCCTCGCTTAAAACCAATTGCCCAATAGCGTTATAAATTTCAAGTTTTGTGTTTTGTGATGAATTCGTAATAGCAATTGTGAATATTCCGTTTGCTGGATTTGGATAAATACTCAAGCCTACGTTATTGGTTAATTGCATAATGCCTACCGGACAAATCATAGTGCTCTGTGTTATTACTGCAATGTTTGTACACGTATTTACATCCGTTCCAATAACTGTATAGGTTGAGGTGGTTGTTGGAGAAACAACAATGTTTGATCCCGTACCTGTAGGCATCCATGTATAAGTAGTTGCACCGGTTGAGGTTAAAGTTGCAGATGAACCAACACAAAGCATGGCTGTTGATGAACTAACACCAACTGTTGGTTTTGGATTTACAGAAACTGTTTTTAAACCCATTCCATAACAAAAACCTGATTGCGCTAAAACCGAATATTGAACCGTAGCGCTTGGCGTAAGAGCAAGGGTTGCGCCGGTTTGAGAGGTATTCCAAGTGTATGTTGTAGCCCCCGAACCAATTAAATTGATCGGACTTCCCGAACATGTTGTTACAGTTCCACCTGCAGGAGCAATTGTAACGGTAGCAGGAGCCATTGTACAATTGCTTGAAAATGCACCGGCAATAGTAAGCCAATTTGATGATACTCCAGTTAAAGCAAAACCAGTTAAAGTTGCTGTGTAATTAGAAGGTGAACTATCCATTAATGTTGTTACGGTTGCATTATTTGCAGCACCTACTCCTTGATTAAAATTATAGCATGCCACTAACATTGGTTCGTTGCCATTTGCTTGGCAAGTTGAACGATGTAAGATCTCAGAAGCGCACACAATTCTGTTCCAGTAACGCACTTCGTCAATTTCACCACCAAAAAAGTTTGCACCCACATCATCACTCCCAATGGCAAAACTACCACTTGGTGCTGTTGCCGGTGGAGGGAAAAAGTTATGTACTATTGTACCATTTGCGTAAACCTGCAATCCGTTTGGTCCGGTAAATACAATGCTTAACAAGGTTAAAGAACCTGTTGGAACAACATATGAACTTGTGTACACAGAAGCACCAACTTTAACAACAACTGTATTTGTGCTTGCTTGCAAATAAAGGCCAAAACCATTAGTACCATTAGTTCCATTATACATAATGTATTTGTTTCCTGCAGATGCAGCAGCAGCCCTGATACGTGCTTCGTAAGTTACGGCTGTGTTTTGTACACTTACAACACCGCGACGGATGTTATCGTTAGTGCCGTCAAAGCTAAGTGAATTGCCAACCTGAGCCTTTGCAAAGGATGCACTCATTAAAATAAACAAGTAAAGTAAATTTTTCTTCATGATTAAGTTTTTTAAATTAGTATAGGCGGGTTCTAAAAATTCACT
>Ga0163149_10002044_pt1 | contig 25046 bp, 6 predicted proteins | sample OliLakLV19MP5G1_FD_148604 | JGI IMG/M metagenome (GOLD analysis project Ga0163149, IMG submission 148604) | Freshwater microbial mat bacterial communities from Lake Vanda, McMurdo Dry Valleys, Antarctica - Oligotrophic Lake LV.19.MP5.G1 | ecosystem: Environmental > Aquatic > Freshwater > Lake >... | reverse complement strand
GCTTTTTATTACAACCGCCCGCTGTTCACCGATTTTAACGGCGACAACCTCACGGACATGGTTTTTAACGGTTTCGATTCGGGCGGGTTTGACAATTCTTTGGTCATCCGGCTTCAGTTGGCAAACGGGCAATTCGGTTCGCATGTCGTGGCTTTTCCGCACAGCAACGATTTCAGGGATTTTACCTTGGCTGACTTCGACAACGACGGCGATGTGGATTTTGCCAGGGCTGACGAGTCTGCCCTGCTTTGGTATGAAAACGACGGCAATGGCAATTTTGAGCCGCCCCATTTCATCGCCGACCCGACGGGCGGGGTTCTCCATGCAGCCGACCTGAATGCCGACGGGCTAACCGACCTCCTCGTGACGGATGCGCCGGAGGGAAAAATTTGGTATTTCGAAGCGCTTGACGGCGGCAACTTCAATCCCAAAATATTAGCGGCTTCCCTGCCCGATTGGTTGGACCGCCTGGCGAGCGACGACCTCGACGGCGACGACCTGCCGGATTTGTTGCCCGTTTACCGCTATGACGAAGTTTTTACCTATGGTCAGGCTTGGCTCAAAAACCTGGGCGGCGGTCTGTTCGCAGCCCCCCAGCCCCTTGACCCCGCCGCTGGCTTGCCGTACATCGTTCAGGAACTTGTCACTGGCGATATAGACAATGACGGCGACGTAGACGTGATTGCTTCCTGCACCCGGGGCGATTCTTTAATCTGGTTTGAAAACGCGGGCAGCGGCTTGTTTTCGGAGCACTTACTGGCCGTTTATCCCGAATCAACCGACTTGACCAATATGTTGCTAGCCGATTACGACGGCGACGGGCTGCCCGATTTGTTCGGGCTGGCCGTCGGGACTGATTTTTTTAAAAACGAAGGCGGCGGGCAATTCGCCCCACGGCATACGATTTTGCCTAAATTCTACTCCATAAAAACCGCTGACCTTGCCGACCTCGACCACGACGGATTGACGGACATCATCGCTTTGTCGGACTACGACGGAAAACTGTTCTGGTATCCCAACCTCGGCGGCGGGCAGTTCGGGAAGCACCAAGAGATTTCTCACACCAATTATGGGGGCGCTTTCGCCCATGCTGCTGACTTGGACGGCGACGGCGACCTCGATGTCTTGTCCGGCATTCCAAAAAAATCGGCTAATATCTCGCCCCAGGCTTATGAATTGGTTTGGTACGAAAATGACGGAACCGGCGCTTTCGGCGATGACATTCGTGTATTCCCTGCCGGTTTTTACTTCCCGGTTGCTATGGCTCGGGTTGCTGATCTGGATGGCGACGGGGACAAGGATATTGCCTGCCTGTATACCGGAGCGACGCAAACTTTAGCCTGGCTCCCCAACGATGGCGCGGGCGGGTTCGGTACTCCCAAATTTATCTCGCCCGGCGATGTGGCAGGGCAATTTATCCTCACTGACCTTGACGGCGACTCCGACAAAGACATTGTGGCGCGGGTGGACTTTGCCAAAATTTATTGGTACGCCAACGATGGGGCAGGCAATTTCAGCGACCTGCTTTTCGTCGGGATGCAAGGCAATATCGGCGCTCTTTTGGTTGCCGAAGATTTCGACGGCGACGGCGACATGGACGTTTTGTCCGGCGACGATTCCTCCTATACAGGCTGGTGGTACCCCAACAACGGCGACCATACCTTCGCGCCCCAGAAGCCGCTGTCGTCAGAACCGTTCTTGTTCCCAACCGATATTGCCGACCTCAACAAGGACGGCAAACCTGACCTCATCGGCTCCTACGATTATGCGCTCGGCTGGAAGCCCAATTTGGGGAATGGGGTATTGGGCGACCCGATTTTTGTCAACATCGAATACGGCAGTCTTACTAATGACGGCAAAGCCATTGACATAGACGGCGACGGCGACGGCGAAATCCTATTTTCCTGGGGCAATCAAATCGCCTACGTCGGCGACATCGGCGGGCTGCCCTATATTTCGGGGTATTGCTTTTTGGATGAAAACGAAAACGGGCTGCGCGACAGCACCGAAGCCCTCTTGCCAGGCATCCGCACCACGCTTGGAACCGCCTCCCTGTCCAGTTTTTCAGATGACGACGGGCAATTCCGCTTTTACGTTAACCCCGGCAATTACACGCTGACCTATGAGCCGGATGACTGCTGGACGCTGACAACGGGCATCTCCGCATGGCTCATTGCCGTATCGGACACAGCGGTGCTGAATCGGTATTTTGGCTTCAAACCCGGGTCTGGCCTGCGAAAATTGGAAACATTCCTGTCATCCGGCCCGACGATTTGCGGGCAGGACGTGGCGTTTTGGCTGCACACCCTGAACCAGGGCTGCCTGCCCTCCAACGGAAAAATGGCGCTCGCCAATACTTCGAACCTCAACCTCCTCTCCGCCGAACCTGCGCCGGACGGCGTTAGTGGCGACACGCTTTTTTGGCAAATTGACAGCCTGTTTCCCGGCGAGGTATACAAGGTGCTTTTGCAATTCAACATGGGCATCTTGCCTGCCGGAGACACCTTGCGAATGACCGCCCTCGGCGAAACTTACGGCGATGATGGCGTCTCCGTGGCATTTCGGGATACGCTGGCTTATGAATCGGTGGTGCTTTGTTCCTTCGACCCGAACGATAAATTGGTCAACCTGCCTCTCTTGGAGCCGGACTACCTGCCGGAAACGAGCGAGCTTGTTTACACCGTCCGTTTCCAAAACACAGGCAACTACTTAGCATTTAATATCCGCATCCGCGACACGCTGGATGCCAGCCTCGACTGGCAAACGCTGCGCCCGTTGACCGCCAGCCACTCTTTTTTCACCAACCTCGATGATGCGAACGGCATCGTTGAGTTCAATTTTCCGAACATCCTGCTGGCAGATTCATTTTCCAACGAGCCGTTGAGCCATGGCTTCGTCGCCTTTGCCATCCAACCCAAAGCGGCATTGGCGCCGGGCAAGGTGATTCCCAACCGGGCAGGTATTTATTTTGATTTCAACCCGCCGGTCATCACCAATTTTGCGGAAACGAAGGTAAAAACGAGCGTGTCTGTGCGCCCTGAGAAAGTGCCGGAGGATTGGATTTCCTTTTTCCCAAACCCCACATCGGCCTTCGTTCAACTGCGGTTCAAAGCGCCGCCCGGCAATGTTCGAGCGCGGATATTTGATTTGCAGGGCCGGGTCTGTTTTGAAAAACAACTGGCGACGGCGGGCAACGCTGCTGAGTTCGACGTGTCCGCACTGCCTTCGGCGGCATACATGCTGGAAGTTATTGGCGAAAACGGCGAGCAGGGAAGGGCGAAGTTGCTGGTGCAACATTAAGAGCTTGTTGGGGATTTCGTCAATCGGCTACGAGCGGCAATTTTTATTTTATACTGCGTTGATTTTTTTCACCATAGCTGCCGGCTATGTCTGCAAAAATCGCCTTTTCTAAAATGAAATTTCCTCGCACTCGCTTGATCACGAAAACCCCAACAAGCGCTAACAGGCGCTTCCCGCTAAACTCAATACCTGCTGACTTTAAAAATTAAAAAAATGTATTCGAAAAATATTCCTTTCCTCCTTTCCCTCTTTTTGCTGACCCTGACGGCATCGGTGCAGGCGCAGTTTGGCGCAGCCCACCCCATTTTCCCTGCAAGCCTGCTGAACGGCGGCTTCAGCCACCACGTCATAGACATGGACAACGACGGTGACAATGACCTGGTGTTTTTAAGGGAAGACAGGTCGCTTTCCCTGCTTCGCAACGACGGCACGGGACATTTTGCCGAGGGGGAAATTATCATCGAAAACGCCATCGAGCCGCCCGTTTTTGTGGATTTTAACCACGACGACCTGCCCGACGTATTGGTTCGTTGCGGCAATTTGCTCTGCTGGGCACCCAACGAAGGCGACGGCACTTTTAGCAATGTATTCCCGATTGGCGCTTTCGGCGTGTTTAAAATCATAGACATGAACCACGATGGCGAGATGGATATTTTTGACGGGGTTAACTGGCTGGAAAATGAAGGCGGCGGCATTTTTATCGAACAACATGAATTCTATACACCCAACACCTTCCAGGATGTAAGCGTGGTTGACCTGGTAGATTTGAACGCCGACGGTTTGCCAGATTACGTTTACCGGATTGGTTTCAACTATGATCTCACTTATTGGCGGGCACAAGAACCCGGCGGCGGGCTGAGCCTTACGACAAATATCATCCATGCAGGAAGTTCTTTCATGCAGTTTTTTGACCTCGATTACGATGGGGATATGGATCTTATTGACTGGGATTACCTCAATTGGCCTAATTTCATCCGATCTCACCTGAACGACGGCAGTGGCAATTTCGGCCAGCCAACCCAGCTTTACCCATGCAATAGCCTGTACTCCATTTCAGACGTGGACGGGGATGGGTTTGCCGACATTCTACTCCCGGCCAACCCCAATAATTTTGCCTGGGGCAAAAACGACGGCAACGGGAACTTTACTTTTCAACTGACCCGGGTCATTGCCAGTAATGATTGGCAGTTTACTGACATCTCCGGCGACGGGTACGGCGACTTTGTTTTCAAGTATGGCGCTTCGCTAAACGATGGGGCAGGCGGTTTCGGCTCCGTCGAAAGCTACTTCCCAGAGGTGGCTCGCATTCAAGGCACCACCATTGCCGACGCGGATGGCGACGGCGACCCCGATGTTTTTTTCAACGACATCGAAAAGCGGGAAATGGGCTGGTTCAGCAATGACGGGGCGGGCGGTTTTTTAGTTAAAAACATTGTCCAAACGAGCTTCAGCGGCGGGTTGGCTGTTGCCGACTTCGATGCCGATGGCTACCCGGACTTGGCTGCCGCAAACTTTGACAGCCTGCAGTTGATGTGGCAAGGCGTTCCTGGCGGCAATTACGGTGTCCCGGATACCCTCGTCCGTGATTTGGAGCAGGCTTTTATCTGGGAGATGATTGACATTGATGGCGACGGCGACCTCGACTGGCATGTTTTTACCAATTTTCAAGCGCCTGTTTATATCAATGCCTGGATGTATAACGACGGCGCAGGGAATTTTTCCATCCCGACGAACCCTCCCTATATTGGCCCGGTAGCTTACGCCGACATAGATGGCGACGGATTGTTGGATATTATAGTAACATCCTATTCGCCCACGATAGAAACGTTTTGGCAAAAAAACCTGGGCAATGGAGATTTTGGCCCACAAGTATCTATCGCCCTATATTTTTCGACATGGGTGCAAGGGGCCGACTTAGACAATGACGGCGATATGGATTTGCTGGCAGGGGTTGATTTGCTCGTCAACGGATCCACCAATCATCTTAATTGGCTGGAAAACCAAAACAATGGCAGCGCCTGGGTGGAGCACCAGATTGCACAGGTCAGCTCAACTGTATATTGCCTTGGCGATTTCAACCAGGACGGCACGACGGACATTTGCCTTGGCACCGCGCACAACATGTCGTTCGATATCCTCGATATTGCCTGGTACGCCAACGACGGGGCAGGCAATTTTAGTGACCCGGTTTTTATGAAGCAGCTTGCCGGTGTAAAAAACTTAGCGACTTCGGATCTTGATCAGGACGGCGACCTGGATGTTCTTTACAGCGGCGACAGCGGCCTTGGCTGGATAGAAAACCTTGCTGCAAACCCCGTCATCAATGGCATCTGCTTTTTTGATGCCAACGAAAACGGAGTGCAGGATGGCACCGAAAGTCCTTTGCCCGGCATCAAAATCAACCTCGAACCTGGCGGGCAAACGACTTTTTCCGCAGCAGACGGCACTTTTCGTTTTTACGCCTCCGCCGGAGATTTTCTCCTGAGCGCCGAACCGGGCGATTGTTTTGAAGGAACGACCAGCCCTGCCACCTTCCAAATCCAACTGCCGCTGCCCACATCCGATTCGCTCTTTGCTTTTGGTTTCAAAAACCAAACATCACAGCCGAGCATGGTTGCGCCGATAAGTGCCAGCCCCACTCGCTGCAGCTTCAACGTCCCATTTTGGATTTCGCTACAAAACGAAAGCTGTTTCCCGGCTGGCGCTGTTTTTTCTTTGAAATCGAACGGGCTTGTTTCTTTCGTATCGGCAGAACCTGCGCCTGCGCTCGTGCTGGGTGATTCCATTGTCTGGCTTAGTGGGGATTCGCTGCAGCCCGGCGAAACCCGTAGTATCCGTGCCTTGCTAAAAGTGGCGGGGCCCGACTACCTGGGCGATACGATTCATTTGACCGGTTACGCCTGGGCGCTCGACGCGGCGGGAAACCTGCTGCAACCGCCTGTTATTTCTCATTTTGCATCGGAAATCAACTGCGCTTATGACCCGAACGACAAATTGGTGAACCGCCCCCAGGTTCCGGCTGATTATGAACCGGCAAGTTCGGAACTGACTTACACCATCCGTTTTCAAAACTTCGGAACGGACACGGCTTTCAGCGTCATGATACTCGACACGCTCGCTGCCGAACTCAATTGGGGCACCTTCCGCCCGCTCGGTGCCAGCCATTCCGGGACGATCTCTTTGGATGCCATCAGCCGGGCGGTCGAATTTCGCTTCGATAATATCCTGCTACCCGACAGCGCTGCCAACGAGCCTGCCAGCCATGGTTTTATTTCTTTTTCTATTCAGTTGGAACCGGATTTGCCGTCTGGCACGAGCGTGAGCAACACGGCAGCCATTTATTTTGACTTCAACCCACCGGTTTTCACCAATGCTGTGGAGACGAAAATCGAGTCGCCCTCGGTAGCAACACAGGAAAGGGGGCAGGGCTGGGTGGTTCAAATGTCGCCTAATCCGACCTTCGGCGAATTGAGGTTGGTGTTTCCTGATACAGTACCTAAAGCAAGATACCTACAAGTCCTCGACCTCTACGGCAGGCTGCTCCAATCGGAAGCACTTCGGCCTGGCGAGCAATCACACCCGTTCTCGGTGGCGTCCCTGCCAGCGGGCATGTACTTCGTACGGGTGATGGATGGAGGAGTGCCGGTGTGGGCGGAGAAGGTGGTGAAGCAATAAACCAAGCAGCGGCAGGTGGCTTTTGGAAAGCCACCTGCCTTTTTATTTCAAATCCAAAAATCATCAACATGGCATGGATTTCCCCGGCTTCAACGACGGCGGCGGCTCAAGGCAACGGCGCAAACAAGTCGTCCATTGTCAAGGTGCTGTCCATCAGCCCGATGCTGTGCTCGTTTTTGCGCAGGCCAAACGGGGTGACGGCGGTGAGGAAAACCTGCTTGGAGGTTTGGGAGAGGCGTTTGAAGAGCGAGACCCGGTCGCGGAGTTCGGTGGCGTCGGATTTGGAGAGCAGCCAAGGCTCGTGGTAAAATTTCATCTCAAAAAGATTGATGACATGGTCTTTTCTGTCGAGCACGAGGTCAATCTGTAAGCCCGGGAAATCGGAGTTGCCGCGGTGAATGAAGCCGGAGGCTTCGGAGAACACGCCTGCGATGCTCAGTGCCTTTTCGATTTGCGGGAGGTGCTTGATGCAGATGCTCTCAAAGGCGTAGCCGCTCCAGCTTTTGAATTGCTGGGTTTGGCTGAGCGGCAGCCAAACGCTTTTGCCGGGCGTGCGGTTGGTTTCGATGAATTTCAGGTAAAACAGCGAGTACTCGTCGGTAAGCCGGTACAGCATGTCCCTTTTCTTTTTGCCAAAAGGATAATAGGCGCTGACGAACCCCGAGCCTGTCAATTCGGCGAGCACATCGGTCAGGCCGCCGCCGTCGGGCAGTTTGGTGGCCGCCACGATTTCGGCGCGGCCCATGCCCTTCCACTTTTGCGCCAGGGCACGGATGACGGCAATGTGGTTGTCGGCGTGCTCGAACAGGGCGGGGTAGAGTTTGGAAAACTCGTCGTGCAGCAGCCCCGAATTGGAAAAGCACACCGTGTCAATGTTTTGCGCAGCGCTCTTTCCGGCCTCGATTTCCTTCAGGTAGTGCGGGATGCCGCCCATGGCCATGTAGAGGAGGAGCAGTTGGTACCGGTCGAACAGGATGTTGCGGGCCCGCAGGAAGGCTTCCGTTTCGCAAAGGTTAAAAGGCTGGAGGTCAATGCGCTTGGTTATCCGGTTGTGTAGCCCGCCTTTGTGATAGACTACTTTTTGTATCATCCAGGTGGCCGCCGATCCACATATAGCGACGACGATGTTCCGGCGGGTAGCCCAACTGTTCCAAAAAAAGCCAAGCGCGTTCAGAAAACCCGATTTGTGGGTGGAAAGCCAGGGCAGTTCGTCAAAAAAGACGACCATCCTTCCCGGTTTTTGCTTGCCGTCGAGCTGCCGCATGAGGATTTCGAAGGCATCCATCCAATTGGACGGCTTACCGGACAGGGCATCTTCTCCGAAAAACTCCCGGATTCGGATGGCAAAATTTTTCAACTGCTCCCCCATCGAGGCATTCTGGGTGCCGGTAACCTCAAAATCCAGGTGCTCGGCAAAGGCCGTCCGCACCAGGAACGTCTTCCCGACGCGCCGGCGACCAATCACCGCTACCATTTCCGGCTCCTCGGAATGGAGCGTATTTTGGAGGGTTTCCAATTCTTTCTTGCGGCCGATAAAAAGCTGTGGCATGGTCAAAACATTTATTACGTGCGGAATGTGGGTAAATATAGCCACATTCCGCACACAATAGCCGCTTTGGAGCATAAGGATATTGAAAAGCGGACAATGCGCTTGGTTGCCCGGCGGACGGTCGCACCAGTTCTCGTTGGCGGCACTTGCCAGCAGACATGTACTTCGTGCGAGTGACAGAGGCAGGGGTGCCGGTATGGGCGGAGAAGGTGGTGAAGGAATAACGCCATTTTCGGCAAGCGGCAATATACAATTATCCCAGTCACCGGTTGCCCTAAGAGGAAGGTAAGCTTACATGAAATGATAAAAATAAAATGAGCCAGCATGAATTACAACCGGATGATTTTCAGACGATTGCAATATTCATCATTCATCATTCACCAGCGCTATTTCTCGGCAAAAATCTCATCAATGGGCAAACGGATATCGAGGTTGGGGTCGAGCAGTTCGTCGCCGTGCGAATAGACCTCGAATTGATGGGGGCGGTTTTCCTGACGGTGGGCTTCCTCCTGCTGCTGGCAAACGTCACTGCCTCGGCAACTACCTACACGCTTATTGGCTCCGGCAATTGGAGCGTTTCGGCGAACTGGGACGGCAATGGCATCCCGCCAAATCCGCTCCCCAGCGGTGACGCCGTAGTCATCAATGGCAGCGGAACTGCTGGTTTGGATGTGTCGCAAATACTCAACTCCGGCAGCTCGCTCACCATTAATGCAAGCAAAACATTGCATTTAAGCAATTATATTACCCTATTCATTGATGGCATGTTGACTAACAATGGCGACCTGATCATCATCGGAGCCTCCCTGCAAATCAACAACGGCGCAACCCTGAACAACAACGGCTCAGTGTACAGCCGGGGAGGTGTGACCAACAACGGCACCCTGAACAACAACGGCACTCTGCACAGCCAGGGAGGAGTGACCAATAACGGCACCCTGCACAACTTCAGCGCTCTGAGAATCACATTTTACAGTAGCCTGTGGAACAACGGCACCCTAAATATCAACTCCGGAAGCTATCTGGAAATCGCATTGTACGCCATCCTGAATAACAGCGGCATTATAAACAACAACAACGGGCGCTACCTTTCAAATAACAACTCCGCCGTCTTTCACAACTACGCCACCTTGACCAACGACGGCACTTTGGACAACACCACCAGCAGCACTTTGACCAACCACTCGGGTGGCACGCTGGCCAACAACGGCACCCTGAAAGGCACGGGCACCATCGTCCAAAACTGTGCCTTCACCAACAGTGCCACCGCCATCATCGCCCCCGGCGGCAGCCCTGGTACGCTTACCGTCACGGGCAACTTCGACCTCAGCGGCGGTACCTACCAATGTGAAATCAACGGCACGGTGCAAGGTAGTGCCTACGACCTGCTCGCCATTAGTGGCACCGCCACCATTGGCGCAGCTTCTAAGTTAAATTTGGTGTTCGGTTACAACGCCATCAGCGGCACCACCTACGACATCCTCACGGGAGGGCCGGTGAGCGGTACGTTCACCGACCCTGCCAACATCTCATTCAGCGGAGGGAACGTGACTGGCATCGGCGTGAGCTATCCAGATGCCAAAATGCTTAGGGTCAATGCATTATCCCTCTTGTCCATCTAACTATTCAGGTTTATCGGAACTGAAGCGGAGGCAGCGTCTTGCTGGACTGGGAAACCGCCAGCGAAACAAACAACCGGGGCTTCGAGGTGCACAGCGCAGGGGCGATTGGATTGATTGGAAAACACTCCATTTTGAAAATGGACAAGGCACAACGACTGAGGTGCACAGCTATTCTTTTTTGGATGAAAAGCCTTTTCAGAGCACCAACTATTACCGATTGAAACAGGTGGATCTGGATGGTAGGGTTGTGTACTCGAATATCGTTAGTGTCACCTTCGAGCAAAACGAAATTAGTATCTCCCCAAATCCAACGGATGGCGCACTTACCCTTGCGTTCCCAGCGAAGACGCCTCAATACGGAACCGTCCAAATCCTCAACAGCAGTGGCCGGCTGCTCCAATCGGAAGCCCTGCAGTCCGGCGAGCCATCACACCCGTTCTCAGTATCGTCCCTGCCCGCAGGCATGTACTTCGTTCGGGTGACGGATGGGGGCGTACCGATATGGGTGGAAAAAGTGGTGAAACGCTAAGGATTTTAGACTTTGGACACCCCCCCACCCGGGCGATGCTAATGAAATAGCCCCCGGCGTCAATGAGCGGATTTAAGGCCGTTTTCAGTTGATTTTACCGAATATCATCTATTTCTTACCGAATCGCACTTAGACGCGCCCCGCATTTCGGGATGTTGCATATTTGTACAAACCGGACGATCGAAGGCATCTTTAAAAAACCAAAGCCATCAATCAAAGCCGTATGAGCAAGTGCGGTTCCGGGTGTAGCTGTGCGGTTTTTTTATGCGCCGGGTTCAAGGAAGATTCATCCGGTTTGTCACAAACTCCAGCTGGATGACTTATTCAAGATAGTACTGTCTTCAACCGCGAACGATCACCAATTTAACTGCCAATTCTATGAAAATCAAATCTACCCAATTTGCTGCCCTTTGCCTGATGCTTTGCCTGTTGTTATCAGGCGTTATATCTGCTCAGTCCGGCTGCCCCAACCTCATCGCCAACGGCAATTTTCAGGCTGGAAATACGGGCTTCACATCGGGCCTGTCGCTGGGGTGCAACTCTTGTACCGCCAATACGTATTGCGTGACCAATAACTTCACCGGTAAGTGCTCAGGTTGGCCGTCCGTTTTTGATCACACATTCGGCAATTCGACGGGCCTTTTCATGGCTATTGATGGCAGTACCATGGGCGCTAACGACGTGTGGAGTTTGACCGGAGTCCCCGTCACGCCCGGTATCACCTACGAATTTTCGTTTTGGGTAGCCACTGTGTTTGGCCCGGGGCAGCAGGTCTTTGACCTCGAAATGCGCATCAATAACACCACCGTTAGCATTGGCAACGTCAGTCAGACAGTAGGTGTATGGACACGGTTTTTCACCACTTGGGTTTGCCCTTCCGGTGTGTTCTCTGTGCCCCTCGCTATACGGCAAATGACGCCCGGAGCATTCCGGGATTTTGGAATAGATGATATTGGGTTTTCCTGTGTGAGTTGCCAAGCCGATTTCATTGCGGAGGAGCTGGGGCCTTGCGGCGCTGTGCAATTTATCAACCAATCCATCGGGCAGCAACCTCCCTCATCTCAATGGAATTTTGGCGACCCCAATAGCGGTGCGAATAATATATCCTTTCAAAACAATCCTACTCATCAGTTCAGCACCTGTGGCACATTCAACGTTTGCCTCACCTTTACTGCCAGCAACGGCTGTGTGGATATTATTTGCAAACCGGTAACCATCACCGACAACATACCGCCCGTGGCACTATGTCAGCCCGGACAAGGCTATAGTTTGAATGCGGGTTGCACCCTTCCCGTGACGGTGGGCATGATTGACGCCGGCTCCTTCGACAACTGTCTGATACAATCTATGAGCGTAAGCCCGGCAGTGGTACCAGGCTGCGGCGTTTTTCCGATAACGCTGACCGTGACCGACTGGTGCGGAAATACGAGCATCTGTTCCACCGATATCCAAACGATTGAAGTGGTGCCGCCGGTGATCATGTGCCCGCCGAATGTGCAACGGAATTGCAACACCAACCTGACACCGGCTTTTACCGGATTTGCTACGGCAACGGATAACTGTATGCCAGCGCCGACCGTCACTTGGTCAGATGTTATAGTGGGTCAGATGCCCTGCGATGGAGCAATAATCCGTACCTGGACGGCGACCGATGCCTGTGGAAATGAAAGCACCTGTGTGCAGACCATCACGGTCATTGACAATGTGCCTCCGGTCATTGTATGCCCGCCAACTTTTTCAGCGGAGTGCAATGGCAACTTCCCACCGAGCCTCTCCGGAACGGCCACCGCCACAGACAACTGCACGGCAACATCGGCTATTGTTATAACTTTCACCGACGTGCTTTTTACTATATTTAATCCAATCACGTTCCAAACATGCGATGATTATATCAGGCGAACCTGGAAGGCCACGGATCAATGTGGCAACATGGCCACTTGCATCCAAATCATCTCGGTGCATGATGATGTCAAACCAGTTTTGACCAACTGCCCCCAGAACATAACGGTGACGGGTACGCTGAACCCGCAAGGACTTTGTACCGCTAACGTGCAGGTCACCAGCCCTACGGTCACAGACAATTGCGATCCGACGGTGACGCTGACCAATAGCTTCAACGGCACGGCAAGTGCCAGCGGAGTTTACCCGAGCGGCACCACAACTGTGATCTGGACAGCAACGGACAATTGCGGGAATGTGGAAACTTGCTCTTTTGTGGTGAATGTGGTGTGCGCTTCCTGCAATTGCAACACGGACGGGATGATTACCTTGACCCAAGGCAACACCTCGTTCCAAACCTCCTGCAACCTGCACGGGCTGCCTGACAGCGCCTTGCCAAAATTTGGGTGTCCTGCTGGCTCAGTCACAATCAATGGAAGTTTCGGTTGTACGGGCACTGTTGGCACGAACTGCCAATCGGCCATCTGGTACGAACTCACCGACCCGCTGGGCAATCCCACGGGCGGCAGTGGCTCGCTTCCTGTCACCTTGCCTGCTTCGCAGGTGAGTATTCCCGGTACTTATTCTTTTACGCTTTACACCGTTTGCCCCAGCTCAATGGATACCTGCATTTGCAATATCCGTTGGAAGCAAGCGTCGTGCGACACCTGTATTTGCCCGATGGATAGCGCTGCCGTCCTCAATCTGGTGACGAATGGCAACTTCTCCTACGGGGACAATTACTTTACATCCAGCTTGCCTTCCAGCAACCTATGCAGCAGCTCGAACTACTGGGTTGGCAATACCCTCAATTCATTGTGTGCTGGTTGGCCAAACCTACCCGACCACACGACTGGGATTGGGAATCTATTAATCATTGATGGCAACACATCTGGCCCGGCAACCCTATGGAGCCAGACCGTCAGCATCGTGCCTTGCTCGACCTATTGCTTTTCGTTCTGGACAGCGAGCGCATATCCGCAAAGCCTGCAAGACTTCGATTTGGACATAGTCGTACTGGATGGGAGCGGCAACGTCATTGCCCCGCTGGTGGGCGTGGCAAACATCCTCCTAACAAGCCCACCTTGGAGTAACCATTCGTTTACCTGGACTTGCCCATGCAATGCAGTCGGCCCATTTACGCTGCAAATCAACCAACAGGCGGCAGGTGCTTTTGTAGATTTTGGCATTGATGATATTTGTTTTACCAAAACTTGCAGCGATACGTTTTCTTCCGAGGGACTTACAGGCTATTTCCCCTTCTACAACAATACGGTGGATTATAGTGCTACCGCAATGGATGGGATATTAAACGGCCCAACTATTACCAGCGGGCATGATGCAGTACCCAATAGTGCCTACAATTTCGATGGAGTAAACGATTGGATTGATGCCGGCCTAAACAACCGGGGCGTAACCAATGCGGTATCAGTGGCAGCTTGGGTAAAAACTGGTCATAGTGCCAGCGGACAATGGATTGCCGGAAAATATGATTTTTCTGCCGATGAGGGTTATCTTTTAACCATTGGAGCTAACGGGAAAGCAGCTTTCGACGGCCGTGACCATAGTGGCATCCCCACAGGATACCATAGTTCGGGCCCCAGCCAAAAAGTGGTCAACGACGGCGACTGGCACTGCATAGTGGGTACTGCGGGCGACAGCACCTGGCGTGTTTATGTGGATGGGGGCGACTTGTCCTCAAATGGCAGTAGCGCACTTGGCAGCACCGCAGGAGGTATGGCTGTGGCATTAAACCCTTTTACGATTGGAAGGCATTCTGACTTAAATATTACCCCACCGTTTTTTTGGATGAACGGTGACATAGACAACGTGCTCGTTTACAACCGGGTACTGACTCCCGAAGAGATAAAATGTTTCTGCCTTGGCACACTGCCGCCCGATTCCTGCATTTGCCTCGGCTTCGAGGACATGCATTTCATTACCGACATGGCCCAAATTAATGTGGGATGCAATAATCAGCCACCTGTTCAACTGACCTGCCCCGCCGATACGATTGGTGCCTTCCTGTTCCAAGGCAAACTGCATTGCTCCGGTTCGTGCGGAACAGGAGTAGATTGGAGCATCTTGGACGCAAACGGCTTAGAATTCAACTTTGGTACTGTAACGGTGAATTTGACAAGTCCCGGAATTTACCAATTCGACCTGCCTTCCATATCGTACGCCAGCTTCCCAGGCCCCGGCAATTACCAACTTGTGCTGAATGGCCATTGTGGGTCGGATATTTGCCATTGCGTCGTCAACTTCTACGTGCCGTCCTGCGATACCTGCATTTGCCATAGCGACTTGACGCTCACTCACGGAAGTGGTAGTGATCCGATATCCTGTAACACCTCCATTTTGCACGCATTCCAATGTCCAGTCGAAGACGTAACGATATCAGGTTTTTTTGGCTGTGTTAATACAGTTACCGGTCTGCCATGCCCGCCCACAACCGTGTCGTGGACATTGGAAAGGCCTGGTGGGCTGCCAACGATTGTAGGCTCAAGTGGAAATTTTCAGTCTGTCACCTTCCCCGTCGCCGATGTGAGCCAACCGGGCACTTATTACTTGACATTGTCGACGATTTGCCCCGGTTCTACGGAGCCCTGCATTTGTAGGGTGGCGTGGCTACAAGAGGACTGTCAGGGTTCTTGTTGTGATGACTTCGACGCCTTCTGCGACAGAATCGAAAATGCCATCACCATCACCGTGGACAACGACCTTTGTAAAGTCACGCTCAACATCGGTAACTTCGATGGCTGTGATGATTACCTGGAATGGATATCCTGGGGCGACGTGCTCGGACAACAGGTTCAAGGCCCGTTCAATATGCCCATGCATACTTACGCGGGGAGTGGCTCCTATGAAATTTGCTATTTGGCAATAGAACTGGATTCTGATGGATTTATTTGCTTTGAGAAGGTTGTTTGTGATACTATTGATCTTATTTGTGAATCCTGTCCTTGTCTGCAAGGGGGTCTCAACCTGGTAACGAATGGCAACTTTGCTCAAGGGGACCAAGATTTCATTTCGGGATTGCCCTTTTCAGCACAACAAAATTGTACGGCAGGTAGCTATTGGGTGGGCCAGAACCTCCAGGCCAAATGCAGTTTATGGAATCCGAATGTTGTTGGCCGGCCCGATGGGAGTTCCGGTACCACCAACTTTTTGATTATTGACGGAGACCCTACTAATGCTTCAAACATTTGGAGTCAATCGGTAAATGTTGTACCGGGGAAGACTTACCTCTTTTCTTTTTGGACGGTTAGTGTTTACCCCCCGGCTCTACAAAATATAAACCTGGATGTGGTGATTTTGGATGATTTCGGGACCCCGGTTTTGATGAACACCGGATCTGTACTCGTCTCCCAACCAGCCGGACTGCCTTGGGTCAACCATTCGTTTTCCTGGACGTGTCCGGCAGCTTTTACCACTGGACCACACCGTCTTGAAATAAACCAGACAGTTGGGAGTACTTATACGGACTTTGGAATAGACGACATTTGTTTTACGGAAATCACCCCGCAGGACGATTGTTGTAATGAGACCAACAACATTGTTGCCAATGGTAGTTTTACAGGCTTACAGGGTGGTGATTTCCTCCCAAACGGAGCGCCTTGGTATGCGGCCAGTTTATCACCTCAAAACAGTACTTCTGATGGTTGCAAGGCACCTGGCATGGCCCAAATGTGGGGCAATTCCGGATTTGGCGAAGTGTTGGGGCAGACCGGTCCTCCTGTAATGTTTAATGCAGGTTGGACTTATCGAATCAGCTTTTGTGCTAAATTCCTGAACATAGGTAACCTGCCTCCCTACCTGGCAAATGGCTGGTTCAACCTGAATGCTGGAAATACGACTTCAAATCCTGTAGTCCCTTGCACGGGTTGCGCCCCGATTGGACAATCGCCAGTGCTAAATCAGGACAATGTCTGGATACCGGTTGTTTTGCCCAATTGGACTGCAAATGCCAACTACGACCGCCTGTTTATCAATTTTCAAAACAGCAGTTCTGCCATTAACAGCGATTCCATTTCATGGGGACGGATTGACGATATTTGCATCGAGGTTATTGACCGGGGCGACTGTTGTACAAGCCTTGAAGATTTCTGCCAAAAACTTGAAAGTGCGGTAACAATTACCGTGAATAACGACTCCTGCAAAGCCACCCTAAATATCGGCGATCTTCCTTGTGATAGTTACATCGAATGGGTTAACTGGGGCAATTCCATACAAGATAATGGGCCTTTCGCGTCTGGCTCTATGCCAATGCACGTCTATCCTGGTAGCGGCACTTACGAGATATGCTATTTAGCAATTGAGTTGGATTCTGATGGATTTATTTGTTTTGAAAAAATAATCTGCGACACGATTAGCCTTGTATGCGACGATTGCGCGACCGTACCGACTGGGTTAGTCGCATGGTGGCCAATGGACGAAACCGGTTCTGAACCGACTATTTACGACATGACCGGCTACTATCTTGCAACGCCCCTGCCTGGCCTGGTTGGCGCAGGTGGCCCTAATCCCGTACCCGGTAAAGTGGACGTAACAAATACCTCTTTAGGTGCCCTTGAGTTTATCGGCTCCAACTCGGCGAGTCTCACCAATCCAGGCACGATCAATGCCTTTAACTTTGGCAGCGGTTCTTTTTCCATTGATGCATGGATCAAAACGGACATGCCAACCCAAACGGCTCCCATTGTGGACAAACTCGCCAATCAGACGAATGGGTATTCTTTCTCCATTCAGGGGACATCAGTGCTGGCCTTTCCAACCCTCGCCATTGGCACTTCCAGTGGTGTTCAGGTATTTCAGGGGCCTGCCATCGCGGTGGGGCAATGGAATTTTGTGGGAGTCGTCGTCAATCCACCCAGCGTCGAGTTTTATGTCGGCGGCGATCCTGGGGGTGGGGGAAGTTCTGCTTTTACTTCATCCAGTCATACCATTATCGGAACGAGTAACGCTTCCAACAATTTGCCTTTGCTGATCGGAAAGAACCCCTTAAACCCACATTGGCAAATTGCAATTGATGAGTTAGAAATTTTCAGGAACCCACTCGATTTATTGGAAATGAGGGAAATATGGGCTGCTGATGCCTTGGGCAAGTGCGAGCTTTACAGCGACTGCGCTTGCGGCAGCTTATTCGATCTGTACATTCAGAGCAACTCCATTTCCTGTGGAGGTAATACCGTTACGGTAGGGTGTCCACAATTTGGCAACAAGCACGCTTATGTCGTCGCAGGGAAGTTTGATTGTGTCGGGGATTGCCCACCCCAACAAACGATTTACTGGACTTTGACTGGTCCGAATGGTTCCAATTCCGGATATGTCCAAAAGGCCAACTCTCCATATTTTGCCATTGGCCTTTCCCCGCTGTATTTTACCCAAAATGGATTATACACGCTGACCATGACCGGGCATTGTGGTAATAACGCTTGTACACCCTGTGTCATTCAGTTCAATGTGAGTTGCCCTGTCCTTTGCCCTTGCGATACAGAAGATTTTGCGGCTGATTTGAGCAAAGGTTTTTCAACTACGCTGTGGAATAATTCATGCCAAGCCTGCTTTTCACCAAATGAAATGACGGATTGCGACATGGTCGAGTGGTTTGTCAACGGCACTTCTGTGGGAATGGCCAGCGGGACGCAGACGTTCTGCCACACTTTCCCGGCCTCAGGCACCTATAATGTGATGATGTCAGTTACCCGGAAAAAAAGTAATGGAACTGTCTGTGCAGCGAATACTTTTGCTACCAACGTGGTGGTTTCCTGCGGCATCATCAGCGATTGCAGTGATTCCGTCTTTCCGAATCCACGGTTCAGTGAAGGAGCAATCGCTGGCGGGCTGAATTCAGGAGGCGCTTCCAACGGTTGGAGTACGCCCTGGGGTTTGCCCGTGGTAGTAGAAGGAGAAACAGGCAGCACCGACGGCTGGACGATTCAGTTGTCCGGCAATGCCGACACCTCGGACGTACTGAGCACGCTGGAACCGGTTTGCTTAGCAAAATCTTCAGGAACACTCACAGTCCGTTATGGAATCAAAGAGCAAGGAATTAAAGCCACAATGGCGATCCAACTATACCGGGAGGAAGGTTTTGAGGTTCCGGACTCCAGCGGCAATTGGAATCCTATCCGGTGCTTGCGCTTAGCTTCCATTGATCTTTCTCCCTTTGAGGAAGGTTGGTACGAACTGCAAATTCCATTTGATCTGAGCAATTGGGCGACTCCCGACGATTGTGGGGACTTAGCGGCTGTATTGGTTCGCCCTGCTGTTTATGTAACCAACGCCCTGAGCAGCCTTCAGGGCGGAGCGGAAACTTATTCTGTTGTTCATATAGATAATTTCTGCTTTGACGGGACAATTACCTCCATCAAAGAGGCTTTAAAAACCGCACCCCTCCGCCTCTACCCCAACCCCAATTCCGGCACTTTCACCCTCGAATTGCCGCAACCCGCTACACCCGGCATGCGCTTCCGCATCATCGGCCTCACAGGGCAGGTCTTGCTGGAAAAAACCGCCGAGGCGGGCAGTGCGCGGCAGACGCTGGAGGCAGGGATGCTGCCGGCAGGGCTGTATTTTATACAGGTGCTGGAAGAAGGTAAGGTTGTGGGGATAGAGCGATTTGTAAAACAGTAAAAAGAGATTTTACGAGCCAAGCGCCGGGCGACATCAGCTTTTAATCGCCCGGCGCTTAGGCTTTTAATTTAAACCATCATGAGAAAACGAATCAGCCTTTTCATTTCTATGCTTAGTCTGAGCTTTTCAGTATCCGCTCAGACCTGTGTTGCCGGAGGGATTTTCTTTGCTTCGCAGGCGGATATTGATAATTTCACGATAAATTACCCGGGGTGTACCCAAATATTGGGGGGTGTTACCATCACAGGAGGGGATATCGCCAACTTAGATGGGTTGTCGGTCGTCGCCTCCATTGGCGGAGCATTGAACATTAGCAGCAATCCAATGCTTACCAGCATAACTGGATTGTCTGCATTGGGCTCAGTTGGGGGGGGGATAACCATTCAAGAAAATTCAATGCTTCCCAACTTAACTGGATTGTCAGGAATTGATGCAGTAACTGGAACTTTACGAATTCAATCGAATGCTGCCCTGACGGACATCTCCGGTTTAACTGGAATTGAATCTATCGTGGGGGACGTGGTTTTCTGGAACAATAATGCGCTTGCAAACTTGACCGGTCTCTCTGGACTTGAAACCATCGGAAAGACCTTATGGATATGGGACAACCAGGTTCTTGCAAATTTGGATGGGTTATCCGGACTTACCTCCTTAGGGGAAGGCATCAATTTCCTGCTCAACCCAAGCCTTACAAGTATTTCCGGATTATCGGGTATTTCCGGATTTTTTACAGGCTATATTTCAATTCGTGGCAACCCGGCGTTGATGAATTTAACAGGATTATCGGGAATTACCGGGGTGGGCGGAGGAATTGATGTAAGTTACAACGATGCCATAGCAAGCATATCAGGGCTTTCTGGCATTACCGGCTCTGTGAGCTACTTAGCCATTGTTGCTAATGTGGTCACAGATTTATCTCCTTTATTGGGGATTACTTCGGTGACAGGTGGTTTGTCCATCCGGGGTATAAATGCCACTAATTTATCAGGATTGTCAAATATTACGGGACCCTTGGGGGGTACTTTAGATATTAGCTATAATGGGGGTTTAACAAATTTAGATGGATTATCTGGAATTACTCATGTTGCAGGTAATTTAGATATCGTAGGCAATTATGGTATAACTTTTAACAGTACACTCACAAGTTTATCAGGATTATCGGGCATCACGTCTATTGGTGGATACCTTCGTATCCGAGGCACTTTTGTTACTGATTTATCAGGAATACAAAATATCAATCCAGCAACTATCACTGCTCTTTACCTTGAAATCAATTTACTCTCTTTGTGCGAAGTGCCCAATATCTGCACGTACTTATCCAATCCGCTGAATCCTGCCTCTATTTTTGGCAACGCGACCAATTGCGGGTCGAGGGCGGCCATAGAAGCTGCCTGTAATGCGGTAGCATGCACGGATGTGGACAACGATGGTTATTGTGACGGGAATCTTCCAGGCGATGATTGCGACGATGCAAACGCTGCCATTCATCCCGGTGCGCCGGAAATCTGCGATGGCATTGACAACGATTGCGACGGCTTAGCCGACGATGGCTTGTCACCGGCCACTTTTCCGGGCAACGTCCTCTTCACTACTCAGGCGCAGGTCAATGCTTTTCCGGGCGCTAATCCAGGCTGCATAACGATCACTGGCAATCTCGAAATCGGTGCCTCGACTGATATCAATGACCTTTCGCCGCTGACGAATATTGTTGCCGTCGCGGGAAATTTGTACGTCCACGACAATTCCGCGCTGGTGGACGCGAGCGGCTTGAGCAACCTGATTTCGGTTCAAGGTGTTCGGTTTATCAATAATCCTGTATTGACCACGCTGAATTGGCCAGCCAATATTACCAATACGAGTATGGGCGCGTTTCATGTATTTGATAATGCTTCGCTAACGTCGCTACACGCTCCAAACCTGGTACAAACACTGGGTGATAACCTATACATTTATAACAACCCACTGCTGGCTACTTTTTCAGGCTTCGATAATTTGATGACAGCGGATTTTGATATCTGGTTCCGGGATACAAAAATCACTGCGCTGCCTACCAGTTTTCAAAACCTAACTACCGTTGGACGGGATCTGGACATACAAAACCATTCGATGCTGACAAGCCTGAATGTGTTCGGCGATCTAGTTTCAGTCGGACAATATTTTAGCTTGCGAAACCATCCGCTGCTGACTGATGTATCTGGCAGTTTTGGAAGCCTTACCTCAATTGGCAGGACGATGACCGTGACGGAGAACCCGTTGGTACCGACGTTCAATTCGTTTAGCAGTTTGACGTCTGTAGGGGGTCTCATTTTTTATGGAAATACAGCGTTGACCACGCTGAATTGGCCAGCCAATATTACCAACACAAGTATGGGTTCGTTTTATGTGTACAACAATACCTCGCTGACGGCTCTTCAGGCTCCGAACTTAGTACAGACACTGGGGGACAACCTTTTTATATACAACAACCCACTGCTGGCTACTTTTTCAGGCTTCGATAATTTGATGACAGCGGATTTCGATATCTGGTTTCGGGATACAAAAATTACTGCGCTGACGGGCAGTTTTCAAATGCTGACCTCAGTCGGGCGGGATTTAGACATTCGGAACAATGCATTTTTGACAAACCTGAATACCTTTTTCAATTCGACTTTTGTAGCGCAGAACCTTTCCGTTACCAATAATCCGCTGCTTTCTAATTGCTGTGGCATTTACTATTTATTGAACACACCCGGTGCTGTTGGCAGCAGCATCAATATTGCCAACAACCTGACGGGCTGCGATAACCAGGGGCAGATACTCTCTTATTGTTCGGATGCGGACTTAGACGGGTTTACCATTTCGCAAGGCGATTGTGACGACACCAACGGCACCGTTTACCCGGGTGCGCTGGAAAGCTGCGATGGCCTCGACAACGATTGCGACGGACTGGTTGATGAAGATGCTCCCACGGTCACGCTGGAGCCTTTCGCATCGGTTTGCCTGAACGCGACTCCAGTTACCTTGACGGGCGGTTTACCAATCGGCGGAACATATTCAGGTCCCGGCGTGTCAGGTGGCCAATTCGACCCTTCGGTCTCGGGCACCGGGTCGCATACGATCATTTATTCGTACACGGCAAACAACTGCACGGGTACGGCTTCACAGACAATTACGGTTGATGCCTTGCCAATCGTATCTACGCCAGCAAGTCAGACCGTTTGCAACGGCAGCCCGACATCAGCCGTGAATTTAAGCGGCAGCCCGGGTGCTATTTTTACCTGGACAAATAGCGACCCTTCCATTGGTCTTCCGGCAACCGGGACAGGCAATATCGCTTCCTTTACTGCGGTAAATCCCGGCACTTCGCCCAAGGTGGCGGCGATTACAGCGACGCCGATGGCAGGCAACGGATTTGCTTACATCACGGCTGGCGCCTCCAGTGTGAAAGTGATCAATACGGTCACCAATGCGGTGGTCGCCACGATTGGAGTCGGTACAACGCCCACAGGTGTGAGTGTGTCGCCCGATGGCCAGCGGGTTTATGTTTCTAATCAGGGTTCTCACAATGTTTCGGTCATCAATACGGCGACCAATTCGGTTGTGGCGACCATCCCGGTGGGAACGTCGCCACATGGCATTTGTACCAGCCCTGACAACAGCAAAGTCTTTGTGGTGTGTTCCGGAAGCAACAATGTATCAGTCATACAAACCTCGACGAATACCGTTGTTGCCACGATTGCAGTTGGCAACGCGCCTTTTGGAATTACCATCAGGCTCGACGGCCTTCGGGTTTATGTGTCGAATTTCAATTCAAACAGCGTTTCGGTGATCAATACGGTAACGAATACAGTCGGCGCAACGATCCCGGTAGGAACAACCCCGAATGGAATCGGCATCGCCCCCGATGGCAGCAAGGTTTATGTAGCCAATCGTGGAACAAGCAATGTCTCCGTAATCAATACCGCTACGGATGCAATTATTGCCACGATTGGAGTCGGCACCACACCAGTCGGGTTGAGCGTTAGCCCGAATGGCAGTCGCGTTTATGTCAACAATTTCAGTAGTGGCACGGTCTCTGTGATCAATACGGCCACAAATCTTGTGGTTGCGACTCCCTCCGTTGGAGCTGCTCCGTATGGCCTGAGCGTCACTCCGGATGGCAGCCGGGTGTACGTAGCCAATGCGCCTTCGGGTAGTGTTGCCGTCATCAATACGGCCACGAATACCGTCTCTACGACCGTCAGCATCGGGATGGGATCCTATGGATTCGGCAATTTCATCACTGACCCCGTTTGCACCGGCAACCCGGTCACTTTTACCATCACCGTTACGTCAACCATCTGGTACAAAGACCTCGACAACGACGGTTATAGCGATGGGGTGACGCAAAACTCCTGCACGCAGCCTCCCGGCTATAAACTTTTGGCGAATCTGACTGCACCACCTGTCGGCTCCAACGTGGATTGCAACGACAGCAACCTCACGATCTATCCTGGTGCGCCAGAACTGTGCGATGGCTTGGACAACGACTGCGATGGATTGGTGGATGACCCCATCCCGCTACCGGCGCCCTGGACGGCCGGTGCGATTGGCACTGCAAGTGGCAGCAATACGTACAAACCTTGTCCGGTGGTGAATCCGACCTATGAGATTACGTCAGGTGGCGCTTCAACGGCTACCGCAGATGCCATCTATTTTGTAAACCGCCCCCTTTGCGGGGATGGCACCATCACGGTGCGGCTGAACAGCATCACGGGCGGTGGTTGGGCGGGCATTGCCATGCGGGAGAGCACAGCGCCAGGATCGAAAATGGCGGCCATGAAAACATCCTTGGCCAGCACCGGTATCCGGCAGTTCCGGACCACAACTAACGGCGCGAGTCAAATACAGACTTTTTCGACGACTTCTTTCCACAAATGGTTGCGCCTGAAACGCACCGGCAGCATTTTTCAATACTACGTTTCCACGAATGGCACGACCTGGCAGTTGGTGGGTTCCATCAACATCCCCATGAGCAGTTGTCTCCAGGTGGGTATGTTTGCGGAAAGCTTCAACACTGCGCCGATTACCGCCAATTTTACGAATGTGAGCGTCAGCAGCAGCGGGGGAGAGCTTGCAGCGCCAGACACAGACGGGCAAGTACTTCCGAACGCAGGACTTTATCCGACCCCGGCAACTATGATGCCCGAAACAGCAACGCAAATGACAACGCTAAGCCTTAAATTGTTTCCCAATCCCACCACCGGCGAACTGACGTTGAAATTCACCGGCGGGGCACCCAAAGCGGGAACGGTGCAAATCCTCAATCTCTATGGCAGTATGTTGAAGCAAGACGAATTGCTCTCCGGCGAGCAGGAGCATACGTTCACCTTATCGGATTTGCCGGCAGGTGTTTATATTGTGAGGATATTGGAAGGGGAACGCCCAGTTTGGATGGAGCGGGTAGTGAAGCAATAGCAGCATGGCAAACCTGTTAATTGAACAATATTTTTCGACCTTGACGGGGTGAGCATACTGGCGGGTGTCGCTGTACGCGATGTACAAACTTGCAGGAGGCTCATAGCCAATGCCTTTGCTGCCCCGGTGCGGGCATCAATTCATCCTCCTCTTTTATTTTTTTGATGCTGATTTTTAAAGGAGAAGAAGGGGATAATGAATATGGACAAGACCCGATAGATAACCCCTCACCAAAGGCCAAAGCCAATTGAGTAGGATTGACACTCCTTCCTTTTTACCGAATATCATCTATTTCTTACCGAATCGCACTTAGACGCGCCCCGCATTTCGGGATGTTGCATATTTGTACAAACCGGACGAT
>Ga0163149_10002029_pt1 | contig 25158 bp, 26 predicted proteins | sample OliLakLV19MP5G1_FD_148604 | JGI IMG/M metagenome (GOLD analysis project Ga0163149, IMG submission 148604) | Freshwater microbial mat bacterial communities from Lake Vanda, McMurdo Dry Valleys, Antarctica - Oligotrophic Lake LV.19.MP5.G1 | ecosystem: Environmental > Aquatic > Freshwater > Lake >... | reverse complement strand
GATAGAGGGAGCGTCATTAGTATTTGCTCCCAATGCCTGTGAGGTAATAGCCCGCCGCAGCGACCTGACTGACGGCGCAAATAATTTTATAGCCAGCGGGGAGGGCGAGGCTGAGGGGCACTTCATAGGTTGCCAGTGCAGCACTTTCTGTGGCCGTGGTCGCGGGGAGCGTCATCTCGGCAATGAGGGAGTTGTTGGCGGCAGTCGTTGTCGCTGAACCGTTGTTTACCCACACGCGCAAAACTGTTATGGCATTGGTCCCGACTGACCTTGCAATAATCTTCTCAATGCGCCCGCCGTTTGTGGCGTCTGCCGTGAACACGGTGGCAATGGTGCCGGATGCTCCATCCCTTGCGGCGTTGGCAGTTATTAGTGCGGCTGATGCCCACTGAATGTCAGGGGCGAGTGAAAAGATCGGGGATATATTTGCGGGCATGGGAACTCCTTAAGGAAAAAATAAATTGCGGGCTAAAACTTTGCCCAATGAAACAGCGGACGCACTAGTGTTTTCAATTCTTATTGTATCGTTTCCGGAAAAGCCGGTAATACCTATGCCCGTTCCAGGAATAAATGTAAGGATATCGCCCTGGGTTGCTGAGACAACCAGAGTTCCGTTGGCATTAATTGTTCCGTAATCGGGCGATTGCGCGCCGCCGCCCGGTGCATTTATTAGTTTGTGAGCGCCGTTCGCGGCCTTGAACCATAAATTGCCCGTAAAATGATCAAGACCTAGCTCTCCGTTAGCCAAGGCACTTGGTACGGCTCCAGAAGAACTAGCCTGCTTGAGGCGTATTACGTTATTGGCCATTTATTATTTCTTCTTATTTACTTTTTTCAACTCATTGATTGTTTCATTTAACGAAACAATCACTTTATCTTTATCATCAATAACCACATTCAGAGAATTAATTTGCCGGGCAAATTGATCTACCTGAGATGATTTATTTTTTAAGGCATCTCTTTCTTTTTTGGCGGATACTAATTCTGCGACGAGAGCGTCATAAACCGTATCTTTTTCACCAACATCAATCTTTGTTTCCTCAATAATGGCTTCTAATCTACGCAGTTCAACAAATTGTTCATCAATTAATTTATTTTTTCCATCTAAGTCTTTTACTATAACTGCATAATTAGCTTCGGCGGAAAATTGTGCGTGTAATGCTTTGTGTAAATTACCCAATACTATGTCAATGTATACGTTAGTCAATTCCTCGGACATTATTTACTCCATTTTTTAAAATCTATTGCTGACATATTATACCTCCATAAAGTTTACCCCGTGGAGATATATAGGCGAAAAGTATAGTGCGCTAAAATGTACCACCATCGAGATCGGCAAATACGGGAGCACCCGAAACGTTACCCTGTAATACTTTTCCTTCGGTTGGTGCAGTCGTAATCAGCAATGCTCCGTTTGCTCCTGCGCCGTATATAACACCGTTTAGTGCAAAGGATGATTGGCCTGTGCCACCAAATTGAACGTTAATCGTTGAGGCTTGCCATGTGCCGAGGGTAAGTGTTCCTAGTCCTGTGATGCCGGTATAAGAACCTGACACGCGGGCGGAAGGAATAGTACCAACAGAAAGAGCCGTTGCGTTGGCATAACCATCTGTGTGGAGGCGACCAAGAGCGGATGCGCCCGATAGAATGTTGTTTGACTGTGCTGTCCACCAATCATTGGTTTCATCCCAGTAGATTGCAGCGTTTGAGTTTGTGTTGCCGCGGTTAACAACAAGTCCCGAATCTTCGGATGGAGCAATACCAATAGGAATATCGGCATTCAATACCAACATATTGTCGCCAATATTCAACTGGTTTGTATTGGCAAAAAATGTTGTGCCGGACATAACAATATCTCCGGTGAATGTTTTATTACCTCCAATTGTTTGGGTACCGGTTGTTCTAACTACGGTTGAGTCAACAGATGTTTGAACGATTGTATTGCCGGTGTTTGCGATAACAGCGGTTGTAATACCATCGCCACCAAGTATGTTTAAATTATCACCGGCAGCAATAACGTCTGAGCCAGTATTGCCTTTAACGGTAAATGTAGAACCTGCCGCGATTGCAACGTTGGATGCACTAGTGATGCGGCCTTCGATATCAACCAGGAATGAAGAATATGCAGAACCATCGGTTGCGCCATATAGACCTGGCGTAACGCCGGTATCAGTAAGATCAACAGTTAGTGTAATATTTGTTGAACCATCAAATATGACGTTAGCGGTTGCGTCACCGGCCAGAGCGATATAACGACCGGTTGTTAACGTGTTGGCTGTATTTGCTGGGCCATGCAAAGCACCAACATGTTGGGTCCCTGTAATAATTCGGCCCGAAAAATCACCGTCGTTGGTGCGCTTTACGAGATTATTTGCGTTATTTGCTGAGGTTGCACCGTCAACGATATCAACATAATACTTACCGCCGATGGTTAAAACGCCGGTACCAGCAGCATTACCCATATATAATTTATCAGAAGCAAACGAATATGCAGGTTCAGCTATATTAAGACTGCCTGCTGTTGGTGCCGCTGTAACTGCGCTCCGGCGGAATTTAATTACGGTATTGGCCATTTTTGGTCCTTACTATTATTTTTGCCTAATCTAGGACAATTTTTTCTTTTGTTTTACTTTATTAAAATGTTCCGCCATCAATAACCGGAATGACTTTTATTTCGTATTTGCCTGTAACATCATTCCACACCAATACTTCGCCGTTATCCGAATCCGATGCGTCCACATCCGTTAATCCGGCAAGAGTACTCGAGCCTGATCCTGATCCTGTTGCATTGATCGCCAAGGACCTAACTGTCTTGGTTCCACCTGTTCTATTTATAGAAATGCGATTTGTCATTAATTCACCTTAGGACTTACAAAGACCGTGCCTTCCATAACTTTTGACACCGTGGCTCCATTATTAATGAATACACTGTAAATATATCGGCCGGCTTTCAATAAAGAGGTATTAGCCGCGGTCATTGTCATTTGAATAGCACCATTTGGGCCATCACTGATTGCCGTTATAATATTGCCCGATGCGTTGGCACTGGTTGCGGCCCGCTTGAGTTTAATTGTCTCTATTGTATAGCTGGATAGATTTAGGTTTGCGGACGTTACATCATCTGCAATAGTGATTGTATCGTTGAAAGTCGCTCCGGCATCTATGTATAATTCTGCATATGCTGACATTTAATTATCTTTCTTATACAAATTATAGATCACTGTCAGTATTTGCAGTGTAAAATAGATTTATTCCATGTAGGCGGCCGTCAATAGCAAGAGTGTCTGCGGCAAGGGTCGCGCCTCGGCTTATAGCCAAAATCAACAAATCACCATCCACAGGAGAACCGGACGGAGTTATAGCTGCACTCTCGGCGCCAATATAAAGAATATTTGCAGTACCGCCAGAAATCGTAACGGTAATTGGGGTTGAATACGCAACGTCTATGCTATCACTGGTGCTGGCTACGCAAGCCGCCAAGTTCCATGATGCTGAACCGGCCGAGGTTGTTAGCTGAGAATATACTGGGGTAAAAGTAATAGTTCCTTTATCCCATGATTTTGGCATTCTAATTTGAAGTTCGGCCGTTTCGACGGTTGCAGGATCAAAATCATATGTTTTATAATTTATGGAATTCGTGGTTGAAACAACTTGATTCAGTGCAGGACCATTGGTCAAACGCGCCTGGAAGGCCGCGGCCGGAAGCCACATTGTTTGCTTGCCGGCGCCAAGCACCTGACCATTTTTTAACAGATTTGTGGCCGAAAATCTAACCGTGCTGTTGGCTGGCATAAGATCAATACTTATGGTATTGTTTCCTGTTGTCATAGTCAACGGAGTGGTGTTGCTACTTGTATTGATTGTGGTGACTGTTAATGTTGACATTATTTTCCCTTAAGCGATAACGGCTCGACCACCAGTAGTGATCGTCAAAACAATTCCTGTATTGACTACCAGTGGTCCTACAGCAATTGCTCTTTCTGTTGCATCTATTGTAACGTTTGCATTCATATATGCATGATTGACTCTAAAGATATCGCCAATGTTATTTGCGTTACCAATTGTTCCTCGATTACCTTTGAAATAACCTCCGCCGGTTGCATTGTTGGCGGTGTCAAAGGCGGCCGATGCAATAACATTTGCTGCGTTAGCCTTATTGAACGCACCCGAGGCTATAACTAATGTTGCATTTGTATTTGCATTGACAGTAAAGGCGAATAAATTGGCTGCGTTGGCCTTATCATATGCACCGGACGCAATAACATTTGCTGCGTTAGCCTTATCAAATGCAGGACCGGCAACGGCGCCGCTGTTGGCTTGTGCATATGCTCCAACTGCAATCATATGAACCGCATTAACGGCGTTAGCTGATGCTATATTTGCAGTGCTTTGATCATCCGTTCTGGAACTTAGAGTGCCAACATCAAAATAAACCGTGGCGCCGAGATTGGCGTTGTTGCCGCCTGATACAACCAGCGTTGCTGAATTTGAAATAAATTTAATATATGAATTAGCAAGTTTAGCATTTGTGACTGATGCATTTGCAATAACAGTGGCCACGTTGGTTAGAAGTCCGCCGTCACCTTTAATCAATCCCGAAGATACATTAAGGGTAACGCCGGAGCCAACCCCGCCTGCATTTGTTAGTTTCAAAGTACCGGTGGAATTTGCTTGGCCTTCTGTTGATAAATTGGCAACAGTGATCAATTCATTTGTTTTGTTCATCCATGATAGGAATGTATCTACTAGGGTTACAAGTGATATAGCCATTAGTTACGCCCCATCATTAGGTTCTTTAGAATTTCGATATCGTTTTCCATTTTTTCCAATTTATCCCGCAACTTGCGGTTTTCGATCAATAAACGCTTCTTTGCGATATAGTCATTTTTGACCTTTAAATCTGTTTCCAAAAGGGCCATGTTTACTGTATCACGCACCAGTGTTTTTTCGTCGGTTTTTATCAGAGACATTATAGGTTCTCCGCTGGTAGTGCAATGGCGCGCATATCAAAGACCACAGGGTATTTAACTGTATTTTCTGACAGCATGACAATTTTCACCGCATATTGATTGAATGAGCGGTATGTGTTTGTGCCCGAAGTGTAGGTAATTGAGTTGGCCGAAGCATATGGACGATATTCATATTCCTTATTGTCATATTCGTTTAGCGATTTGATAGTTGAAGGAGTTTTCTGTTCCATAAGAACATAGGGCTGCTTCTCAAATGCCACTGGGTCAAGAGAATTGCGAATCTTGTAATACACCTTAAGGTTTGTGCCGATTGGCTTATATGCAGTTAGCCACACACGTAAATCTCCGGAGTCGAAGCCTTCCGCTAAAGTTACTTTTTTAGAAATATACTTTGAAACGGCCGGACCACCCGAAGGATTGATTTCGCTGGTTACGGAAAATGTTTGCGTATTTGAGCCCGATAGTACCACGATATTTGCGGTATTGATATAATTTTCACCGCCATCTGTGATGACAAGGTAAGAAATACCGTTAGAGGCAGTGCCTGAACCTGCGGTGTTACCAATGGCATAACCAATTGCTGTTGTGGTTGCATCGCCTCCTGTGATCACAAGGGCCACATTAGAGTTTTGTGCCCAACCAGAACCTTCATTTGTGATTGTAATATCAGCATTTCCGATGTTTGCATTGTTGATGATATTTTCGATGGCCAGAACATTATAGTTTTTTGAGAAGATGATTGGAGATACATCTGGATCGGATGAAGTCAGAGTAGCACGTAGTTTGTACTTGCCTTCATTATCCAATATCAAACGCGCACTTGGAACAAAGTTTGTATCCGGTACAAAATTAGCAAATGATACACCCGCATCAAACGATTGCGCATATGATACAGCGGTATTGCGTACAAACAAATCGTCGGCGTGTGTATATACCATGTCCATAGGAACATTGGCTGTTGGGGACACGTTATCAAATACAACAGAACCAGAAGTGGTGAATTGGCACTGATACAATTTGAACATCAAATCTTCTAACTGAATTGCATCCCAGGTCGAAGCATTTTGTGATTTGAAGAATGAACCAACATATGGTTGTTCGGAAACTTTGCGGGTTGAACCAATAATAGTGCCGCCCAATTCAGAAATCCAAACTTCATATTCGGTACTTGGTGAAACAACAACCATTGAATATTCGCCGGGTGGCAAATATAGGGGTGATGCGAATTTGAAATACGTGCCCACTTCTGGAATGATGGAACCGGTTACATATGGTGAAGATTCATACGTGCGTATATCTTCGGCCTTGACGGTAGAAATACCGCCATCCATAATTTCATATGAAGATGGATAGCCGTTTACAACAGGACGTATCTGTAGGGTAATTGGCATAATTTCATCTTTGCTGCGAAACCAAATTTCAACCTTTGAGAGGAAGATACCATTGGTATGTTCATCATCATTTACAAAAAATGTTTGTGCAATAGGATCAGTGCGCCCGCCGTTGCCCTGCGAAGGAGTCCTGGGCCGAGGAGGTGTTACTGGCGGGGTTACAACAGTTGAAACTGTTGTTTGGGTATCTCGCAAAATAATACTATTGCGTACTTCCTGCAAACCAGATGCCGAGAATTTATATTCGGCCCGTGTGGTGCAATCATTAGGATCACCAGATGGATCGTCGATTATTTTGAATATACGTTCGCCGGTACGGAACATTCCCGGCGGAACCACAAATGTGCCAGCAATTGTTCCTTCACGCGAAATGCGGAAGTCTGAACCATCATTTGTTGCTTGTGACCAATTTATACCAAAATCGGCTGCTGGACGAATACTTGGCTCATCGGGAAATAGCTGCGCAAACGTTTGCGATAGCATAAGTGTTTGTGTAACGTTATTGAAACCAACAACATTTGCTCGTGCAGCGCGAATTCTGTTTTTACCAGCACCTTGGCCGCCGTGTGGAATAATAGTGATGTTATTTGAGCCGCTGGTTCCCCAGAAGTTATTTGCGGTGAATTTGGTTGCGGAATGTAGATTTAGCGTGTTGCTTGATACGCCTGAGAATCCTCCACCGCCCTTTTTACCCAGACGTTCAACACCACGCACAACATGGCTTTTGATAGTTGAAGTGTTTCCGGTTACGGAACCGGTGATACCTGCGGTGTTTGCCCAGATACCAAACGCATTTGATATTTCTAGAATGCGGCGGCGGCCGCGATCATTGCCAGCATCATCATTATCAATGTCTCGGCGGCTTAGTCGGATAACAGCGTTGTTAGCCGAGGTACCTGAGATTAGCGAATCGTTGTTTGAAACGCCTTGGTTGAAAACAGCAATATCGGCGTTCGCGCTCAATTCCAATATATCGGTCGAAATTATGTAATCTGTAACATTTACATCATCAAAGAAGAACCATACTTTGCGTTGGGGCTTCATGCCTTGCGCGACGAAATTGATTGACTGAGGACGCATAAACGGAATAATAGAAATGTCTATAACACCGTTATCAAAAGTGGATTGCTTAGTTGTAGTTTGTGTAGTCGTGGCAACTACAGCAGTTCGGCCGCCGCCAGTCGTGGGCGTGCCGGCCGTAGTTACGGTTGCACTAGAAACAACTGTTCCGTCTTGCAATATTCTTGGTGCTGTTGCCATGTCGTAAATTTAATCCTTTGTGGTCTATTTATCGGCTTCTGCGGGTGCCAAAATGAGTCAATTGCATGTTATTTGTCGTGGTAAATGCATTGTTTCTAACGTTTGCGCGGGCCTGGTTCGTAACATTGTTGGCCACAAGGTCGGAGTTTACTTCGCCCAAGTTGACAATAACATCTGGTGCTTGAACCGTATCAATCCAGTTATCTGCTGGTGGGTCCATAACAATAGAACCAATGAAATCAGCAAATAGATAAGGCTGCACGTTAACAAACTTGGTGGCCGTTAATTGACTGGCCAATTCAGTTTCCGTGTAAGATAGTAATGTTTTCTCACCAAGAGTTTTGATTGATGAGCCACTTGTTACATATAGTTTACGTTCAACAATGTTCTGGCGAGGCAGGGCCGCGCCGAAAACCTTATCGATAGAAATACTGAAATCTGGATTGTCAATGTCTCCTGAACCGAAGGTTGAAAAATTATCTACCAGAATGCCATATTTGGTGCGTTCCAATCCATCGGAATCGGTAATTGACAAATCAGAAACCGTTTGCTCCAATAGGCTTAGGGTCTGGTAATATTCCAGGTTTTCTATACGGTGTTCCAATACACCAATATCACGCATTGTATAACGCTTGTTTTCAACAAATGTGACGATTGCATTTGCTGTACCTAGAGTGTATGGCTCAAGATATAGTTTGTATAGTATCATGGAATCGTCCATGACCCGAGGTTCCTGAGGGAACAAACTTGATTCACCTTGAACTAGAGTGAATGGCGAATCCTGATTTGTTGTCATTACAATATAATCACGGCGACCTAGATAATACTGGTAATCCGCTTGGAAGTTTTCGTTAGGATAAGGAACGCGTAAACCTTGAATCGTGTAATTCGGCGCGGCATTTGATGCATTAATGCGCTTTGGTCTAAAATCGATGCAATCGCGCAATGAATATGTTATGCCATCCTGTTTGGTGAATGATGGAACGGCAGCATATCCAGCGGTGTTGGCTGTATTTGGGTAAGAATCAACAGAGAAATAACCAAGAGTATCGCTTGTACCACCCGCAACATGCTCATACCAATCAAAACAAACAATCAATGGACCCGATGGCGCAGGAACACGCGACTTTAAACGCAACGAAGCGTGATCATAATGACTGTCGCGTTGGCCTGTATCAAAAGTGTATTTGGTTGTAACATCGGTATAACCGGCGATTGAAGAACCGGCCGATGGCAATGCGGCGCCCGCCAGATCGTAAATCTTAACAACACGTGTAACGTCCGAAACAAATAGATTTATATCAACATCAGGAATACGTGATGGTGTTTGTATTGTTACCTGTCCAGCAGTTAAGTAAACGGTGGTGTTTGAAGTACCGAATACAAAGCTTCCGTTTGATGTTGGTTGCACAAAATGACTTGTGTTCGCGGAGAATAGACTCTTGCTCTTAGGAAGAATGTTTTGGCCCGAATTTAAATTAATTGCTGCATATACCGTTGCTGCGCCGGCCTGGCCAGAATCTTTTGCGGTAAGTGTCGCAACACCCAGCGCAATGGTAAGTGTCGATAGTTCAATCACACGGCCTGTTGTATCATCTATAACAATGAAGTTACTCAGAACGGCACTTGAAGTTCCTAGACCGCCGGCACCATTGAAAGTTTCGGCGGGATAAGTGCCCAGAGTTGCGGTTGTTGAACCAGCAGTGAAAGTAACAGCAATCTTTTTAATATATCGGAAACCTTGATCGGAAATACTACCCGCCTTAATAAATTTCTGCGGGAATGGAAATAGAAGGCTGTTTAGGGTTGTTTCGGACAAATATGCGGAACCGTTAGCAATGTTATCTTGTTTGCTTGCAATTGTAATATTGCCGTTTGCGCGGTTAGAAGGTGCGCCATTGGTATAAGCAGAAATCATTAGAGATTCGGCCATCTTGAAATCAAAGTCAATTGAGAATTGTGTTGCGGCGTTTAGAGTTTGTGTAAAGTTTACCGCGGTGTTAATTGTCTTTTCGGTCGCGTTTGCGGTGTAGCGCGAAATAACATGTGTTTCGGCAAGTAGCGCGCCGCCTGTTGAAGGAATGATACGTAATGTAGCGCCTGCATATGCTGCGGAGTTTGCTGAGAATTTGTTTACGCCGGTATCGTAAATCAAAATACCATTAGCCGTGGTTGCCAGAACATTTGAGGTGATATTTGCAAAATTGGTATCGAAAACCGACATGCGATATGTGCGCGTATTTGCGTTAGCGGTATTTGATCCGCCCTCATATGTAACGGCGCGGACATGGCCCGTGCCGATTTTGGTTGCAGTGTAGCCTGTGTTCGAAACAAGATTGGCAAACTGATATGGCACAGAATGGAAATCAACCAACTGCCCAACAGTTGCATCCATTGAACCGCGCATATCGCCAACGATGATATAGTTACCGTAATTCATTGGAATATCATAATTATTTACGGCTGAGTTGGCCCGCGCCCGAGGAATAGTTATCGCTTTCTGTGAAATACTTTCATATTCGTAGCCCTTTACATATGCTTTACCTGGATCAAGACGAACGTCAATAGAAGTATCATCGGTTGGATGATCAAAAACGTTGATTAAAAAAGGTCGTACGGTATACGAACCAGATTCGTCATATGTGCGCCGCGCCAGAGTATCACCTAGGGCCGAATATTGGGTATAAACAACTTCTGATTTGATTGAGCCCTCAACAATTTTCATAATTTCAATAAATGTATCATCATCTGACGAATCTATGGAACGGATAGCAAGATCAAAATTAATTTGCAGGCGATTAGCACCAGGCGCCTGATAGTTTGAGGCTTCTTGTGCAGGATCAAGTAATGTGGTATCCGCAGATGAATTGATAATATCGTTGGTGTATTCTAGTCCGATACGCGCATTGGCCCGCGCCGAGAATTTATCAACCACAATTGTTTGCTCAGGAACTTTAACGAAATATCCATTAATATAATAAATGCCTTCCGAAATAGAAACCATGGTTGCAGAACCATTTGAATTGGTGGTAGCAACATTCGCATATACATTTGCGAATGATTTTATTGTTGTGGCTCCGGAGAATTCCTGCCCAGTTAGATATTTGATAATCAAAACTGGACCATCATTGGCGGTAGGCTCTTTTGTACCAACCACAACGGCCTGCACATATGAGTTGCCGGTTGAATGTGTGATTGTGTTGCCAAGGAAAGAACCAACAGTAATATCGGTATTAGCATATTGCGCCGCAAGATTAAGGTGAGTTGCGCGATCATCTAATGAGATGCTACCGCCCAATACCTTTGAACCGTTCTTAAATACGTGATTACCAAAACGTTCAATTTGGTTTTGCAAGATAGTACCAATTTGGGTAAGTTCTGTTGCCTGTACGGCGTAACCAGGACGGAACAACAAGGACATGTAGTTCTTTTCTTCATCCCAATTGTTATAATAAGGAGTGATACGAACTTCCGCTGGAACGATCTTTGATGTTGCAATATTGGCAGTTGACATTATTATTCCTTAAAACTTAATTGTAATCTTAAAATCTTCTGATTGGTTGACATTTCGTGAAATTGCCACGATATTGTCAACATATAAGAATTCACCGGTGTTGATTTTCAAATCCGGAAGACCAATTGATGTTACATACTTAGAAGCCGCCGAGGTAACTCCGACTAGAGGGTCAGAGATAGGAGTTCCTGCGGTATTCGTAACTAATACAACGGTATTGGCAGAATCATATTCCACAACAGTTCCGTAGAATGTAGCCGTTGCCAGAGATGCACCTTGGTAAACATATTCATCTTGAACATAATCTGCACCTACTCCGGAAACCGTTAGGTCAAAGGTTTGGGAATAAGCACTATTTCCGGCTGGTGCCAAATTGCCGTAAGTAAGCGGATTAAGCAATATAGCAACTTGTCTAAAGTCATTGGATACGCTCAATACGCCACCTTCACTATTTATAAGCCTTGGGTTGAGGATTAAGTTCTTTCCAACGAGTTCATATAACGGATCAGCACCATGGCCGCCCGGCGGTCCAATCAAAGCTTTTGCGGTAGCGCCCGAACCAGCGCCGCCCGAAATAGTAACCGATGCATTTGTATATCCTGTACCGTAATCTGTTAGCGTGATGGTATGTACTAATCCAGAGGTTAAGTTGATATTTGCCGTGGCCGTGGCTCCGGTGCCGTCACCGCCGATTGCGATGGTAATATTTGAGTTATTTGAATACGCGGTACCGCCTGAGGTTAATGAAATACCATAGATAGCGCCATCCGTGGCGCCTTCCTGTACGTCCCATTGCAACGAACCATCATCGGCCGATAAAGATTTAATAGGAATATAAGAACCTGTCGTGAAACGAATCTGCTCCGAACCCGAGACAGAATACATGAATTTCCATGTGTATCCGTCCGCCGTTTGTGTGATGTTTGTTGGATTGATTGCCGTTGGCTTAACTGTTGAGTTGGCCCCGCCGTTATTGTATAGACACTTATAAACGTTGAAATCTGAATTAACCACATAGAATTTGACGTTATCTTGCCCTAACGTTAGACTGTTCTGGTCATATTGGGTATAAACGGTGTTCGCAGTCCAGTCATATCGCGGAATGCAATGCTGTACGTCATTGCCTGTAATGCGTTTGACTCCAATAATTGATTGCCATATTTCCGCGCTGTGTGCTGGTGAAGTATTGGCCGTGGCTGGTACGGCTTCATTGCTCCATGGCAATTTTTTACCAAACGTGAAAAACACATTAGCAGATGCCTGGTTGGAAATAGTATCTTTAAAGATAGAGGCTGTAAAAACTCTATGATTGTCAAGTAATGTTGGCACGGTTTGTTCCTTTTTCTATATTTATACGGTGCGGCCGAACGAAACGGTGCCCGTATTAGCTGCTCCTGCATATGGATGAATAACATAAAATACGTTTGTATTGGCCACCTGTCCAACGGTAAAGATACCATTGGCTATATTTGCCGTGTCGCCGGTCAAGATATCCAAATACACAGTGGCGTTTGCTGTCATTCCGTGGCTTGTATAGGTTACGCGCAAGTTTTGTCCATTTGCTACGCCTGCGGTTAAGAAAGTACCAGTTAAGAAAATCATCTGTTGGTTTGTGTTGTAGTCTGCGGTGCGATCTTGTTCCTCACCATTATCTTCAACCAAATATTCACCAAATAGTTTCATGCCGCCGGGATGCACGATACTTTCAACATATGATTTGTATTCTTTCAATGAGTTTTTGATCTTGGCAACATATGAGAAGTTCTGGTAGTAATCGCGGTCCTGTAGGAAGTTATATGAACTTATATGTCCATCGTCGTTTAGGTAACGGCCATCATACGTATATACACCAGTAACGATTGTTGCTATGGCCTGTGCCGTACCGTCTCCGGATTGCGTTAGATTTAGGGTAGGCGCCGTTGTGTAATCTTGGCCGCGGTTTGTAATCGTAATACGTTCGATGGCTCCTAGTACCGAAGTAGTCATGCCGATTTCTTCACCGTCACCAAGAATAGCCTTTGCAACTACGTTTGCGCCAGATCCTGTAACTGTAGCCACATTTAAGGTAGGCAAGGCAGATTGTAGATAACCAAAACCACCAATAACCCAACCCGTATTGGCCGTAAATTGAACAAGATTGATTGCGCCATTGCCATGAATTGACTTAACCTCGGCGTTAGCGCCGAATCCTCGTGCCGCCGTGAATTGGATTCGATCACCAACTGTATATGATAGACCTCTGCTCACAACTTCCATACGTCCCAATATACCTAGAGACTTGACGGTTGTGTTTGCAATAACGTCCACGGTCGGTATCGAGGTATAATTGATGCCTCGATTACGCAATGATATGGAAGTAATGGGTCCAATTGGACCGTACACAAATGAACTTAAAGCATTAATGAGGGTGGTATTTGCATTCGGAGATGATATCAAGATATTCAGGTTAGAATAAACGGCATTTGACAATAGAGTATTTGCTTCAACCTGAATTGTGCTTGAAAATATGTTGTATGTATTCGGGTGATATGTTCCTGAGGTGTCAACAGTTACAACATTAGCATTGGCCAATGAACCACCGCCGCCGCCGCTAAATAGCATGAATTCATTTCCGCGGAAACCGGCTCCAGGCGCGACAATTTGAATTGACGCTAGGTTACCTGAGGAAACCTGTGTAATAGAAGCCATGGCTCCTGTGCCGCTGCCAGACTCGATTATTACCGTATTTCCAACGGAATAACCTTCACCTGGTTGAGTTATATTGATGGAATTTAAAATTCCACCAAAAACATTGGCGGAGAGTGACTTAGTAGCTCCGTTCTCAATAAACGTGGTAAAAACGGTTTCTCCGTTAAGGAATGTACCTTTATCGGAAGAAATGATTAATTCTGAGATGAGTGTTCCGTTTTCGTAGAACCGGTCGACTTTTTCGATGATGGCCGATGCATTGGAGGTATTGCCAGTAACAACTTTGGAAACGAAGTTTTGTATGGCAGTTAGATTATTATTAGCGATACCAGCAATCTTTGTATCTTCCACACGAAGGGATTTCTGAATAAACCATTTACCGTCCGATGCTCGCAGAATATCAAGTTTCGGATAATAGATATCCGCTTCATTTCCGTCCGTCAACAAACGCAATAGAAACTTAAGTGATTTCTCCGAACCTTTAGAGCGATAAAAATCCTTGACGTTTTTAAGGATTACTTCTTTATCGGTCAAAATATCTCCGGGCAGAAGCTTAAGGAAATTCGCATAAAACTTCTGAGAAAAATCGGTTAGAGTTGTGTCAACGTCAATGTAATTTAGAAGGTTCTCTGCGCGTTCAACAACACGACCCTGATTCAATACGGCCTTGTTTTCTTGTAGGTATTCATAATACGCTTCCATAAACGCAACAAAGGTCCTATGGTCATTACGGACATAAAAGGGGACCTGCGAGTTAACCAGATTGCTGATGCGATTATTGCTTGACATTATGTGTTTTCGTTTACCGCGGTTACTTGGATACTTGAACCATCGTTATCGTCGATATCCAAAATACGATTGCGCAATGGATAAATTGTTTCATCTAGAGGCTTAATGTTTATGGCCAGTATATCATTTGCATAGTAAGAATTTTCAATCAAAGCGGTTGGTAGAAAACTTAAAATACGAATTATGCCCTTATCATAATCAATCGTGCCGGCTGCCGCATTAACAATAACTTTTTCGCCGTTTGTTTTATAATAAAAGGTGCGTAGATCACCTGTTCTGTTTTGCAGAACGGCCGTTGCTGTTGCTCCTGCTCCTTCGCCGCCAGTTATGGCAATGATGGCGCGAGTATAATTTATGCCGCGATTGGCAATTGTAATGGTCGTTACCCGGCCATTCACAATCTTTGCGGTTGCGGTTGCGCCGATGCCATCGCCCGTAATAGTAACGGTTGGTGCAATTTCATAGTCTGTACCAGGATCAATAACATCAATGGAATCCAATCCAGTAAATGAATCCGGAATTTCTTCAAAATAAACGTTACGCGAAACGCCATTGATATCAGTGACGGTTACCGCTGGGTAAGAATATAGTTTATCCTGTGAGGAACCTTTATACAGAGATGCATTGAAATTCAAGGTATAATTCTTTGTTTCATTCAATATTGGTTCAAACCGCTTCTGTAGGTATACGTCCAATTCAGATGAAGTGATTGAATTATCAACGGCGTCAAATGACCGTTGCAGCACAGAGTTACGGAATACCGACGTAAATGAACGCAGATTGCTATCACGGTAGTCAATGACGGCCTCGCGGATCAATGCACCAATTTCATCCTCATCATATGAAGTTAGTCTGCTATCATAATAGACTTTGGCTACAATGATAAAGTAAACGTATTGCGGGTCCACGATTTCCGCGGTTACGGTTAGAACACTTCTATTTTCCAGAATATCAGTAACAATGCGGTTCTTTTCAACAATGGAAATAGCATACCCGTCAACAGGACTTAGTGAGATAAAAATCTTACCATAGATCGGCGGATCATTTGATTCTCCGCCCCAAACGGCCGCGGAATAAATGTTTGGATAATCCTTTAGAATAATGGCCTGATAATCGTCAATGGTAACCGCACGGTTCTGAACCGTGTAGTGTATAGGTGCCCGTGTACGGATTTGTTCAATTGTTTCTTTTGCTGAACCGCCGGCCGCTGCTGTTACCGAGGTAACAATAACGTTGGCGGTAAAACCATCAATGTCCTGCACCAAGGTGAATGTGTTGGCCTTGTTTGCTGCGATACCTTGGGTATCGATATAGCGAATGAATACAATGTTTCCGTTTGATAAATTTTGACCAAGAATACCATCGCCAAATGTAATTGTATAAGAACCATTTGAATCTGGATTTTCTTCAACAAAATACACTGCTGAATTTGACTTCAACTCAGTTAGGTCTTCCGCTTCTGTGTAAGAATATGTTAGCGTGTTTGCAATAGATTCCTGCACTGTAACGATGATGGAATTCAAATCAACTGTGCCAGATGGGATTGTGTAGCGGCGTTTGGTATTGGAAGGCGATACCGTATAGGTCTGGGTGAGAAGTTCGCCCTGCTTTAGTTGAACGTTGGTGAACAGAAATGCGCCATTGGCGGTCTTGGTTGCGTTATTGGATGCAACCGTTAGGAAGTTATATGCAATTCCGTCAATTGGTTCCGATAGGAATTGAGTGTACCTATCCAGTGTTGCATTCTGCACAACTTGATCTTCCAATAAAGAAGGCGTGACGGTGATATTGACTACGGCAACTGGTGCATTTTCGCCAGCAGGCACATAGTTCATAAGCTTGGCGTGTGAAATGATTGAATTTCGGAGCTGGGCAGTATCAATGAACATTTCATTGGCTGCCATATTCAAATAGTAACCCATGTAATGTGTGTTATATGCGAGAAGATCGATAAGGACAGACATACCGGCGCCTTCAAAATCATAATCTGAAAATTCAGCTTGATTCCGTAAGAATTCTTTTAAGTTAGCTTTAATGCTATTAAAATCGAGTTCGGAAACTCGAAGGGCAGTATTTGCTTGTGCCATTTTTTACCTTATGCGTTCTAAGAATACCGTGATTGTATATGGTTCGGTACGATTAATTGGTCTAAATGCTATACGAGCCGTATAGCCGTTTTCATCGGGGCGTGACTGAACCACAACATCAATAACCTGGGCCCGAGGTTCAAAGTTTTGAATTACCTGAATAATCGCATCCTTCAGGAGGTTTGCGGTCATCATGTCTATGTTTTCAAATAATAACTTCTGTGCGTTTGACCCTATCTGAGGATTGAACGGTCTATCATAGAAATTGGTAAAAATCAAGTTGCGAACGGACCGAGCAATGGCTTCGACACCAACCTTCTTTGTTATGTCTCCGGTAACCGGATGCATACCAAAATTAAGGTCAAGATCACTATAATCTGATTTCCGTGTTACTTTTTGTACGTTTACTATGGCCATGACTGTATTTATGTCCTACTTTGGAGGTGTTGTTTAGTAGGCAGTAACATTATCAGAGCCGGTGACGGCCGTAACTTCAATGGGAGTATGTAGGAGATTATCTGGCGCGCTTCCAGGATCTCCAATTGTAATAACTCTTTTTCCCTCTATTGTAACCGTAGTACCATTAACCGCCAACAACGGACCTTCTCCATGCGAATTTTTATCTCCTTCAACCGCCCACAATAAACCATTCACAAAAACAGAACTTTGACCAGTAACCTGGGTTAGAGCACCACAGGCTCGTAAATCTGCAACGCGGTGAGCTACCGGCATTAAGGATTCAATTCAATTGTCGGTGCAACCATTGTGGTTGCACCGGACGAGGTAGTTGTAAATGTTGCTCCCATAGTCATAACGGTATCACTTCCTGATATGGTTCTAAACTTTGTAGCTGCGGATACACCCACCATACCCGAAGATGAGCCTATACCCACACCTTCATCACCTGCGAAAAGAGCAATGCCGGCCGATGAATGTTCAATGCCACCCAAAACCTTTGTGGTTTGGTCACCACCAACAGCAACTTCTTGATTACCCTTAACCGCTGTATTATGATTTCCGTGTACGGTTGTTTCCATATTACCTTCCACAATATTTGTCATGTTGCCGGAGACGCGCATCTCGTAGTTACCTTGAACCTTCAAGGAGCCACCACCCATGATAGTAACATCTTGACTTCCGGAAACCAAAATCTTATTATCGGCCAATGTAATTTCATATTTGTCCTTCAATGATTTAATGACAATATTTCCATCGGGCCGCATTTCAATTTTTGCACCGGTTCTATGTGTAATTTGCACATATTCATTATCCATTTCATCGCTGAATGTAAATGAATTGCCTGACCGACTAATAACACGGGTTACTTCACCTTGATTTTTTTCAGAAGGAACTAAAGTTTCTGGTTCTTCCCAACTTGTCCTATTTTCTGCCATATTAACCTTTCAATAAACTTTGTAGTTCTGCCAATTTTCCCTCAATGGCCACCCTTGGTGCACTTCCCGATAAATCCTCAAACATTTTTTTAAATGCGGCGGCCTTTTCTGGTATCATACGTTCCACCATATCGGAAGTTATCTGTGAACTTGGAAGGAAATTTCCACTGCCGCCTAGAATAGGTATGCCCGAAAGCAGGCCCGAAAATAATTCTTTGGCTTTATCAATCAAATCAGACGCAACATTTTCCACATCACCATTTGCTTTCAGCAATTGAGGAATTGAACCGAAACCACTTAGTCCCGTCATAGCCACATCTGCCATGGCCGACAATCCAGTTATAGAATCATCTGTTACAATTTTATTCAGTGCTTCTTTAAGTTCTTTTGTGTTTTTTACATCTTTTAGAGCTTCCAGCATATTGGCACCAAATACAGCAGGATTAACTCTGGTTATGTTTTGCATAAATCCATCGCCATTTGCGGGCGTAAATTCGGCTGATGTTTCGGCAATATTTTGGAATGCCGTCATTACTTCGGTTGGAATTTTAGATTTTAGTTCATTTAAAAGATCGCCCTTTAAAAAATCATCAAATATTTTTGATAATTTGAATATTTGACCCGGCAACAGCGCGGCCATAGCAGTCGTAAATATTGATGCATCGGCACTTAACGCCGTATTTACATTTTTCACCGGCGGAGGAACAGTTACCGTTTGTGGATTTGCGCCCATTTGTGTGGGTATTTCCCGGCGTTGCTTGACCGAAAGTTCTTCCTGTTGTTCAACATGGCGAACATCTAGTTTACTTTTATCAGAACCACGGCCATTCGGCACTTTTTCTTGATCAACCTTGCCTGGACCAGAAATGGTTGGATTTCGTTTTGCTTCATATGCCGCCCTAAGAAATTCAAGACTAATATTTCCCGGCATGGCAGGATTTGCTTTTTGTTTCTGTGAACCAACAACACTAACAACTTGGCGTATAGATGGATTAGTCTTATTTACCTGTACGATTACGCGAGTACCCACCTGCGGAGGCGAAGGACCATCCGAGCCAAAACCTTCGGGTCCCTTTAGAATATTTACCCATGTTGTTTCTTGTGCTGGATTGGTGCCGTCAATTGCTTCGCAATGTACCTTAACCCGGCCCAGACCTTCGGGGTCATCAATCGCGGTCACGAAACCTGAATTAGGAATAAAACTATCTTGCATTATAATTCCCCCACAGCCACCGTTTCAGATACACAATCAATTGTAGTTGTGCCGAAACCGCCTGCTTTATAATTATGCGACAATGAACAAATCAAATAATCACCACTTCCATATTCTGGTTGTCCCTTCGTGATTTCATCTTTAGAAATAAACATTGCATTGATCACTGTTCCTGCATGTAAATCTGGATTGAATGGTACAGTCATTCGCAGTCCAATCTTATCTTGTTCCAAGAGGCTCATGCGGGCCTGTCGGAGGTGAAGATATTTCTCAACACTTACGTCACATCCTTCTGAGGAACCAGAATCCGTTAGAGCATATTTAGTCAATCCGGCGCCGATGCCGGTTGTGCGCTGCTGCCCGCCGAATAGTGATAATATGCCGTTTTGTATATTCTCAATGATACCAGATGAATTTCCCACTCCGTTTAGAAGGTCAGAAAGCAAATCAAAGTCACAGGGAAATTCAAATGACATTATAGACCAAGGATTGGCAAAGCCCGCTTCATTCGTGCCCTTTTCGTTCCAAACATAATAAGCAACAGGGCCGCCTTTGGCCATATCAGCAAGTGAACGAAAATGGTGTGTGCCCGTTGTATTTTCAAATGTCATGAAGTGGACAAATGAAGGGTCTGTGCCATTAGTTAATGCTACCTCGGCTTGTTCTGCCACGACCTGATAGGGGTGTATATTGGTTGCCGAATAATTGCGTGTTGGAACAGAATTTTCTGTGTGGGTATGTGCTGCGCCTATGCCATTCAAAACCTCGGTGACCACCGCGGTAGGTGTTGTACATACCCATTGCTTGGCCACGCGAGACTTGGCGTTTGATAAAGCATCAACATCAATGGCGTGCATTGTATATGTTTCCATTTGCATGTTCATCATTTTGCGGTTATCAATGCGGTAGATTGTTTGTTTTACCAAAAGTTCCTTATCAAGGTCTTTCTTATATAGATTGAATGATAGAGTCTTGCCTTTAAATAGATTTAGGTCCTTTACTTTATTATCTGGTGCAAAATAAATCGGATCTTGAAGTTCAACCGTGGTGTGAATAGATGGCGTTAACAGACTTTCGACACAGGTAACGGAAGCAATTGAAGATTCATATAGATATGATTCCGGTACACCATCAACATGCATAAATAAAACTGTGGAACCATCACCATAGTCACCGACTGGTATTTGCTTATTTGGAGGTGCTACCATTACCGAACTACTCTGCGACTAATAATACTCTTTACGCCCGACTTAGACAACAGTTCCTGGAATTCACCCAAAACTTGTGATAGATTTTCCTTTTTAAGTAATTTAATATTGCGTTTACTATCGTTTGCATCTTGTTCCCATGTCAGGCAATCAACGGCCGCGCGTGTAATTAATACCTCTATAGAACGGCCGCTTGAAAGAGTTTCTGTTTCTAGAGATGATTCGGGAAGTGCAGTATATGCCGTTAGATCGATTTCCAACGTAATCCGATTATATACATCGCTATTCACATCGGTACGTTTAATAACTTTGGTATAGTGATGGGTTAAGGCCGCGGCGGCAGCCAGACTGCCGTATTTGTCCTCAATATATTTGGCGAAGGCATCTGCTTTAAGTGGCCAATCAAACAGTGGGTTGACAATATCATTCATTAATAGAATAATCCAGTGATATTCTGAATCACCATAATATCTATCCGCCAAGTTTTCAGGTGTATCCTGTTCTCTAATTAAATAATCATAATACGCAAAGGCATTGTTCTTTACTTCAGAAATAACACCTAATCTAAGAAAGATATTCGTAACGAAATCCTGATTGCGCCTGCCAGTTTTAGCAATGTCATAACTAACAAGAGGAAAAAGATCATAGAATTTTGACATGTATTAAAATCCTTGTAGAATTCGCAATTTTGTATTTACTTCAAGTTCACGGAATTCAATTTGCATACGGCAAGAAACGGGACTACCGGTGCCCCTGAATGTCGAATAAACGCCTTGCGGTGCATAGTCAACACTTATTTTAGATAACGCACATGTACTAATGCGGGGTATACTTTCATTTTCTCTACCGCGATTAAAAAAGGTAATATCAAATTCCGAAGGCGGAACATAAACGAAAGCACCAAAGTCTGTTTGATATTCAGGCGCCGCATGAAATCGCAGAGTCTTGATTATTTCTTCCATTGCAATTGTTTCGGAATGTGAATCCGGCGCGAATAAGAAATCAAATTGAAATGTGCGCTGTAATGTATTGCGGAACAAAACTTCAATGCGTGGATTGATTGGTCTTTGCGCTATTTGTCCAATCGTCGAACCAAGGCTCGCGGCCGCGCTTAGACCACCAACAGCGGCGCGAATTGCCCTGCCTACTCCTGGACTCGCAAATCCAGAGGCAATCTGGGCCGCCGCGCTTCCCAGGCCTGCGCCGATTGCGGTTAGACCAACATCTTCATAATCATTGACCGTATCAAATACAACAGTATTTGGCATATAAAGTGCGATGGATTCAATTATGCGCCGCGTTCGCCTTGGAATAGGAAACGTGCCGACCGAATCGAAACTTTGTCCGGCCGAATCTTTCCATTTATTGTCGATATTGAAACGAAGAACATCTGTTTTTGATAATTCTCCCTTGCCATCGGCACCAAGTAGTTTAGAAAATGTGTTAAGTTTTTGCCCCCGGTCATTTGTTACCGCGCCGGCAAATCGGGTACCTGTTTGCACATTTATATTAATTACCATATAGTGCCCGTTATATGATTGGTCGCCCAAATTCATTGGAAAACGTCTATACGTAAAATCATATTTGGATTGAAAAAGATCGGGGTCGCCTGGTTGATCAAGCGCTGTCCTCGCGGCCGCCTTCATGGCCTCTGAAATTTTACCAGTAGTCCAGTCCGCACCCTCGACAATCCCATCCCAAAGTTCTGTGCCCCAGGCCAAATCTGATAGTTTATCGATAAATGACTTCTCGTTCATCTAAATATCCTGTTAATTGATTAATCTATGAGTATTTATATGGCATTACACCAAGGCAGATTTATCCCTCGGAACCCAAAGAAATATATCGGAAATAATATAAGAGATATTCGTTTTAGGTCTGGCTGGGAGCAAAAAGCGATGGTTTTCTTTGACATGAACCCCAATATACTCGAATGGGCCTCAGAATGTGTAGTTATTCCTTATATATCGCCCCTGGATGGTAAGAAACACAGGTACTTCCCTGATTTCCTAGTCAAGATGCGAAAGAAGGATGGCACCATCAAGACTCATCTATATGAAGTCAAGCCGTTGGTGCAAACCAAGCCACCAGACGCAAGGCGAAAAACCAAACGTTACCTCAAAGAAGTCTATACGTGGGGCGTAAATTCCGCCAAGTGGCAGGCAGCAATGCAGTATTCGGAACACATGGGCTGGGAGTTCGGCATACTGACCGAAAAAGACTTGGGTATCTGACATAAATAGAATATGGGCGCACTTTTCGATCAATTTAAACGAGACCTATACGGAGCAAAGATGGCTAAAACCAATGCTTCGCGCAAATGGCTATTCCAAAAGCTACAAGGCCTTAAAGTCAACCGCGGAGCCATGATGCGGGCCGGCACGGTGGCGGAAGTGTTCATCGGCCAGCTATTCTTCTTTTTCTATGATCCTAAAACAAAGCAGGAATTGCCATATTATGACAGATTTCCGTTGGTTGTCCCAATTGAAATGTATGAAGATGGTTTTCTTGGACTGAATTTACATTACCTAGAGCCAGGACTACGGGCCATGCTCCTTGATCAATTGTTGACTTATTCCAACAATAAGAAATTTGATAAGACCACACGCATGAGGCTTTCATATGATTTGATAGTGAATGCTTCTCGGTTGGAGATGGCAAAGCCTTGCATCAAACGATACCTCTTTGGACATATACAGAGCAAATTTGTATTTGTGGAACCAAACGAATACGACATGGCATGTTTTCTAGAAGCAGAGCAGTTTGTGAAAGCAACTAAACAAAAAGTCTGGAAAGACAGTCGAGGACAATTCTAAATGGCAACCTTCCGTATACCAAATTCATCCATGGTCAATAGTCCGGATAACTTTCGTTCGGCCATTAATCGGTATGGCTCAGGCCTTGCAAAAGCTTGTCGTTACATGGTTGTTATTGGTCAACAAAAACTTGCATTTAGATGGTCGACGGCCATGCAGACCACACATGGCGATCTGCCGTTTTTGTGTGAACAAGCCGAATTGCCGGGGAAAGCACTAACCGTTAATGATGCCCGCTACTATGGTCCAAATTTCAAATATCCTGTGCAAACGGAATACGCCGATATTACAATGACATTTTTGGTACGTGATCAAATGTATGAGAAAGAATATTTTGACAACTGGATGATGACAATTAATCCAAACGATAGTTATGATTTTTCTTACAAATCCGACTATGTTTCGCAAATCAATATCATACAATATTCAGAAGGAGTTGATACTAATAGCAAGATGATATCGACATATATGTTGACTCTTGTGGATGCGTTTCCCATTTCAGTTGCTCCAATGGGACTTGTTTGGGGCGAAGAAGGTTTCCATCGTATTGCTGTTACCTTTGCATACACGGAATATAAACGCCCCGATGATTTGGTTCGCGCCGGTTATTCATTAGTTGAAACGGGTCCGGGCGGAGTTTCTAAAATGGTTACTGGTTCCACATTGGGGTCAGTAACCAAATCTCTAGATTTCGGCGGCCGGCGATAATAACTATATAATTTAAATAACATGAGGATATAACATGACATTACCTAAAATGAATCAGCCAACACATGAGTTGACACTACCAATTTCTAAAATTAAGGTTTCCTTTCGACCCTTCCTGGTTAAGGAAGAAAAGTTGCTCCTTTTAGCAGCGGCAGGAAAAGAACAAGTTGAAATTACAAATGCGATTCGGCAGGTTGTAAATAATTGTCTGCTTACCCAGAAATCTGGTTTTGGTGTTGAAACAATGGCCGCGGTGGATATGGACTATTTGTTCCTCAACATGCGGGCCAAGTCTATTGGCGACAAGATAGAGCAAGAGTTTACCTGCAACAATTTGGTTGAAGATAAACGCTGTGGCCACGTATTTGTTGTGCCTCTTTCGGTATCAGATGTGGTTGTCACAAAGGGACCAGCAAACGATAAGATCAAGTTGAATGAAACAACTGGTGTCAAAATGAAGCATCCTAAGTTTAAGACATATGATGTGGAGAATCCTGACGTTGGAACCGATATGTTGATTGATTGCATGGAGTCTATGTGGGATGCAGAACAAACCTATGCTTTCCGCGAGCAAAGCAAAGAAGAAATTATGGAATGGCTTGATGGTTTAACGAAAGCCCAATTCCAACTATTACAGGATTGGTATGATGAATTGCCCACATTGGAACTACATAAATCATTTGAGTGTAGTAAATGCGGGTTCAAGCATGAAATGAGGTTGGACGATCCACTGAGTTTTTTTTAATATTCATGTCCCATGACACCGCGACAAATTTCTATAAAATGAATTTCGCCATGGTACAACACCATAAGTGGAGCATGTACGACTTAGAGAATCTTATACCATTTGAAAGACAGCTATATATCGACCTCTTGGCCCAACATGTGAAGGCCGAGCAGGAAAGAATTAAGGATGAAATGGCAGTAGTTCGAGCAAGAAATAATAGGAAATGAAAAATAACCTAAAAGTTAATACGAAGAAAATAAACACCAATAGATATCTAAAGGGTTTATCTTTGAATGAAATGGATGATGTGGAGCAGGCCGTCGAGTCTGCTTTAGAAGATCCAGGTGGTTCCTTCACGCGCGTTGCGCAGGAACACTCATTTAAACTTTCGGC
>Ga0163149_10002028_pt1 | contig 25163 bp, 23 predicted proteins | sample OliLakLV19MP5G1_FD_148604 | JGI IMG/M metagenome (GOLD analysis project Ga0163149, IMG submission 148604) | Freshwater microbial mat bacterial communities from Lake Vanda, McMurdo Dry Valleys, Antarctica - Oligotrophic Lake LV.19.MP5.G1 | ecosystem: Environmental > Aquatic > Freshwater > Lake >... | reverse complement strand
GAGGTGGATCCCTACGTCTACCTGCGCGACGTCCTCGTGCGCGTCGCCACGCATCCGGCCAGCCGCGTCGACGAGCTGACGCCGGATCGCTGGAAGCTGCTGTTCGGCCCGCAATCCGCGGCCTGAAAGCACTGCGGCGCGCCATCTGCCGACACGCGCGGCCTGCCAACTCCACCCCGACCTCGCCAGCGCGCGCTGCGAAACGCCTCCGGACGCTTACGTTCTGAGCGCTTTTCCGCGGTAACCGGCACGGCACGCCCGCGGCCAGGCGGGGGTGGCGTGACGGTTACCCGCATTCAATCTCAGCCTCGGCTCGTTCGTTCATTCTTTCATGCCTCAAGTGTCGCCTATACTGCGGACTAGTCCGTATCACGCTATCGGTCCTGGGTGACCGGCGGAGGCCAGACCTTCCTGCCCTCTGCCCCCGGTGTGCCATGTCCCGCCAGCAACACTTAACAGCACTACCACCTGCGGATTGCGTCACGGAATGGCAGTGTTGCCAAAGCCGCAGTGGAACGGTATGCGGCTTCAAGAACCGGCGTATCACTTGCCCTTCGTGCGCAACCACCTAACTTCTTTTCTGAGTGATATCCTCGCACGCGCTATCTAGACTGCCTTTTGCCCCTTAAGCAAGACCCAAGTGCCCACTTTGAGAACGACATAGCGAGTCGCACAACAACAAACGACAGCACCAGGCTCCCCAGGGCCATCGTGGGTTCTGACACGCCAAGAATTGTATACGGGTTTCTTGCACCGACTTGACTTACGGGCGCGACATCGTCCTCGTGCGAGGCAGTGCCGTTCCCGCTAATAAACCGAAAGTTCATGCCCCAAAACGATGTCCACACCAACACCGGCAATACCACCCATTCCACAGCGCGATACAATCTCTCCCTTTCATCATCGGAGTTCGTTCGGACCTGCGTTTGTAGATTTAGCGCCCTTGAGGCATATACAACCTGACTTATGGTCGCACGCACTCGACGACGCTGCATTTCGATAATAACGATCCTGTTCAGACCTCGCAGCTTAGGCCGCCGCTCACTAACCGCCAGAACAAATTCAGTATGCGTCGCACAGAGCACATCTACTTCCGCGCACAGCATTTCAAGCCGAGCTATGACGTCAACTTCACTATAGCAGCTATTCGACCCCTGCCCTTTGGATAAAGCCATCTCGCTATTCGCGCAATCTATTGCGTCTGACACCAAGCCATCCACCGTATGCGTGAGAAGCGCAGCCTCGCAGTGCAACACGAGCGCAACGACATCACCACCTAGCGGGCGCGTCACGTCTTCACACTGCGAGCGTAAGAAGCTCGCAGCGGCCTCGCCACAATGTGCAACAACCTCGCTATCAGCAGGCACCAACGTCACCAACGGTGGGCCGCGAAGCGCCTCGAACAGCGCTTCTAAACTAGAGCTGCATCTAGACGGCTGAAAGTAAAGACTATGCAAGGCAACTTGGTCGCGATCAAGTCGAGGCCGCACTGCCGCATTCACGATGCGCAGCATCAGATCATGACCTTCGCACCCTTCGGGCATGTGATGCGGCAATCTTTCCGAGCACGGTGGGATCGCTCATTCCTATTGCTTCTCTGCTGTGCCCAGCACAACGCTAACCATTCCTATTTTTGTCAGGTGCCTTCCCAAGCACTAACCGAGCGGACACCTCTTGAATGTAATCGCCCGCGTTTGTGAGTACCTCCTTAAACTCTCCTATCTTTTCATACCGACTAACGTCGTGTATTCCCACCAGTTTTATCACACTCACACGATCATTGCCTTGCAATGAGCGGACACGATCAGCGACGATACCCATGCGGCCCCGCTCATCCGCGGATTCGAATACAGCCCGCACATCGCCTAAACTCTCCATTACTTCACGCGTAGCCAACACGCGATCCTTGACGGTAGCGGTGCGTTCGAACATTACAATCTCCGGATCTGACTTTGTGGGTTTTGTCTTGGTCGCCATTACTCCGCGCAACTGGTCGCGTTGATCTGCACCGCCCCATACTTCGGTAGGGCTCGGCTTGTCCGGCAGCAACCACACATCATCCGTTCGCTCAAGCGACATCGTGTCCATTTGACGAATATTCCAGGCTTTAAGCATCGTCCCATACAGTTGCCGGCGATACTCTAGACATTTTGGCTCGTGAACCGACCAATAATTGGCCCATCCGTTTCGCCCCTCCTTTGCCAACTCAGGATTGACGGCAACGGCTTCGTCCATTTTGGCAAGGAGGCTTGTGTATCTTCCGCCTGGATTAGAATATGACAACCTGCGCACGTATTCGTGCATCGGAGGGGCATGCGTCGTAGTAAGTCCATCGACTTGACTCCGGTTTTGCAGGAAGTGCGAACCACCATTCTTGAGCCCTAACAACAAGGTTATCGTTTCTGCGTCACACGGTTTAGAACGAACAGCCGCGTTGAAGGCATCTTTAAGGCACCGCTCCGCAACTTGCGGATTATCCGTCAAGTGCCCCGTTTGGAAATTTTGCACCAACTGAGTGGACAACGTCCTGTAGGGCCCCACCGCATCACCGCGCGAGGTAATCCAATTCGCTGTCTTTGATAGAATAAACAGGCCGCTCAGCACCCGATATACGTGCGTGTCGGGAACCTGCATACCTTCTGGCGAAAACGCCGAGGTCCGCAAGTGAAGCCCCGTGGGGGCATCGCGCATTAAACTGACAAAGTCATCGCATGCGAGTAGCTTAAGAAGCGGATATCCACTTAAGAAATGCGAGTAACTGAGTGCCAGTGGGCTTCCGTAAACCACGCATCGAAGAATGCGGTCCTGTGCACGTGTGTCTATTTCCTTTTGTGCGTTGTGCAAATTACCAAGGCTTGGGACGTGCGCATAGTCGCATAGCTTGATAGTTTCGTTATCAAGCCATTCGGCGTAATGGGCCTGCTTGATGAACGGGCGTTCGGAGTGCATGGCGAGTGAATGTGCAGGTGGGAGTTTGGTTAGGCGTTGCTGCTCAAGCATGGCGCGCTGACCCGAGCCCGGAGCAATCGGGAACATCGCTGCGCAGGGCAAGATCGTGACGGAGGGGCACGCGTCCGATGCTCACCGCAGCCGTGCGTGCGCGCAAGGTGTCAAGGCTCGGCCATGCTGGTCCACCTCAGTTCGGCCAAGCTGGTCCACCTGACGGCCCTCGGAAAAGTGGTCGAGGGCGATCGGCACGTCGGCGCCGTGGTCCCCGGAAGGGTTCGCAGGGTGGCGCTGGAAAAAGCGGGCCCTCAGTTCGGGCAAGCAGGTCCACCCTCTTCGCTCGGGAGGCCGAGGTCGCGGCCTCGATCAGTGCGACGCCGCGTCTTGCCGCGACCGCTCACCCGGCCTTCCTGCCTCCCGGCGGGTTGCGGTAGGAGTGCCCCTCGATGACCACGACGTGCGCGTGGTGCAGGAGCCGGTCCATCGCCGCGGACGCCATCAGCTCGTCGAGGAAGAGCGGGTGCCACTCCTCCAAGGCGCGGTTCGACGTGATGATCATCGAGCCGCGCTCGTAGCGTTGGCGGATCACTTCGTAGATGTCGATCGGCTCTTCGCCCTCGAGCGGTCGCAGGCCCAAGTCGTCCACGATCAGGAGGTCGGGCGACGTGAAGCGCAGCATCTTCTTGTCGTAGCTCTGGTCGGCCCGCGACGCGCGCAGCGTCGAGAGCATGCGGTGCGCCGAGACGTACGCGACCGAGTGCCCGGCCCTGCACGCGCGCTCGCCGATGGCCTGAGCCAGGTGCGACTTGCCGACGCCGGTCGGGCCGATCAAGAGCACGTTCTCGTGCTTCTCGACGAAGTTGCACGTTGCCAGATCGACCAGCTTGGACTTGGGCACCTTCGGGTTGAAGGCCCACTCGAAGTCCTCCAGACGCTTCGTGGTTTCGAAGCTCGCGCGGCGCAGCCGTTGCTCGAGCTGCTTGGAGTCGCGCCGCTGGACCTCGTCGCAGCAGACGCGGAAGAGGAAGTCGTGATGCGAGATCACGCCGTCGGCGGCCTCCTGCGTGCGCAGGTCGAGCGTCTTGAGCACGCCCGAGAGGCGCAGCTTCTTCAGGACCGGGATGAGTTCATCGGTGATGGACATGGGTTCACTCCACGTGGGCGAAGAGGGGGTCGGTGGGCTTGCGCGCGAAACGTGCCCCCTTCGACCACGCTCGCTTGCGTTCATCGGGCAGGGGCTCGAGGTCGAGCCCCTGCTTCAGGATGTTCTTGATGCCGCGGTAGTCCAGGCAGCCGAAGTGCAGCGCGCGCTTCGCGGCGGCACGCGCACGCTCGGGAGGGAAGCCCTCCAGATGCGTGACGATGGCCTGGACGCGACGGAGCTGCGTGAGCACGTCGTCCTCGGCGAAGATCAGCGCGACCAGGTGCTCGACCTCGGCGCCCACCGAGCGGGCTCGCTCGACCCAGTATTCGCTGCTGCGCTGGCGCAGGTCGCGACGATGCTCGGGCAGATGCTCCTCGACGGTGCTGCGTTGGCCGCGCTTCACGCGCGCGTGCGTGACTTGGTGCACGTCCTGGTGGTAGATCGCGACCGAGTGCGACGAGCAGCGCACCCACAGTTCTTGGTGCAGGAGCGGCCAGGGAGCCGAGTAGAAAGCGCCGTCGATTTGGACGTGAGCGTCGGTATGCAGATGCGCCTGCTTCCAGACCACGACATCGAAGCGCGATCGAGGCAGGGCGATCAGTGCGTCGCGTTCGTGATCCTCGAAGAGCTCGATCGGCGCGCGTGCCGTCGTGCCGTGGGAGCGGCGGTCGGCGATCTCGCTCATCCAGCGACGCAGCGCCTTCTGATCCTCGTGGATGTCGATCGACTCCCAGGTGCGCAGGAAGTTGCCCTTCACGTAGCGCACGCCGGCCTCGACCTTGCCCTTCTTCTCGGGCGAGCGCGGCGGAGCTGGATCGACCTGGAATCCGTAGTGCCGCGCGAGCTCGCGGTAGCTGCGCTGGATCACCGGATCGTCGTCCACGGTGAAGGCGGCACGGATGACCGCGGCCTTCAAGTTGTCCGGCACGATCACGTGCGGCACGCCGCCGAAGCACTCGAAGGCTTCGATGTGCAGGCGGATCCAGGTCTCGATCTTCTGATCGAAGACCAGCGCGCAGAAAGAGCGGCGGCTGAAGCCGAGCGTCATCACGAAGACCCAGCTCTTGCGCAGGACTCCGCGCTCAGGGTCGTAGCGTTTGCCCGCGTAGCCGAAGTCGACTTGCGCGATGTGTCCGGCCTTGGTCTCGACGGGGATGGCGACATCGACGGCCTTGGGCCCCTCCGCACGCTCCAGGCGCAGACACAGCCGCTTGATCGCGGAGAGACTGCCCGCGTACTCGGACTGATTCACTCGGAGGGATCGTGAATCGCGGTCTGGCCGGCACCCTTGGCTCGCAGGCGGACGATCTCGTCGCGCCAGGGATCGACCGTCGATGTCGCGGTGGGCTGCGCGCTCGACGCCGTGTTCGCGCGCACGAGCGCCGCGAGCACGCCCAACTCGGGTAGCGCATCGCGAGGACCTTCGAGAGCACGTCGAGGTACTCGCGGATCGTGTCCCGGCCCATCGACAGATGTCGCGCGATCCTCCTCAAACTCTTGCCCAGCCGGTGAAGCCGGATCACTTCCTGCAATCGGTGCATGTCGATCCTCCTGGCGCCCATCCCGTCCTCCTTGGCGGTGGAAAACCGCGGAGGATGGCCGAAACGGCAGCTCGGACGAGGACCGGGGACCCGGCGTCAGGTGGATCAGCTTGGCCGAACCAGAGCGGACCAGATACCCCGAGCTGTGACAGTCTACTGCCACCCGATGACGATGAGCGCCTGCCGGCTCGTGCCGACGGGTGCAGTGTGATAGCCGCCCACAGCGCCGATCACGCGGTACGCTCCTCGGCTTGCAGTAAATCCCGTGTCGAACCCTTCCAGAACGTTGAATTCTGTGGGCTTTAGCGGATCAAGAATACTCGCGACGTTGACCCGACACGAGGCTTCCTTAACAACGACTTGTTGGGTTGCCACGTCTTCACTGATGTTCTTCATTTGGACGCTGTAGAGTCGGGAGCCGGCTGCCAGCGCTTGCATCATTACGGGTGAGTGCGGCACCCAGCTAACGTACGATGCGCTCCCGAGTTCCATGGAGTACCCAAGTTCGTTGGCCGCCCGAGACAACTGTCTTAGCGCCGTCTCCACGCCGCCGCTTTCGGATTCAGCTTCAGTGGCCTCCCCGTCTCCTTGACCGCTAACTGATGTTGAAGATCCCGTCGCATGGGTCACCGGAACAGCGGGCCGACTAGGTACACCAAACTCTCTGCCGACGAGTGTGTGTGCGGCTACTGCTGCGGTCCACGACGCTTCTCGGCTTGGTGTTCCAGAAGTGCCGGACGATTGGTCCAATGGCGTCCGAGTCAAGAACACCACTAAGCAACAGACCCTCGAGAGCGGTGCCAGCGCGTCGAGTTCCGTGGCCGGAGATACGGGCGGATCTTTCGTGACTCGACCCGCTGAGAACGGAAATGCAACCAAAGTGGCGATCAGCGTAAAGGCAAGGAGCATGTATTGTTCAGTTGCGTACGGTGGCAGTCAAAGGCATAGCGAGGTCGACGTTAGTGCGGGTCAGCAGCCCCGAGTTCGAGTCGATCAGCGTGCCCGCGGCTAGCTCGACATTGGTGCGAGTGGCGAGTTGACCATCAAACATACGGCCATCCACGCGTGGTACTATACGAAGCATAAATTCCGTAGCAGATTCGCCTGGCGCGAGTACCGAAGCCTGAGCACACGAATCCGGCGTTGACAGCGGTTCGTCAACTGTCAAGTGAAGCCGTGCCAGTACGAGGAGGCCAACCAGCGGGATAGCGGGCCCGAATCTCTTAACAAGCAGCTGCACGCGCTGAGCCAACCAGTGCTTTGCCGCCTCGTGCCAAACACGCGTCGCCGGCGCTCCGCTCAGCGTGTTGAGCGATCGAACCCTCGCTTTCTCGACCATCGCCGTATCGCAACCCAGGAGTACTGCGGCCGAGCGTATTTCGCGCCCCCCCAACACGCACAGGCAGAACACGGAGCGATCGAAGTCGTCCTGCATTTGATCTAGCGCGCGCTGTAGTTCTGGCCCTTGACCGCGGGACGGGACGAGCTTCCAGTCTCGCCGCAACCGCGTCCGTAGTGCTTCGTGCTTCGGAGACATTTTACTTCGTTCTCCCGGTCAGGTGGGACGCGAGGCGCGGCCAGTAGGCCCGCTTGAAGGTGTCTTCCGTGTACCGGACGTACGCCAGCGTGCGTCCGAGCAGACCAGCGATCGCTTCGCGGTTGTTGTCTCGAATCACGAGGTCGATGACCTCTTGAGTCGCCTTCGGGACCTCTCGGCGGTAGCGGCGGCGGAGATCCTTGAGGCTGTCCCAGTTGTCGGATCGCTGGACGGTCGTCAAGCCCAGCTGAGCGAGTTCGTCGGTCGCCGCGACATCGCGATCGTTGTGCTCTTGGCCCGCCTTCTGCACTTCTCGCACCCGTTGCCGCGCTGCCGCCTTGCCGAAGTAGTTGGGAGCCAGTTCCGGCCACGAATTGTCTTCGGCGTATCGGGTCATCTCAGCGCGCAGGTACACGAAGAGCTGCTGCTGCATTTCCATGTCGCCGCGCGCGTGCTGGCTGGCGAGCATCTGTGCGAGTTCGTCGCGGTCCCCGAGGGGCGGGACGGCCGAGGTTGGGTTCATGGCGAAGTGGGGCTGGGGAGGGGCGGTTAGTCTACGTAGGGGGAGTGCTCACCCCATCGCCGCTGTAAGCAAAACGTAAGGCCGGTTCCACACCGACGAGAACCCGGCCGTTCGACCGGGCGAGTTGCGGCCTATCGTCAGCGCCCCCTCGCTTGACGCGGAGTTCCACTAGCGACCAGCAGCGCGGGCCCTACTTCCAGAGATCTTCGGTTGCCGACGCCCGGGCGGGACGCGGTTGTGAAATAGGCACGGCGCGAGTGCACCGTGGCGGTGCGACTCGCGCCGTCCCGTTCCTCCGATCAGCGCTTGCTTCGGATCTCGATGCCACCCGTGACGGTGGCGTTCTGCTGCCGAGCCTGGACTTCAAGCTGGGCCTTGGCCCAGACGCGGAACTGGATCTCGGCCGCCTCCTTGCTCTCGGCGTAGACCTCGCCCGAGCAGGACAGCTGGATGCACGTGTTGTTCGTGCACCGAGCGGCGCAGCTCGCGGAGAAGCCGTATCGAACCTGCTCGACCGCGGCGACGTCGCGAATCGCGAACGTCGACGCGAACGGGGCCGGCGCGGCGATCGCAGCCGCGACGGCCACCGTGGCCGCGCGGGTGAAGTAAGACACCATCATTCGAATCGCCTCCTTGTGCGATGTGGTTGCAAGAGATTGAACGCGCAACGCGTTCGACCTCGGAGGGTGTGCCACTGCTCGCGCGTGCTGCTGAATCCGAGGAATATTGGTGTGCGGCGCGACACGAGATTCTTCGACACTTCGCTGGGGAGTTCCCCCCTAGATGCTCGGTTGTGGTTCGCATGAACCAAACACATCACATCCTCTCTTGAGAGACTCTACATGAACTCCATCGTCCTCGCGGTGTTCGCGCTGATCGGTTCCGTCGACGCTGCGCCCGCGCCGCACGCCATGCCGAACGCTGACCAAACGACGCGGCAGGTGCAGCCTGAGAACGTGATCTCGTGCAAGAGCTGCAAGCGTTCCTTCGACAAGGAGAACCACAACGGCTACTGCCCGTTCTGTGGCGCGAACAACAACCAGCTGACCGACGCGGCCGACGTCCAGGATGGGATCGAGATCACGCTCGCCGGCTCGATGTTGCCGTTCGAGGAGGCGAAGTCGTCGATCGACATCCAGTGGACGGGTTCCGGCTACCGGTTCACCAACAACCATGGCTCCCGTTCGATCAAGGTCAAGGTCACCCAGATCGCGAACTGGATCTCAACGAGCTTTGCGCTCGCGCCCGGCAAGTCCCAGTTCGTCGCGTGGAAGAGCTACTCGGAGGTCACCGCGAAGTTCGTGTCGCCCGCGGCGCATTGGCGCGACCGGATCGTGCCCGGGCCGCGCGCATCGACCGAGTCGCACCACGGTTCGACAGATCGCAATGCCCTCCGCTCGGGCTCGGGCTCTCCCGACTCCCTCGCCGCGCTCTCGAGCCCAGCCAGAACCCCCAGGCTCCGTTGGTTTCGGGGGTCATCCGCTTGGAGTTCCTATCCCCCGAAGCCTGGATGAACCCAGGCTGCTCGTTCACGCCGCGGAAGCGCAACGTCGGCGACATCCCGGTTTTCCGGGTCTACGACGAAGCGGGCAACGAGCTTGAGAGCTGCCACGGCACGCCGTGGGGCTGCACCCGGACCTGGAACGGCAGCGACCTGAAGTGAGCTAGCTGGGCGCGGCGGCAACGCCGCGTCCAGCGCTCGACCGAGCAAGAGATTGTTCGGTCGCCCGACCTCGAGCGTTCTTCCTTGTACAGCACCACCAGTCGCCGCACTTCCCATGCCGACGAAACCTGAATCGAAAAGCAGCGCAGGCACGACGCCCACCATGGTCATCGACCTGCGCAGCGACACTGTCACCAAACCGAGCCCGGCGATGCTTGCCGCCATGTCCGGCGCTTCGCTCGGCGACAACGGGTACCTCGAGGACGCATCGACCAATGAGCTTGAGCAGTATTGCGCCACGCTCTTCGGCAAGGAAGCGGCGATTTTCCTGCCATCCGGCACGATGGCGAACCAGCTCGCGCTGCGCTGCTTCACGGCGCCAGGTGACGAGATCATTGTCGATCGCAGCTACCACATCATCTTCTTCGAGGCCGGCCCCACGGCCGACCTCGCCAAGGTCTATCCGAACGTCATCGTGACTCCTGACGGCATCCTCACGGCAGAGCGTGTCGACGAGGCGCTCCACAACAAAGCGCGTACGCGTTATGGCACTCACGCCAAACTCCTCTGTCTCGAGAACCCGATCAACGGTTGCGGCGGCCGCATCACGCCGCTCGCGACGATGAGCCAAGTTTTCGAGTTCGCCAAGCGTAACGGACTCGCCGTCCACCTCGACGGCGCCCGCCTGCTCAACGCCTGCGCCGCAACCGGCATCGGGCCAGCGACCTACGGGCAATACACCGACAGCCTCATGGTCTGCCTGTCGAAAGGCCTCGGCGCACCGTTCGGTTCGATGCTGATGAGCTCAGCCGACGTCATCGACCGCGCCCGCCGTTACTGCAAGTGGTACGGCGGTGGCATGCACCAGTCCGGGCCGATGGCCGCAGCCGCGCTGCACGCCCTCCGCTTCAATCGCGAGCAGCTCGCTATTGACAACGAGAACGCACGCTACCTCGCCGGGCTGCTGCAGGGCATCGAGCTCTTGAGCATCGACGCCGCGACCGTCGACACCAACATCGTGCTCATGGACATCAGCTCCCTGGCCCACTCCGCGGCGGAGCTCGTTGAGCATGCGCGCACGCACGGCCTGCTGCTCTACCCTTGGTCGCGCAAGAGCGTGCGCGCCGTCACCCACCGCGACGTGTCGCGCGTCGATCTGGAAGAGGCCGCCCGCCGGCTGCGCCGCGTCATTGGCGAGCTGCGTGAGCGCGCCAAGTCCGTCGCCTAGGCGGCGAGAGTGCCATGAAAGACGTTTTCATCCTGCAAAACCACCCCGCGAGCTTCAAGCTCGACATCGCCAAACTCGTGCGTGCGGAGAGCTACGCACTGCATCTGGTCACCAACCCGGTCGGCCTCGCGCAGCTCGAGCGCCGCGACCAGCAGGCGCTCTTCGCTAGCATAAGTGTCGCGGACGAGCTGACCCTCGAGCGTATCGTCGCCTGCATCAACCCGGTGCGGGCGCAGGTTGGCCGGCCGATCGACGTCGTCACCAACTCCGAACACGCGGTCTCGGTCTGCGGCAAAGTGCGCGTCCACTACGGCCTCGCCGCGGAGGACAACGAGCGCTTCGTCGACAAACTCGTGATGAAAATGCGGCTCGCCGCCAAAGGCGTGCGCATTCCGCGACACGTCGCCTTCGACAAGCGCCGCGCGACGCCCGCCGACCAAGCCGCGATCATGGCGGCGCTGCCATTTCCGATGTTCGCCAAGCCGATCAACCAAGCCGGCAGCATCGGCACGGCCAAGCTACATACACCTGCCGAGCTCGCGTCGTGGGTTGGCGCGGCGCTGGCGAGCCCCTACGAGTTTGAGCTTGACGAGTTCATTGTCGGCACCCTCTACCACTGCGACTCTATAATCAAGGATGGGGCGATCCTGTACACGCAGGTCGGCGTCTACTCGCGGCCGAGCTTCGACTTCGTCCAAGGCTACGCTCAAGCGAGCCTGACCCTCCCGCCCGTCAGCGAAGACGCGCGCGCGTTGCGCGACTTCGCTGCCCGCGCCCTGACTGCGCTCGGCATGCCGCATGCCGGCGTGACCCACATGGAGGTCTTCAAGGCGTCCGATGGCGGCTTCGTGTTCCTCGAAGTCGCCTACCGCTCGCCGGGGACGCTGATCCCGGCGATGTACCAGCGCCACCTTGGCCTCGACATCGCGGCGCTCAACATTCGCTTGCAGATCGACCCAAGCTTCCAGCCGCGCCTCGTGCGCGGACCATACGTCGCCAGCATCGCCTATCCGAACAGGCCGGGGACGATCGTCGCTGTCCACGAATTGCCCGCGACCCGCAGCGCGCGCGCCTATGAGCAGCGGGCCAAGCTCGGCGACAATCTAGCCAAGGCCGAGGTCGTCCGCGACTTCGCCGCCTCGGTGCTGCTGTGGGGGTTCGACTACCCTGCACTGCGAGCCGATGTCGACGAGCTCTCGGAGTTTCACCCGCACATGGTTGCCGCCGACCCGAGTAGCGCGTCGTGAAAGACGTCGTGGTCTTGAGCAACCACCCGCACGGCCAGCAGCTGCGCTACGACCGCATCGCCGAGCCGGAGCACTTTCGCTTGCACGTCATCACAAGCGAGCTCGGAGCGACGCGGATGCGCCGCGCCGCCGACCGCGCCGACCTTGCAGGTCTGTACGTCGTGCCCGAGTTCTCGCTGCATACCTTGAGCGCCGTCGTCGATGGTGCGATCCGACCAGGTACGGCGGCTCTGGAGTTCGTCACCAACCACGAAAGCGTCGTCTCGGTGTGCGGCCGGCTACGCCAACGCTACGGCGTCAGCGCATCCGACTACGAACGCTTCACCAACAAGGACGCGATGAAGGAGCGCCTGCGCCGCGGCGGCATCCGCTTCCCGCGTTACGTGCTGTTCGACAAAACGCGTTACGCCGCCGAAGGCGCCCGCTACCTCGATGAGCTGCTGTGTCAGGTCGACTTCCCATTGTTCGTCAAGCCACTGGACGCAGCCGGCAGCGTCGGCACTGGAAAGATCGAGGCGCGCGTCGATTTCGATGCGTGGGCGACCGCAGCAATCGAGTCCCCCTACGAGTTCGAGGTTGACGAGTTTATTGACGGTACGCTCTATCACTGCGAGACACTGCTCAAGCACGGCCAGATCCTCTACACGCAAGTTTGTGAGTACTCGCGGCCGTGCTTCGACTTCACCTTGGGTGCGCCGCTAGGCAGCATCACTCTGCCCAGTGATCACGCCGACGCCGTTGCGCTGAGGCGCTTTGCGGACGACGTGCACCGAGAGCTGGCCGACGACATCAGCGGCGTCACCCACCTGGAAGTGTTCAAAGACCACCGTGGTGACCTGGTATTCGTCGAGATCGCCTACCGCACCCCGGGCGTGCTCGCCTCCGAGATGTATGAAAAGAGCCTCGGCCTGTCGCTTCCCGAGTACCACATCCGCCTGCAGACGAGCGCCGCAATGCGACTCGAATTCCAAGCGCAGGCCTACGCGGCGCGCTTCATCTATCCGCGTGTCGCCGGCGTCGTGACGGACTTCGTCGCCGCGGACATCGCCAGCGCTCATGAGTTTCAATGGCGCATCGCCACCGGCGACACCTTGGCGAAGTCAGAGCGCATTAGCCAGCTTGCCGGCACAATGCTGTTGTGGAATGCGGACTTTGCACAGCTCCACGCCGATTTTCGTTCCCTCGCAAACCGTGTTCCGTACCGCGTGACCCCTCCTTGCCAACTTGAGCGAGACACTTTCCTGGGGTAGTGCCGTTAAGTGTTGCTGGCCAGACACGACACGCTTCTTGACCACTCCTTACGGGTGAGCCCATCCCGCAGCCACGGCAACCTCGCCATGGGCCGGAACGACAGGAACACGTCGCGGAGGCTCAGCACCCGCGTGACCAAACCCGCCTGCTGCGCCGGCGTCCTCAGCTTGCCTCCGAACTTCAGCGACCGGTGGGGCCGGACGAAGTTGTAGTAGACCTGCAGGAGGTCGATCCGCGCTGCCAGCGCCTCGCGCGTCTTCGCTGCACTATTCGTCTTGCGTTGCAGGCACGAGAGAGATTTGCGCATCGTCAGGTTCAGGCGCTCGATGAAGGCCGTATTGATCGATTTGGAGTCCTCGCAGCGCGAGCGCACTTCTTCCAACTGCTCCTCCGTCCCCCACACCAGTTCGTTATTCACGCGCACGATGCGGTTGCTGCGGATGATCTTGCCTGACTCGACATGCACGCACGTTCGGCCCCAAGTGAGCTGGACCTCGGGCGCATAGAACTTGAACGGGTCGGTCACGATCAATACGCGTTGTCCTGCGGCTTTGCAGCGATTTCGTGCCTCCCGCAGCACGAAGCGACAGCTTCGGCGCGTGCGCTTCCCGACCGTGCTGGCGAGCCACAGTCGCGCTGAGACATCGATCGCCGCGAACACGAACTGGCGATTCTCCCTGTGGCCGGCGTAGCTGCGCAGTTCGTCGATCTGAATCTCGACGGGCTCGACGTTCTTGACCGCTCGCCGGCTGAAGTCGTGCGCGGCGCGGCTCGCGCGATCGATCCAGCGACGCACTGTCGAAGGCGAGAGGCCCTCGCTGCGCGCGATGCTGGCTTGTGTCGTGCCTCCGATGACCAGTGGGACCGCCCGGTCGAAGCGTGCGGGCGAGCTCCGCAGGCGATGGTACGCCGTGCCGCGATTCGCGGTGAAGGTTTGGCCGCAGGCCTTGCAGCGCCAGCGGTGCTTGGTGCCGTGGCGCGTGCGCAGCAGGGAGTGGCGGACCACGGCGGGGCAGCTCGCGGGGCGGCTCGCGGGAGGGGGTCGTGCGGCAGGCGGTCGAGGGCAGGTCGGGAGGTGGTGTCGCTGGGTCATGGTCGGCTGAGTCCGGGCGATCTGCGGTGCCCGGGTCGAGACGGACGCAAGTCCTTGCGCGACACGGGCGCGGCGGGCCTGTGACAACACTTGGCGAGCACTCTGCCCGCTCCATGCAATCGCTCGACTTACGGCGGTTCCGGCGTTTGCGGAGCGGATTCGGGTTGGGGGTGCCGGGGCGTGTCGCGCATGGCAAAACGCTCCTTCCGCCAACGGGCTGGCTACCCGAGCTCGGTCTCGGCGTCGAACAGGAGGTCGAGGTCGCGCGCACCGTGCAGCACGCGCACGACCTCGATCCCCTCTTTGGGCGGCCGGTAGAAGACCAAGTGTTTTTCGAAGCCCTGGACCGGCAGCGACCGCAGTCCGGAGAGATCGATTCGACCGAATGTGCGTAGCGGACCCAGCTCCGTGTTCCAGCAAGACGCGCATCGTCGATTCGACGGCGCCAATGAATCGCATCGCGGCTTCGGGGTTGTCGAGGCCGATGTAGACCGCGGACTCTTCGACGTCAGCGATGGCTGCAGCGCGTCGGAGAAGCTTCGGGCGCACCCGCTCCTTCTACCCGCGGGCCTGTTTGCCTCCGAGCCTCTTGGCGACTCGTTCGCGGAGAGAGGCCCAGTCACTCTTGGTCCACTCCGAGGACGGCCCCGATTCCAAGCCCTCGATGAGCAGCTCCTCGAGCCTCTCCTGGGCGACCCATTGATCTCGGTCCTTGCGGATCAACTCGCGGACATACTCGCTGGCGGAGGTGTAGGCCGAGCCCAAGACGCGCTCCTCCACGAAGGACCGCAGGGGCTTGGGCAGGGAGACGTTCATCGACGTGCTGGAGCGGTCTTCGGCGTCCATGAATTCAGCCTAGCCCGGCTGGCAGGCACTGGCAATGTCTGCCATCGGCGGTCTGGGTTGGTGAGCTAGAGTCTGGAGGCCTCCGCGCTTCGTTCGCGACCTGCTCCCATCGCGGGCGAACGCGTCTTCGGGCGCATGCAACATCTAGTGCAACGCGATTCGCGCGCCGCGGTAAATCCTTGTCGAAACTATACTTCTGACCGCATTCCTGCGGCCTCCGAAGCCGCAGGCCAGTGGTTCGAATCCACTCGGGCGTACCACCACTTTTGGTCGTATTTGGCCACGGTTGGCACGATTTGGCGCGATTTGGCAGGACGGCAAGAAATGGGCCGTTTCCGAAGGAATGCGCGCCCTGTGCCACCGGAGACAAATTCCGACAAACGGAGACATTTCCGGGACTCTGGTGCATGCAACATTTGATGCAACATGTCGCGGCCGGAACGCTGGAAAATGCGACGTTTCCTGGATAGAGCGTCGGCCTCAGGCTGACGTCCAGAGGTTGCGCGGGGGCGCGCGTGTGGCCGGCGTCGGGACACGCGAGGTCCCGGCCGAATAGCGGTACCGAGCGCGCGTGGCGCGAACACAGCCCCGCCGAGGGCGGCCGTGTGGCGCGCCGTCGCGGCACGCTAGGCCCCCGTGCGGATCGCGGCGCGGACGCGCGTGACGCGAACGCAGCGCGCCTACCGCGGCCGCCCGTAGACCGCCGTCCCATCGGGCTGTCAGCCCGCACCCCTCCTGCTGGCAGCTTCTTCACGACCTCGTTCGGCTACCGCTACGCTGGGGAGCAGGGTTCGAGAAGAAATTCGCGGTGTCGAGCGACGCCGTGGATGGGGGGATGGCCTCGTCTGCCCCTCGACTGACGTCTCGGCCCGTGGGCGATGTTGCGGGGGCTGAGGCCTCAGACGGTATCGTTCGGCTCGAGGAGAGTGGCTCGCGTGCTCAGTGCCCTGACTTGTCTTGGCCTCGTGTTTTTGGCGGCCGTATGCGTCGTTGTCGTTGTTGTTGCGCTTGGATCGAAGCGCACGGACCGCCCCGATTCTGCGTCTCCCGCGACGCTCACAAAGCCAGTCCCCGCTCCGACGGCGAGCTACGCGGCACTCCCACCCCCGGGAAACGCACCCAGTTCAAGGTCCGGCATTGCCGCTGTACGCCCCTCGGCTGCGTTTCCGCCGGCAACGCCTGCAGTAGCGATAGCGGCGAGTCGAAGTACGGTCGTGACCTCGGGCAAGCAGAGCGCGCGGTGGTATGCGCCGAAGGAGAGCGTGACTGTCGGCGGCTATGTGCTTTCCGATGGGATGGTTTACGTCGGTCAGGCGCTTTCGTCGGTTGCCAACGACTATCGAAGTGAGCCTTCACTGATCAATCCTTCGCTCGAAGTCGATGCAAACGCCCCGGACCACGAAGGTGCGGGCATGTCGTACTGGCCATCGTACGAGACCATTTCACCGGCGTGTCGCGCTGGCTACCTGTCGTGGCTATCGACAGGCCGCTCAAGTGCGAATGCGTACATCGGATACGTGTTCCTCTTCTTCTACGGCATCGAGCGGCGCGTTTTGCACGCTGCCGTGGGCTCACCCGAAGTGCACGCTGAGGTTCCGAGCCTGTGCGCGGAAGTGAAGCGGCTGCTTGGGATTTACGGTCGGAACAACTCGTTTCGCCGTTACGCGAGCGAGTTCCTTGAGGTGGTCATCCACCTTCACCCGAGCAGCCCCCACGCTGCCACCACCGGGGGACAGGGCGGCGCACGCCGCGCTGCGGCCTCGCTCGCTGCGCAGAGTCGACCACTGAACGTCGACGTAGCACTGGCGTGGGTGCGGGAGGACATTGACATGCCGCTGCGCACACCCGCGAAGCGCTGCGGAACCGAGTTCGACGCGCTTTTCCGGCAACGATACGTAGCTCGATTCGGTGATGGCCTGCCGTTGCGCGCGTGCAAGACCAAGCTCACCTCGGAGTACCGGCCCGCAAGCGCCTCGTTCGGAGGCTCGATCCGCGCGGCCTCGGACTTGCCAGATGTCTGGTCGCTGGTGAGCCCGCGGCGAGAAATCGCGGCATTGGCAGAAGAGTGCTGTGACGATCTGGAGTCGCTCAGCCGTTGGAAGGGACCGCGCGGCGAGCACGACGACGACGACTTGAACGCCGTCGCCCTCCTCCCGGTGGAGCTACTCGGTACGAATGCACCCAACTCGTTCGTTGAACTGAAGCGCAAGATCTCGGCGCAGCTCGACGGACAGGCGCGAATGGTTGCGAACGCTGAGAATGTCCTCGAGCCATGGCTACCGGCCGACGGATCGACCTTGGCGAAGAAGGACGCCGTTCAGGCTGCTCTCATCTTGGAGCGTGCCGGCTTCGCACTAGAGCCCGATGTGCGCTTCGGTGGCAAGCGCCTGAGCCGTGGCGATCAGATCGTGCTGTACCGCTGTGGCGCGGCACCCACCGCTGCGCCCACGCGCGAGTACGAGCGTGCCGCGCTTGGGCTCCATGTCGCTGCGGTCCTCGCCTGGGCCGACGATGCAATCAGCGAGACGGAGCGACGCACGTTGGAGGAACAAGTTCGGCGCACACCTGATCTCACGGCCGCCGAACGCGATCGGCTTGCAGCGCACCTGACGTGGCTCTTGGCCGAGCCGCGAGCCTTCGAAGGGCTCAAGAAGCGGATCGAATCGCTCGCTGCGGGGCAGCGCGCGGAGATCGCCGCTTTCGTCGTGCAGGTCGTTCTCGCCGACGGACAAGCCGGCCCCGACGAGATCAAGTCACTTCAAAGGCTCTACCGGCTCCTTGGACTTGATCCCGGCAGCGCGCACACGACGATCCACAGCCTTCAGGCTGGAGAGACCGATCGCACCGCCCCCGTGACGGTGTACGCACCCGCGTCGCAGGAGCGCGGGTTCGCGATTCCCCCTCCGACTCCGCCCGCCGTGGGTCGCGCTACGAAACGTACCCGCGGCCTGGATCTCGCCGCGGTGCAGTCGAAGCTTGCCGAGAGTGCCAAAGTGGCCGAGTTGCTCGCGGGGATCTTCGTCGAAGAAGAGCCTGCCCAGGTGCCTTTCGCCACGGCGGCCAGTACTGACTCCGTGGTCGGCGGGCTCGACGCTGCGCACAGCCGTATCTTCGCGCGGCTTCGCCTGCGCGCGAGCTGGCCCCTCGCGGAATTCGAAGCGCTCACGCGCTCGTTCCAGTTGATGCCGCAAGGAGCGCTGGACACGATCAACGAGGCCGTCATCGAGAAGTGCGGAGTAGCCTTGACCGAAGGCGACGACCCGCTGACGATCGACACAACTGTCTACGCCGAGTTCGAAAACGCATGACCACCGCGCCCATCCGTCCGAGGGACCGTGACACAGTCGTCCAAGCGTTGCGCGCCGGTGTCGCGCCGCTGCGCGGGCAGCATCTGATCCAAGTCGGACGTCACAGGGAGATCGAGAGCCTCCTGCGTGACGTCGAGCGCGTGGGCCAAGGCGGTTCTGGGTTGCGTCTCGTGATCGGTGCATACGGCTCGGGGAAAACCTTCTTCCTCGGACTGGTGCGGTCAATCGCGCTTGAACGCAAGCTCGTCACGGCGCACGGCGACCTCACGCCCGAGCGGCGGCTGTACTCGACCGGAGGGCATGCACGATCACTGTACGCGGAGCTGATGCGAAACCTCGCGACACGAGCGAAGCCGGAGGGTGGGGCACTGCCGGCCATCGTCGAGCGCTTCGTCACGACCGCCCTCACGAGCGCCAAGGAGCGGAGCGTCGACCCGAGCGTCGTCATCCGCGAGAACATGGCCTCGCTCTCGGAAATGGTTGGCGGATACGACTTCGCGCAGGTGATCGAGTGCTATTGGCGCGGTCACGACACAGGCGACGAGCAACTCAAAGCGAACGCAGTGCGCTGGCTCCGTGCGGAGTTCGCGACGAAGACCGAAGCGCGCCAGGCGCTAGGTGTGCGCACAATAATCGACGACGCGTCCTTCTACGACCACTTGAAGCTCTTTGCGCGCTTCGTGCGTATGGCCGGGTTCGGCGGGCTCGTCGTGTGCATCGACGAGCTGGTGAATCTCTACAAGATGGCGAACACGACGGCTCGCAACACAAACTACGAACAGATCCTCCGCATCCTGAACGACAGTCTTCAGGGGACAAGCGAGGGTCTTGGATTCCTACTCGGGGGCACGCCCGAGTTCCTGACGGACACACGTCGCGGGCTCTACAGCTATCAGGCCTTGCAATCCCGGCTCGCGGAGAACGCGTTCGCGAGCGACGGAAGGGTCGACCTCAGTGGCCCCGTGCTGCGCCTCGCGAGCCTCACACCGGAGGACCTTTACGTGCTACTCGTGAAGCTGCGTCACCTCTACGCCTGCGGCGAGGTGAGCCGCTACCTCGTGCCTGACTCCGCATTGACGGCGTTCTTGCAGCACTGCTCGCAGCGCATCGGCGAGGCGTACTTCCGCACCCCCCGGAACACGATCAAGGAGTTCCTGCACCTTCTGGCAGTCCTCGAGCAAAACCCTGGCACTGTGTGGGAATCGCTCTTCGATCACGTGAATCTAGATGAGGAGTCGAACCCAGACTTGGCGCCGCTCCCCGAGGACGCTGAACAGGCCGACGAACCCGCTGCGCCGCCGCCAGCCACGACGCGCGCGAGACCCGCGGCGAGTGACGATGACGACCTCGCCTCCTTCAAGCTTTGACCCGATCGGCGGGGACGCATCGAACGTCCGCTCGTCGGCGTTCGAGCGCTTACACGTTGGAGTGCAACGCTGGATCTGGAACAAGCAGTGGCGCGACCTGCGCGACGTGCAGGAGCGCGCCGTTGTGCCGATCCTGGAGGCCAAGCGCGACGTCTTGCTCTCTGCGTCAACCGCAGCCGGCAAGACGGAAGCCGCGTTTCTGCCGATCTGCTCGCGTCTGGCAGACGATCCATCAGCGAGCGTGCGTGCCCTTTACGTCGGCCCGCTCAAGGCGCTGATCAACGACCAGTTCGAGCGGCTCGAGGATTTGTGCGCGGAACTGCGTATTGATGTGCATCGCTGGCACGGTGACATCGCAGCGTCGAAGAAGAAGTCCGTGATCGAAGAGCCGAGCGGCATCCTGCTCATCACACCGGAATCGCTAGAAGCGCTGTTTGTGCGGATCGGCCATCGAATCGCACGCGTCTTCAGTGGACTCGAGCACGTTGTTCTCGACGAGGTGCATGCCTACATAGGGACCGAGCGAGGTCGCCAGGTGCAGTCGCTGCTTCATCGCATGGAGCTTGTCCTTCGAAGGCGCGTGCAACGCATCGGGTTGAGTGCGACGCTTGGGGACCTCGGCGAAGCAGCGAGCTACATGCGCCCTGGCGATCCGTCGCGTGTCGAGTGCATCGTTGCTGCGAACTCGGGCCAGGAGCTCAAGGTCCAGGTACGTGGCTACCGCGGTCCGGTCGAGACCAAGCGACAACATCTCGATGCACCCGATGGCGTGGACGCCTCTGACGGCGAGGTGGACAGCGACGTGCTCGCGATCGCCGAAGACCTGTACCGCACGCTGCGCGGGGGGAAGCACCTCGTATTCGCAAACAGCCGCAAGAACGTGGAACTGTACGCGGACCGATTGAGACGTCGGTGTGAAGCGGAGCGCGTTCCCAACGAGTTCGTGCCCCACCACGGCAGCCTCTCAAAGGAGCTACGTGAGGCAGCGGAAGAGGCGCTCAAGGATAAGGAGCGGCCGACGACCGCCGTGTGTACCTCGACGCTGGAGCTTGGGATCGACATCGGTCAGGTCGCGAGTGTGGCGCAGATCGGAGCGCCCTTCTCGGTAGCGAGCCTGCGCCAACGGCTGGGTCGATCCGGACGCCGCGGCGCGCCGGCGATCCTGCGAATGTATGTGTCGGAGCCCGAGCTCGACTCTCGCTCGAAGTTGATCGACGAGCTACGCGCTGAACTCGTACAGGCGGTCGCGGCGATCGAACTCTTGATCCGCGGCTGGTGCGAACCGCACGGCGAGAGCGGGTTGCACCTTTCGGTTCTTGTGCAACAGGTGCTGTCGGTGATCGCGCAGCATGGCGGTGTACGCGCTAAGGATGCCTGGCGAGCGCTCTGCGAGTCGGGCCCTTTCCATGGCGTCGATGAGCGGCTCTTCGCGATGTTGCTGCGCGACCTGGGGGCGAAGGACCTGATAGCGCAGTCCCCGGATGGAACGCTCGTCCTTGGATCGAAGGGCGAGAAGATTGTCGATCACTACTCATTCTACGCGGTGTTCAGCACGCCGGAGGAGTTCCGGATCGCGCACGGGCCGAACTTCCTGGGCTCGATGGCATTCGATCTCACGCTCGTGGTGGGACTGCACATCGTTTTCGGAGGCCGGCGATGGCGGATCATGGACATCGATCCCGTGGCGAAGCTCCTCCAGGTGGCGCCGGCCCCAGGGGGGCGGCTCCCGCACTTCGAAGGCGGGCGTGGTGGGTTGGTTCACGATCGCGTACGCCAAGAGATGCGGCGCGTGTACGAGTCGAGCGAGCTATACGCCTACCTCGACCGCAACGCGGCGCAGTTACTGTCCGAGGCACGTGCCTCCTACGCCCGCAACGCGCTAGACGAAACGTCGCTCGTGCAGGTGGGCGGTGACACCCTCGTCTTCGCGTGTCGCGGCGACCGTGTGTTGAACACGCTGGCCGTCGAGCTTGCTTCCCGCAAGCTCAGCGTGGAGGTACGTGGACCGGTAATCGTGATCGATCGGATTGCGCCAGAAGATGCGCGACGGCTGTTTGTTGAGTTGTCTGCGCGAGGGCCGGCGAACCCGCTCAAGCTGGCGCAGTCGGCAGCGAACAAAGCGACGGCAAAGTATGATTGGGCAATCGGGGATGAGCTGCTGTGCATCGATTATGCGCAGCGAGCCCTTGACGTCGACCTTGCTCAGGAAGTAGTGCGAGGGCTGAGCGCGCCGCTTCATGCCGGCTGATGGCATTCCTCCGCAGCCATGTCCTGCGATGACGCGAGGCTCGCGTCTGCACCTCGCATCCGAGCCATCCGTGCTTGGAGAGCTCTTGACGTCACGCCGCAGCGGTGCTTGTCAACGATCCTGAGACACGGGACATGTGAGATCAGTGAGCTCCAGCGACGACGGCCTCGGTGGCTGGCGCAGGCGGGTTGATCCACGCCGGCTGCGGCCTGCGTTGCGGGGCCGGGGCGCCGCGCACGAATCGTTCGGGATGAAGCTGGACCTGACCGCTCCGGCTAAAGTCGTATGTCCCTTGCCCTATGAACGTAAAACGAGCCGACTCGACCGGTGGGACCGTCGATTGTCTCGCCGCAATGAAAGTGAACTGGGCATCAAGATGGTTGGATGCTGAACCCTGTGTGTAGGTGCCCGTTGTGTGAGATGCGCTTGCTACAATATTGTACCCGGTGCGCTGAAATGCACCGTTCGCGATAGTCTCTAGAAAATGAACGGCGAACGGCTCTGATATTGCCTGTGCTCTCGCTGGCACGCCGGCCGTCGCGAAAATGGCGATAGCAGCAAAGGTAGTGCGTCTTAGAAGAGATATCATGTGGTCCGGCTTCCTTTTGAGTCCTCGAGCGGTGCGGGTTCACAATGAATGCGTTGGCGGCGCAGCAGCATTACTGAGATAGTTCCGCCAATAACCCCAACAACAGCTGCCAAAGCGAGCCCATCAAGTTGGATCCCTAGGCTCTTGAAGACTATGACCATCGTGATCGCAGCAACCGCTCCGAACGCGGCCGTGGTTAAGATCTGACGAATTACGGAGTGGCGGGTCGGGGTCACGAAGGCTGGCTTGTCATCGGGGCAACTGTGGGCCGGAGTATGAAGACAATCGCATGCGACTGTCCTCCGCAGGACTCCGGTGTAAGCTCATCCAGAGGTCCAACGCATCTCGGAGGCGGGTTCGCCAAGATATCTTTATAGATGCTGTATACCGTTACAGCGTAAGGCCTTATGGAAAGCAATTCGGTACCTGAGAAAACACCCGGCAATGGAGGCCCGACCGAGAGCCGAAGTCGCGTGATTCTCGGTTCCGAGCAGCAAACATTGCTCAAGCTCAGCAGCGGGTCGCGGACGATACTGCGCGCCGACAAAGTGGGGCGCCAGGATCGCTTCTACCGGTCCGAGAGAGCCGCCCCTCGTGCTTCCCTACGCCTCGACCGCTCGCGAGGAAAGACGCAGCACGCGGGCGGTTCAACCTGGATCGTACCGTTACGCCGCCGCTGCGACCGGAGCGGCTTCGGCCTTCGGGCCAGACTCCTTCGCCTTCTTCGCGCGACGCTTGCCCGACTTCTTGCCGGCTCGTGCTACCGGCTTCGACGACTTCGTCGTACCGCCGCCGCCGCCAGCGAAGTACTGCATCCCGCGACGCTCGCCTTCGGTGCGTACCGAGCCGGCCGCGATCAGCTTCTTCATCGGGAGCCGCATCGTGCCGACGTCGGTCTTCAGAGCGGCCGCGATCTGTTCACCGCGCATACCGGGGTTGGCCTTCACGTGCGCGAGCAGCGTGTTCTGCATCTCTTCCATCGACGCGGCGTCACGCTTGCCGCCCTTGGCAGCGCGGCGCACGGGCGCGGATCCATCAGCCTTCGGCGGGCGGCCGGGACCACGACGCGCGGGAGCCGCCATTCCGCCGAGTGCGGCCTGGACCTGTTCCAACGCCATGCGCCGAATGGTCTGCTCGAGCTGGCTGGTGAAGTCGTCGACGAGAGTGCGGATGTCGGTGAGCATAGCTGAGGTCTACTCGCCTCCTGGTGAACTGTTCGCGGGACTTGCCGCCTAGTCTAGACTGTTCGACACCATGTCCGGCAAGCGGCAGCACTTCATTCCGCGGTTTCTTCAAGTGCCGTTCGCGAGCCACTCGGTGGGCGTTAACTACTTCGCGTGGGTGTTCAGGAAAGGCAGCGCCCCGTTCAACACGAACATCACGAACGTCGGTGTCGAAGGACACTTTTACTCCGTGGCCGGCAACACAACGGTCGACGAGCGCATTACAGAGTTTGAGACTCATGCCTCCGAGCTATGCAACGCACTTCGGTCGGGTTCTGCAGCCGCGCTCCGCGAGACGTCGTCCATCGCCGAGCTACTGGCACACTTGGAGATCCGTACGCGGCATATTCGCTCGTTGTGGCTGAGCACCGGGAGTGCGCTTGTGAATCAGTTGCTCCAGGCGTTGGAAGATCCTGTTGTCTTCGTGGCGTTTGTGCGTAAGTACTTTGAAGAGGATCCGGGTCGAATGCGTCTGATGATCGCGGACGAACTCCGCAATAAGAGAACGCCCGATTCGCTCGTTCCGCGCCTTGTGAAGGCAAGCGAGCCGATTATCGCGGCGTATCTTTCTGAGCCCATACCCGGATCAGATCGCTTTATAGCTGGTATCCGGAGTGTTGTCGCGAGCGGCCTCGTAGCTGGCGCCAAGCAAGGGCATCTGAAGGCTCTAACACAAAACCTTGCACCACCGGCCAAGTCACGTAACTACTCCGAGCTTGAGCTTCAGTTGATCGACAGTCCTGGCGTAACGTTGCCCCTTGGAGACTCCGTCTTGATCTTCGAGGTGAACGAATCCGGTTGTTACCGGTCTGTGCACGACTCGGGCGACAAGCTGCTTCGAGTGTATCTGCCGCTCTCACCCTCGTCCGCGCTTGTGGCGCACGCGAACGCGCCATTAGCCACCATGGATCACCTGCCGCTCGCAATTGCTCAGTGCTCGCTCAAGTACTTCATCTCGAACGCTCGTTCAGCAGCGAATGAAGCGCACCAAGCCAGATTGGGCGAACGCGCACATCTCGTGTCGCAAGAGCAGATCAACGCGATACTTGCGGAGTGTTTCGGCAAGATCCTTGGCGGATGATGTAACAGACTATCAACCGGCGCGCCTTTGCCGATGGGTGTTGACCAGTATCAGGCACGCTTGCCACCCTTCGCCGCGCGGCGGACAGTGCCAGCGGCCTTCGGCGGGCACCCCGGTCCGCGACGCGTAGCTGACGGCGCAGCACCACCGAGTGCCTGCGGGACTTGCTCCAGCGCCATGCGGCGGATGGTCTGCTCGAGCGTAAGCGTCCGGGCGCCTTCAAGCCTCCGCCCTGGCCCCGCGTCCTTCGCCGTTCGATTCTGCTCGGATGATCCAGCAGCAGCCCTCGAGCACGTCCACACTCCCTGATCGGGCTGCCCACTACCTG
>Ga0163149_10002021_pt1 | contig 25241 bp, 25 predicted proteins | sample OliLakLV19MP5G1_FD_148604 | JGI IMG/M metagenome (GOLD analysis project Ga0163149, IMG submission 148604) | Freshwater microbial mat bacterial communities from Lake Vanda, McMurdo Dry Valleys, Antarctica - Oligotrophic Lake LV.19.MP5.G1 | ecosystem: Environmental > Aquatic > Freshwater > Lake >... | reverse complement strand
ATTGAACAATCTTAACGTGCTGTTTCATCTACTTTCCAACACGAAGCATATCATGAAAATTAATGGGCCCCGCATACTTTTGTAATGCGGGGCCCAGAGGGAAGAGTCTAAGTGTCTAAGGGCTACGGAAGCTCAGTGTCTAAGGGCCTAAGGGCTAAAGACACTTGCGGACGAGGAGCAGGCGGACGCCGGAGTACAGACCGTCGTCGACCCAGTAGACGTCCAAGATGCGGTCGCGATCGTTCGCGCTCAGCATCGTCACGCACTGGTCGTCGTCAACGCTCCACACAAACGAGCCGAGAGCGTAGATCCAGTTCTGATGCTGGAGCCCCGGCTGGGCATCCGCGAATGTGACGGCTTCGGTCTCGATGGCGAAGCGGTATCCAAGACCGCCGAAGTGTGCAGCGAGAGCATCACGAATCGTGTCGATGCGCTGGCTGAAGAACTGCGTCGGAACGCTCGCCACGAAGAACTCGCGTTCTCCGGGGGTCTCGTCAATCTTCGCGCAGGAGCTGTGACGCTCCCACGGACGACCGTCAAAGAGGCTAGAGACGTTGTCCTTGCCGGAGAAGCGCTTCTCGAGCTCCTCCATCACCGGGAGCTTGGCGTAGCTCACGTGCACGCGGTAGCGGTTGGGAGGGAACTGGTCGCCGCTCGGCTTGGGCTGCTCGGCCTCCCCACGAGCGATCTCACTCACGTTCTTCTTCTTCACCATGATTCACCAGCTTCACTATGGCTCACCCACTATCCCGACAACCGTGTCAGGATTTCAGGCTCACCGTCTGTACTGAGCTCACCGAAGTGAGCAAATAAGAGCTAAGTTAAAAGAGCAACCAACATAATAGAATAGCGCATATTAGACCTTTTGTCAAACAAATCGATAGCTAAAACAAGCCAAATCAATTTGGCTTGTTTCTCTCATTAAAATAGGTTTTGGCTAGCCTAAAGCTTTCTCTATCTGTTTGGCTGTATATTGAACAATCTTAACGTGCTGATCAGCGAGCTTATCATCCAAGTAGTCTTTGGTAACAAGTGTATTTTTAAGCTTAGACATCTCGCTTTGTAATTCGTCCTTTGTCACCATCACCGCTTTGATACCTGAAACTTCTTGTTCAACCTTCATAAATCGATCATCCATCTGTTGAGCTAAATCGTGTACCGCTTCCAAGACTTCCCCGCTTGAGGAATCAATCATTATTCGGATCTCTTGAAGAAGCTCTTAGTTTGAAACACCCTTCGGCGAAGTTTTCACACCCACATACTATACTCCGTTCCAGGAAAACGCTTCCCTTGTCAAGGGGATAACCATCCACCCGTTCGATCCATCCACATCTTGACAACTCCCTCAAAATATTCCAACGGAGTATATCAAGGCCCGGGAACAACGTTTGATTTGATGCTTATCGAATAAACGCTTGGACCGGTAACCAAATCGTGTATGACCCCACACGTCGTGGGTCGGTTTTTCAACGTCTTGTTTTTTTCACTCATACTTTCCCCTCTCCCTTTTTTCCACGCATCCAATATCGCGCATGCCGCAGTACAGCCAATCATTGGTGAAGTAAATTGGGCCGGCTCGTCGCTCTCCTCCGCCGACGAATGGCTCGAACTTTGGAACAATTCCGACGAACCCCTCGTTCTGACCGGATATATACTCCGTGGTGCCTCCCCGTCCGATATCACATTCGATGAAACGCAAAGCATTCCACCTCGTGGAACATTCCTCGTCGCAAATTACATTGATACGGATACCAAGTCCGCCATCGCAACCTCGACACAGCTCGTCACCACAGCCATCTCCCTGTCCAATACAACGCTTCACATTGAACTACTGGCACCCGACGGTTCCATGATCGATTCAACAGGCAATGGAACACCGTCAGCAGGTTCATCCTTACCGGAAAAAACATCCATGATTCATCAAGTCGATGGAAGCTGGGCCAGTGCAACGACATCGATAAATCTCAAGATAGACACAACCGATCTCGCCACACCGGGCGTTTGCGACGGCTGCACTTCACCAGATATGGAAACCGAACTCCCGGAACCTATCCTCGAGCCAATCCCGGAACCGGAGACTGAACTCCCTATTATCGAAATCCCCTCTTCCACTGAATCAAACACGGAACTTCCGACATCCACAGAGCCAGTGATCCAACCAGAAACACCGACCTCAACCGAACCCGTGCTGGAACCGCTTGTCGGGACATCCAGCACAACAGAGATTACTATTCCTACCACGACCACGATACAGCTTCCTATACAAGCACCCATTCCTGCGCCAAGTGTTTTGCAAACAACAAATACGGCGGCGCCAACCATGACTTCAATCGCTGCACCGTCTTTATCTGCAAATCTTCGTTTGTACGCAATATTCCCTGCTCCGGAATCCGGAGACGAATGGATCGAGCTTCTTGCTCCAACCGGAACAACCCTTGCCAAAGCCGCCAACTGGAGCCTACATGATGCAACGGGATCAATATTCAAATTCACATCCAACGATTCACGCGTATCTGTAAACGGGACTATTTGGCATGTGCCGCTTGCTTCTGCGCGCCTAAATAATAGCGGAGATGTTGTAGAGCTTGTCCGTCCTGACGGTTCCATCGCAGAACGCATGACATATCCGACAACGGCCAAAGGAACTCGCTGGATAAAAAGCTTGGATAGAATGGCCTGGACACAAGATCCAATTCCAACCACATCGGCATCACCTATCACCGCCTCAACATCTACGCTAATCGCGGAACAAATCACGATCACTCCTACAGAAGTACCCGCTCCAACCATCGAACTACCAACAATCGAACCAACGATAACAACACAAGCCAAAGCAACCACAACCAAGCCCGCAACGAAGACGACAAAGACAACCACAAAAACAACAACTAAACCCAAAACCTCAACCCCAAAAATCGAGTTGCCGCCTCCGATCATTACCCTTGATATGCTCCAACAATTAGAACCAGAAATCCGAGTAACGCTCGATGGCGTTGTCGGTACCGTTCCCGGAATCCTAGGAAAAAATCAATTCACACTACATACACCCGATGGCCGAGGTCTACTCGTCCGCGGATCCAGCAAACAGGTCTCCCCGGAATACGGAATCAAAATCCGCGTAACTGGAACATTAAGTCTCAATGATGATGGTCTTTCACTCCGTATGCTATCCAAAGACAGCTGGACCAAGATCGATGAAACAGAATCCGTTGAACCACGCGTCGTAGATCTACTCGCGCTCTCACAAGAGGACGCTTGGAGCTTAGTCCAAGTCACCGGTACCATCCTCGCTATCAGCAGTACAAAAATCACTCTTGAACTCGGAGGATTTCCAATCACGGTTAAAATCCGTCCTGTCACCGGCTATCGTGCAGCGCGTCTGTCCAAGGGCGATGTGATACGAATTCTGGGCATTATCGATACGCGTGCAGAAGAGCCGATACTCTACCCAAGAACCACTACTGACATTGAAATCATCAGCCACGCCAAGCTTGCCTCGTCAGACTCGGTCAAAGGCAACCTACCAGCCTGGACCCCTTTTGGAGCCGCTGGAATCACCCTAGCCGTAACAGAAGGCTATAAACGCCTACGTCGACTCGCAAAAGACAGGAAATACAAGAAACTAGCTGCTCTTGCACAATAAATCGGCCCTTGATAACGTATGGGTCGCCGCAGACATTACGGTGACCCGAGCGGGTATCGTATAGCGGCTATTATGCTACCTTGCCAAGGTAGAGATGAGGGTTCGACTCCCTCTACCCGCTCCAACAAAAACGCTCCGAGAAATCGGGGTGTTTTTGTTTTGAGCAACGGGTTGACAAAGCCCGATATTTCATTACAATGCGCCAGCACCATTTACCGGAGGTCAACATGACCATCTATAGCTACGGACAAGCAGAACCGATCGTTCAGAAGCTCATCGAGCTCCTTCCACCCCAAAGTGAAATCCTCGACATCGGCTGCGGCGAGGGTCGTAACACGCTCCCCCTAGCTCGCCATGGGATGCGTGTCGAGGGCTGGGACAAGGACCTAAAAGAGATCGACAACCTGCAGAAGCTCGCAGGGCAAGAGCAGTTACCGATCAAGGTCGTCCCCTGCGACATGCGTGATTTCCGCATTGGATACGATCGCTGGAACGCGATCCTAACCATCCTGTGCCTGCACTATCTCCGTCCGGAAGATGCGATCGAGCGACTCCTACGCGTACGCTTGGCCCTGATCCCCGGCGGCTATCACGCGCTCGTCGTGTTCACCAAGGACGGTGACCTCGCTCGCCAACGCGACGATCGCTTCTACCCGCCGCTTCACGAACTCAAGAAGCACTACGCTTCCTGGGAAATTATCACTGAAAAAATCGATTCAGTAAGATGTCTGCAAAAAGGCCCACAGGGTCAGACGCTCATAAACGAGTGTCTCACGCTTCTTGCTCGTAAACCCCTCTAGAACCCCGACAAACTCCACGAGTTGTCGGGGTTTGTCGTTTCCTGTTACGATCACACTCGTGAAAACGATTTATCTGGTCCGCCACGGCAAAGTCGATAATCCAGGCAGAATTTTTTATACAGCCAATTTTCCGCTTGGAAATCAAGGCGCTCGCCAAGCTCAACTTCTTGCCAAAGATATTAAAAACTCCGACTGCAATCCAGTACGGATTCTCTGCTCACCGTATCTAAGAACAAGAGAAACAGCAGAAATTATCGCACAAGAACTAGACGGCCATGAAGTTGAAACCGATGATCGCCTTATCGAGTGGCAAGTCGGTGAATGGTTTGGAAAACCCTTGGATGATTTCCGCGTGGCAGCAGGTTACGATGAAGAGCCATTTCATCTCAAGCTAAAAAACATCGAACAATTTGAAGAGCTTTCCAAACGAGTGATCGATGCAATTCATGACGTTTTAAAAAGCCTTCCAGAAGAAAGTTGCGCGATCATGGTCAGCCATCGTGAATCGATGGTTTCTGCAATACTCAAACTTGAAAATCAGCCCGACTGGAGCTTGATCCCAAAAAAGGACTTCCCGCCCGGATCTAGCTGGAAACTAACCTTTCAAGACGGAGAATTTATAGAAGCCTCCAAATATCTGGATCGATCAACAGTGCTATAATCGCTTCATGGACACCCAACGTATTCTGCTTGCCATCCACTTATTTGGATTTGCAATCGGTGTCGGCGGCGCAACCGTTACAGATGTCTTCTTTCTGAAATTTTTAAAAGATTTTAAAATTTCACGCACAGAAGCAGAATTCATGCGCACGCTATCAAGAATCCTTTGGATCGGTGTCGTGATCCTTGCATTGAGCGGACTCGGCCTCTTCCTTCTCGACCCTGCTCGATTACTCACATCCGCCAAATTTCTTTCCAAGATGGGCGTCGTTCTTGTCTTGCTGCTGAATGGATGGTTCCTACATTTTGCTGTAACACCCACCCTGAAGCGCATTGCCTTTCATGAGGATCCACACCCACTCGCCAAACAGTTCCGACAAATTAGACAACGTGCGTTCATTTCCGGTGGAATCTCGATCGTCTCTTGGTATTACGCATTCTTCCTAGCGATTTCCCGCTTCCAGTCCGTAACCATGACAGGCTTCCTAGCCCTCTATACCCTCCTCCTTGTCGCTGCTTTTGCAGGAGCCCTCCTCATGGACGACCGCCTCTCTAGAGCCGCTAAATCCGCCAGAACTAGCCCTCTTGCAGGATCAAAAAGGATCGGCTAACCTAGGCCCCACAAAGTAAGGGCGTGTAGCTCAGTTGGTTAGAGCGTTACACTGATAATGTAAAGGTCGATGGTTCGACTCCATCCACGCCCACCATAAAAAAATCCCCCGATATTCGTCGGGGGATTTTTTGTCGGTTACTTGGCTGTTTCTTCACGATTGATCTGGATAGTGGCGACTTGTCTACCTGACTTATCCTTTTGGCCCGCGATGATCACAGACATCTTTACATTGCCTTTAACATACTTGTTAAAAAACGTTTTTGTAATATCAGTCTCGGATTTTCTCTCATACCCGTTGGCAATAAGCTGGCTATTGTACCACTCCGTGAGTTGAGACGACTCCGCATCAAACACGGTTACAACTAAAGCAGCGCGCTTACCATCTTGCGTCAACACGGCTGTACTTGGAATCGCTCCACTATAGATCGGAATATCTGTGGGAAAGCCACTAGGAATCTTTACATTTGTCCCTAGAGAAATCGCCTCGCCCGTCTTTGGGTCCTTGAAAACAACTCCTCCGGACTCGACATCAACATCAATCTTGCCACCTGCGCCAGCTTCTAAAATTTTCTCGGCTACTGTTACTCCAATTTTTTTATTGATTTTTTCTTGAACGCTGGCAAAAGGGTTACAGCCTAAACCCATGACACTGACGGCGACCAAAGACGCAACCAATAAAGGCGATGTATGTTTCATGATAATTACTCAATAATATTAACTCGACGCGTGACGGAAATCAAACTCTTATCTGTTTGATTGGTCGATGATTGGTCGATGACATTCACAACGATAACGATATTACCTTTCAGGAATTCATGAGAAGTCACATCTCCCTGACTGGCACTCTGACCTCTCGTAAACCCATCTTGGACATACTTTTCGTCATACCACTGAAGCACCGTCATCGATTCATCTCCAGAGGTAAGGGACAGTACCGCCTGATCTGGCGACTCTGCGTCGTAAATAAAACTGAATACCTTACTATTCTCATAACGAACCACATCACGAGGAAAGTCATTTGGTAAAGCAACTTCATTTAAAACGATGTTGTGCGCAGGTACCTTGCTAGTCGACGGAGGTGGGAGCTGCACTTCCGGACCTGGAGCGCATCCGGCGCCAACCAAAGCCAAACTGGAAATAGCAGTAACAAAAAGAGTCGTATATTTCATACGATTCTTATGATAACCCCGTTGCCGCCACTAGCCAAACAACTCCTCTTTGAGCTGTTTCTTAGTATCAATCCCAGCTGCCTGCAACAAACCACGAACCGACTCCATGAACGGACGCGGTCCGCACATCAGATAAATCGAATCCGCACCGATAGCAGAATGCCGAGCCAACATCTCACCATCCAAACGACTGTGTTCACCAGACCAATCACTCGGTGCTTGCTGGGTAAGCATCGGCACAAATCGGAACCAAGGCTCCGTTTTACTCATCGCTAGAAACTCCTCCAAATACGGAGACTCTTCAGCGTATTTATTAGAATAAAATAATGTAACAGATCGTGATACGCCAGACTTCTGTATCGAGCGGATCATGCTGCGTAGCGGCGTCACGCCGATACCTCCAGCAAACATAACCAACGGGACTTCATTCTGTGGCAACACAAAAACACCAAACGGTCCCTGCACACCCACAACATCATCCGGCATCAGTTTTGACGCGCGCTTTGTAAAGTCACCATGTAATTTGATACCCATCTCCAAACGCTTGGAGCATTCTTCCGGCGCTAAAGAGATCGAATACGCGGCCTTAGCCCAAGGGGTTCCATCCGGATTAAACAAATGTAAATACACCCATTGGCCAGGCTTAAATACCGGCATATCCGTCTGATCCTCCGGAGCCAAAACAAGCGTATACGTTTCTGCCGTCTCCCATTTCACTTCCTGAATACGGAAACGACGGACAACCAAGACAGGATTAATAGCCATGACTAGTGCTTGGCAATATATGCCTTCATTGATTTGGCAATTTCCTTGTGCGCGTCCTTCAACGATCCAAATCCGCCAATCGTAATCTTGTCGTACTTCTTTTTCTCGAGTTTCTTATACTCCTTGAAAAAAATCAGAAATTCTTCCTGAACATGCTTTGGCAAATCAGCGATCGATTTCATCTCGTCAAAACGAGGATCAACCTTAGAAACTGGTACGGCGATAATTTTTGCATCATCACCATCTTGGTCGGAAGTCTTAATCATGCCAATCGCACGAGCTTTCACCACACATCCGGAAAATGTCGGATACGTTAAAAGCAAACAGACGTCGGTCGCGTCACCATCTCCGGCATGCGTCTGCGGAATAAATCCATAGTCAAACGGATAAAACGTCGACTGATGCAGTGCGCGGTCGAGTTTAAAGTAACCACCTTCTTCATCGTACTCAACTTTATTAGAAGATCCTTTTGGCAAATCGATAACGACATTGAACTCTTCTGGCGTACCGCAGGGCACTTCATGGTACAGGTTGATACCTTTCATAGGGCTTAACGGTACAAATTTACGGAGAAAGCGTCAAACAGGATTAAGAAAGCAAGCCCTGCACATCTTCCCAGGTTAATGCACTTAAGTCTGCCTCTGACTCTTGAACCAGAGCATCAAACAACTGACGCTTGCGGACCTGAAGCTCCATCACCTTTTCTTCAACAGAACCTTTCGTAACGAGCTTGTAGACGTTCACAGACTTAGTTTGCCCAATACGATGCGCACGGTCCATGGCCTGCGCCTCGACCATTGGATTCCACCACGGATCAAACAGAATAACCGTATCGGCTTCCGTAAGCGTAAGCCCGGTGCCTCCGGCACGTAAGGATAAAAGGAAAACCGGTATCTTTGGATCTTTGCTGAACTTTTTAATCTCACCCTCACGGTCACGCGTCTTACCTTCAATCGTTGCATGACCAATACCAAGCTCATCAAGAGCATCACGCAACAAATCAAGCATTCCCGTAAACTGTGAAAACAATAATACTTTATGACCACCTTCCACCGCCTGACGCACAAGTTCTAACGCTAATCCCATCTTTCCGGACATTTCTTCCGTTCTTGGTAAACGAGGGTCAACCAGCGCCGGGTGATCGCAAATACGACGAAGCTTCATCAGCGCCGTTAAAATCTCAATACGCGACTGAGCAAATCCTTTCTCTGCCACGGCCTTCATCACATTCTCGCGCACATCTTCAAGCGTTCGAGTGTAAACAACCAATTGCTCGGGAGTAAGCGGCGCGTGCATGGTCTGCTCAACCTTAGGCGGCAAATCTTTCAACAACGCCGCCTTCGTACGGCGCAACATGAAGGGACGAATACGCGTACGCAATCGGTCGAGCGCGCCTTGATCTTGTCGATCTTTAATTGGTCGCTCAAAACGTCGGCGGAAATCCGCTGTCGTTCCCAAGAAACCCGGCATCAAAAAATCATAGATCGACCACAGCTCATGTACGCCATTCTCAAGCGGCGTACCCGTAAGCGCCAGACGAAAATCCGCTGGAACGAGTTTTACAGATTTCGCTGTCGCTGTCGCAGAGTTCTTGATGTATTGCGCTTCATCGATAATACAGGTACGGAAAGCCCTCCCTCGATCCAAATACTGCGGCAAATCACGCTGTAATGACGGGTAGGTCGTGATAATTAAATCATAATTATCAACCGTACGGATGATCTGCTCGCGCTCCTCTGCTGTTCCTTCAACAACCAACGTTTTCAAATCAGGAACATACTTAGTCGCCTCTTCTGACCATGTCATTGTGAGCGTTTTTGGACAGACAACCAAATCTGGGGCATCCCCCTTTTTTCTCGTCGCCTGCAAAAATGCAAGAACCTGCAACGTCTTACCCAAACCCATATCGTCAGCAAGAATTCCACCAAAGCCATACTTTCGTAAAAACGCGATCCACGACATACCGTCGACCTGATACGGACGTAAAATCTTTTCAAGATGTTTTGGCGGTTCAACCGGTTCAATCGGCTTTCCAGCCTGCGCCTCCGATAAAAACTGACGAAAAGCGGCATCCGTCGTTTCCATGCGGGCGGATTGGATACGCTCAAGTAATGCTTGCATCTCCGGCGCATCAAACAGACGTCCGGAAAAAGATCCGTCATCCTTTTGTTCTGCACGATTCAAGAAGTCCGCAAGACGTTCCAACTCTTCTGTGTTCTCATATTCTATCAACGTACCGTCGGATGTACGCACAAACGGCCGTCCGCTACTCACAGCATCAAGCAACTCCTTTGTATCGATATCCGCTTCCTTGCAATGCCACGCAACAGAAAAATCAAACCAACCCGTTCGTGAAGATGAAACTCCAATCTTTGGAGAGATAGCCAAACGTCTCACGGCTAGTTTTTCGAGCACGCCAGGATCAGCCGTTACCGTGTATTGATACTCAATCTCTGGCAAAACATCTTTTGAGAAAGCATAGAGCTCGTCTGCCGGAACCCGGAAGACATACGCTTCATCGGTCGGGATCAACGGATACGCATGCGCCAAAAAAATACGTGCTTCACCCTCTACATCCCAGTCACGATCCGCTTCATGCACTCGACCCTCCTTATCGGTCATAGAATCCTTCTCTCCCGCGAGTGACATAAGCGGTACTTGAAGCGGTCCATAGTCCACAATCGCCTCAACGCGAAGGGCTCCGCCATCGGCAAAAGAAATGCCAATACGGATGGTGTCGATGGCGTGTAAACGCGGCTTTGGAGCAAAAGGCATTAACAAGGGGCGAGGGTACCATGCTTTCTTCTTTTGCGCTACGATCAGATTTGTCTATGGAAAAAACCTGGTCTATCGTTGGTTGGATCGCTCTTGGCGCCTTAGCGACGGCTATCGGTACGGGCTACTTCCTTTTCCAGTCCAATAGCGACCGAGCACGTCTCATTCAGGCCTCCGAGCAAGCCAGACAACAGTCGGAAAGTCTGGCCGCCGCCAGTCACAAGCTTGCAGAAGACGCCAACACAAAACTAAGTTCTGCTTCAGAAGAAATTAAGAGCGCGCAAGAAATTATTCGTAAATACGATGAAGAGAGAAGCCTCCTCGCAAAAGCCGATCCGCTCATCAAAACAAAAACTTCAAACAATTGGAAAGAGTGGGTCAATCTTCCTCTCGGCTTCACGATGAGACTTCCTCCAGCAATGAATAATACCGGAAATGAAATCTTTTTTGACTTTGATTGGTTGCGCATTCAACCCTACGACTCAGGCCGTGAAGCAGCCTGGCGACAACAAGCGTCAACCACCGGTGACATAACCTATTTTGTCGACGGAAAACTCCTAATCGGCACGCGCGGCTCAGAATGGATTCTGCGCGATCAAATTGGCGCATCATCAACGATGCTGATTTGGGCAAAACCTGGTAATGCGCAAAATGAACGTAACTTACTTGAAGCTCTCTCCACACTCACCTTCCGACAATGAAGCCTTGGAAAAAACTTCTCAACTGGTTTGACCACGCGGGCCGTAAACTCTCATGGCGCGGCACGCGTGACCCGTATCGGATTCTCGTTTCAGAAATAATGCTGCAACAAACACAAGTTGCACGTGTGGTCGACTTTTATCGCGCATGGATGAAACGTTTTCCAACATTCACAGCACTCGCAAAAGCAACAAATAGTGAAATCATCCACGCCTGGGCTGGCCTCGGCTACAATCGTCGCGGTTTAGCTTTACGCGATATCGCTCGGCACATCGCAACAAACGGAATTCCGACCACGCGTGACGAGTGGCTCACACTCAAAGGCATCGGCCCCTACACCGCCGACGCGCTAGCTACGTTCTCACTCCATGAGCGGCGCTGGCCCATCGACACCAATCTCCGCCGCGTCGGCGGCAGACTCTGGCTCGGCAAACCATACCCACAACCGATCGACGACGAACGCATTCATAAAAAAGCAGAGATCTGGCTTCCAAAATCCGGACGTTACTTTGACATTCCCCAAGCCGCCTTCGACCTCGCGACTTCTATCTGCACCAAAACTCCCACCTGTTCGATTTGCCCCCTCAAAAACGATTGCCTCGCCGCTCCAAAGTTTCTTACCGGAAAAGTAAACGCACCAAAACAAATGGTAAAAAAATCTTTCGAGAATATTCGTGACGGCAAACGCTGGCCCGATCGTATCTATCGAGGACGAATCCTCTCCGCGATTCTAAAATCCCCATCTCCAATTTCCCTCTCAAAAATCGGACCTCTTATTGATTCAACCTTTTCTGAAATCGACCAAGTCTGGATAGAAGCCATGGTCAATCGTTTAGTGAAAGATGGATTACTAAAGAAGTCGAACAATAAACTTACTCTTCCGTAAGCCTAAACAATTTAACAGCATTCTCCGTCGTTTGTTTTGCGACTTCCTCCAAAGTCATCCCACGAACCTTTGCGACATGTTTTGCGACCTCCTCGACATAAGCCGGCTCATTTCTTTTTCCACGAAACGCCGTCGGCGCAAGCCAAGGCGCGTCCGTTTCAACGAGTAGTCGACCCATCGGAATATTCTTGATCGTCTCATCAATCGACGTCTTTGGATCCTGTCCTTTTCTCAACCCAAATGTCGCAATTCCATTCACCGCGATATGCATTCCAAGATCAAGCAACGGCTTCGCTTCCGCCCAAGTTCCGGTAAACGAATGTACCACACCTCTCGCATAACCCGTCTCTTCAAGAATTTCTGCGAGTCTGGTCAACGCATCACGACAATGAATGACCAACGGTAAATCCAACTGCTTTGCCGCCTCGATATGCGTGCAAAAAACCAGTTCTTGTTTTTGAATAGCCGGCTCACGGTCTTCCGGTAATCGATAAAAATCCAAACCCGCCTCCCCAATCGCCACAACTTTTTTTGAGGTACGAGCCAAAGACACCAATCCCTCAACCGTCACATCATGCTCATCAACTTTTCCTTCATCTTCATCAACATACTCGGAGGTCGTATGCGAAGGATGTAAGCCGACCGTAGCCCAAATTCCCTCTGTCGCATCCGCAAGCGCAATCGCCTTCTTTCCGTTCTCCGTAGCTGTCCCAATCGTCATCGCCCAAATGTTTTTCTCTTTCATCCGCGCCAAAACTCCCTCGCGATCAACGTCGTAGGCTGGAAAATGGACATGACAATGCGTGTCGATCAAGAACGGCTTCACAACAAGAATCTCAGCACACTCGTAAACGCCGACATGCTCCAACGCGCCACAGTCGAGCCTCCAAGCCACCCAATTAAGGTCGGATCAAGACGGAGCGTAAGAACAACATACACACTCGACCCCACCAAAACGATGCCGGTAAACAGTCCGAGTATCGCTCCAATAAATTTATCCGCAGCAGAAATAATCGGCAGGGAGGTAATAATTTTAAGGACTTTATCCGCGAGCGTAAACAACCAGCCCACCAATCGAATAACAAGTATAAAAATCAAAACAAATCCGATAAACTGCGCAAGGCCCAAACGCCCCGGCATAAGCAACACCAAAATCTGTCCAAGCCCCGGCGCAAAAAATCGCGCCGCAATAAAGGCGATTACTGCACCAATCAATTCTCCGAGAGTCTCAACAAAGCCATTCGTCCATCCACGTCCAACAAAGGAGAGGATAATGAGAAGCAAGACAACGTCTACCAAGATCATGCTTTGGATTCTACCTCAAGACGAGGAAATAATATATCACCTTTCACAACCGATGCTCCAGGCTGCAAACCTCCCCAATTCCGGTCATTCCAGCTCGCTTTATCTGCATCAACAGAAAGATTTGCAAGAACCTTGGTCGCACCCGCTGGAATAATAGGCAGCAACGCAAGTCCAATATGTCTAAGCGCCTCAGATAATTGATACATAAATGGACTCACATCAATACCTTCTTTTGCTTTCTTAAACGGCGCTTGAATATCAATCTCCTTGTTACAAGATGCAACTAATTCATCAATCGCCTTCAACGCATCATCAAAATGAAAACGCGCGAGCGCATCATCGTATCGCTTCCAAAAACCCTCAACATTAAAAATATCCGGAGTAACTACCGGCGCCTTTCCCTCGCAATATTTTCCAACCATCGTCCCAACGCGTGAAGACAAGTTTCCAATGCCATTCACCAATTTAGAACCATAATGCTCCTCAAAAAGTTTCTGTGAGAAATCTCCATCCGCATAAGCCGGTAATGCACCAGCAAGATAATGACGGACCGCATCCGTGCCATATCGCTGAACCAAATCGTACGGATTTACAACATTCCCAAGGGACTTGGACATTTTTTGACCCTCCGCTGTGATAAAGCCATGGATGAAAATCTGCTTAGACAAAGGCAACTTTGCAGAAAGCAACATCGCTTGCCACATCGCCGATTGCTGACGCAAATTATCTTTTCCAGCGACCTGTACCCCCGGCCAAAAATCCTCAAACATCTGCTGATTCTCCGGCCAGCCCAATGTGGAAATATAATTCACCAGCGCATCAAACCAGACATACATCACTTGCTCCGAATCATTCGGTACAGGAACACCCCAAGGAAGCTTGGCGGCAAGACGCGAGATACTAAAATCCTGCAAACCTCCGGCGACGAAACTTCGAATCTCATTCAAGCGCGTATCTGGAATAACAAAATCCGGATGCGACTCATAATGCGCAAGCAACGCCTCGCCATACTTTGAAAAACGAAAGAAGTAATTCTCCTCATCAATGATTTCAATTTCCATTTTTGGATGGATCGGGCAACAGCCATCAACCAAATCCGAATCAGTCTTTTCTAATTCACAACCAACACAATATTTTACTTTATACGCTTTCTTATAAATATCCCCGCTCGCATCGCATCGCTTCCAAAATTCCTGCGCAGCAGCAATATGATGCGTATCTGTCGTACGAATAAAATTGGTATACGTAAGATTCAACGCTTCTTTTAAGCCGTGAAACTTAGCGGCATATTCATCGCAATACGCTTTTGGTTCAACACCCGCTTCTTGCGCTTTCTGCCAAATCTTCAATCCGTGTTCATCAGTACCGGTATTGAACACAACCTCATTCCCGCGCAAACGTTCAGCACGTGCCAAAATATCCGCCTGGATAATCTCCAACGCAAAACCGATATGCGGATCGGCATTCACATACGGCAAGGTTGTGGTCAGATAATATTTGGACATAGCGTTGTCATTCCCGTGAAGACGGGAATCCAGGACCAGTAATAATCACAAATTCCCCCTTTGAGCTCGTAGCTTGAAGCTGTTCGACAACCTCGTCAACCGTACCGCGATACAGTGTCTCATGCATCTTCGTCAGCTCCCGCCCGACAAAAATCTTACGTTCTTTGGATAACGTCGCCGCCAAAGATTCCATCGCCTTCCCAATGCGATGCGTAGATTCAAAAAACACCGTCGGAATTTCTCGTGCTGCTACTTCTTGAAAGAATGTCTGCCGACCCTTCTTGTGCGGAGCAAATCCAAGATAAAGAAAGTCATCCATCGCAAATCCACAAACCGAGATAGCCGCCGTTAATGCAGATGGTCCGGGTATCGGCTCGATTTTAATTCCATGCTGAACACAAGCCGCAACCAACTTTCCACCCGGATCATTTACCCCTGGCGTCCCTGCATCAGAAATGTAAGCAATGGATCGACCTGCCTGAATCTCGCTCGCAATACGCGACACGATTTTTTCAGAAGAGTGTTCATGCAAAGCAATGAGCGTCTTCTTGAGCTCGTAATGCTTTAAAAGCTTCCCAGATACACGCGTATCCTCGCAAGCAACAGCATCCACCTCTTTTAAGATACGCAAAGCCCGAAGCGTAATATCTTCAAGATTGCCAATAGGCGTTGCCACGATGTAGAGGATTCCAGCCATGGGTGGATGATTTACCTGAAAAATCGTATCATGCCAACATATGAATGTCCGTACGAACCGTACTTTGCAGATTCTGAGCCTATTCTGTGCCCTCGCACTCATGGGACTTGGTTGCAGTAACCCGGCAACACGCAACGCACAAAACAATCCACAAATCGTTCCAACGGAAGTAAAACAAACAAATACCTTTGATCCAAACGCGCCTCGTCCTATCGACATGGAGGGACCTTCTCCGGAAGGGATGATCGCCAGACAAGCACTCCAAAACTTAGCGACCGCCAAAAGCTATCGCACAACCATGGTCGTACCAACAGCCTCTGGTACCGTCACTGCTTCCGCTGATGTGAACCGCGAGCAAGGAATCATGGGTAATCTCGTCGTACCGAGTGCCCAAGGACAGCTCACATCGGACATCTACATCTCTGGTGAAACCGTTCTGTTCCGTCAAGGCGATTCTGCCTGGTCCGATATTTCCAAATCAGAGGATGGCAAACAACTAACCAATCTTTTTCAAAACGCTCTAGCACCAAATGGTACAGATGTGACTCGCATCGTAAGTGACAACACTCGTACGATAGAAACCAAAGAAGATGCGAGCGGCTGTACACTCTACACATTGAGTCAGGTCAACGAGGCTGGAAAACGCATCCCATACCAAATCTGTATCCGCAATGACATCCCGAGCTTCTTATCACTCCAAACCCCAGCCGGAGTTCTAACGATAAGCTATACCGACGTCAATACAAACGTAGAAGTAAAGCGACCACAATAAATAGAAAAACCGCCCAATGTGGCGGTTTTTTCTTTACAAAGAGCGATATTGCAAAGTTAGCAGTCACTATGCTAGAGTGCTAATAACACTATGTTGCCGCAAAACTTCACCACAAAATCACAAGAAGCTCTTCAGCTCGCTCAACAGCTCGCTCTCGGAAATGGTCAGCAGGCCTTAGAACCCGTTCACCTACTCGCCGCACTTCTCGAGCAAGAAGACGGTATTGTTCCGGCTATCTTAAAAAAGCTCGCCACCGATGTCCCTTCTCTGAAAGGTGATGTCGATGACATCTTGGTAAAACTTCCCAAAGTCCAAGGTATGGGTGGCCTTGGTCAACTTTTTCTGACTCCAGAAATTACCAAAACACTTCAAAACGCAGAACGTGCCGCCAATCAATTCAAGGATGCCTATATCTCCACCGAGCATCTTTTGATTGCTCTTGCAGAAGGCCGTGATGAAGTCGCGGAAGTTCTCAAGCGCTACAAAGTCATCACCGATGAAATCTTAAAAGCGCTCAAAGATGTTCGTGGCAATGTAAAAGTTGATTCTCCAGAACCGGAAAACAGTTTCCAAGCACTAGAAAAATACGCGCGTAATCTAACCGCACTTGCTCGTGGTGAGAAACTCGATCCAGTTGTTGGTCGTGATGAAGAAATTCGACGCGTCATGCAAATCTTACTGCGTCGTACCAAGAATAATCCTGTTCTTATCGGTGAAGCCGGTACGGGTAAAACAGCTATTGTCGAAGGTCTCGCACAACGCATCGTTGCTGGCGACGTTCCAGAATCTCTGAAAAACAAAGAAGTCATGGCCCTCGATGTAGGCGCGCTCGTTGCCGGGACAAAATTCCGTGGCGAGTTTGAAGAACGTCTCAAGGCCGTCATTCGTGAAGTCGAGAAATCCGCCGGAAAAATCATTCTCTTTATCGATGAGTTGCACACGCTTGTTGGCGCCGGTGCCTCCGGTGAAGGCGGCACGCTCGATGCTTCCAACATGCTCAAACCAGCCCTAGCGCGTGGTGAACTTCGTGCACTGGGCGCAACAACACTTCAGGAGTATCAAAAGCATGTTGAAAAAGACCCGGCACTCACTCGCCGCTTCCAGCCTGTGATGGTCAACGAACCATCTGAAGACGACACACTCGCGATTTTGCGTGGCATCAAAGATAAATATGAAGTGCATAACGGTGTCCGTATTACTGACGGCGCTCTTATCGCAGCCGTAAAACTCTCCAGCCGCTACATTACGGATCGTTTCCTGCCAGACAAGGCCGTTGATTTGGTCGATGAAGCCGCCGCCGCGCTCCGCATGCAGATCGACTCGCTTCCAGAAGCGCTCGATAAAATGAAGCGCGAGCTCGTAAAGCTTGATATTGAAAAACGCGCCCTCTCCAAAGAAGACGACGCAGAATCAAAAGAACGCTTGATTGAAGTCGAGAAGCGCATGGCAGAAGTTCGTGAGGAATCACAAGGCTTAGAAATCTCATGGAAAGCCGAGAAAGAATTAATCGTAGAAATTCAAGTTGCAAAGAAAGAACATGAAGCCCTCAAATCAGAGGCAGATATTGCCGAGCGTCGTGGCGACCTTGAGAAAGCTTCAGAAATCCGTTACGGAAAACTTCCTTCCATTGAAAAAACCTTAGCCAACGCAGAAACCAAATTAAAAGATTTTCAAGGCAAACGCGGCCTTCTGAAAAACGCCGTTACGGATGAAGAAATTGCAAACGTCGTCGCCCGTTGGACCGGTATTCCGGTTTCCAGAATGTTGGAATCCGAAGCCGCCAAGCTCGCTAAGATGGAAGACGAATTACACAAACGCGTTATCGGACAAGATGAAGCCGTTAAAGCTGTTTCCAATGCGTTACGTCGTTCTCGCGCAGGCATCAGTGAAGACAAGCGCCCGATCGGATCTTTCCTTTTCTTGGGTCCAACCGGCGTCGGTAAAACCGAGCTCGCCAAAGCTCTCGCGGAAATCATGTTTGATGATGAAGAGTCCATCGTCCGCGTCGATATGTCGGAATATATGGAGAAGCACTCGATCTCACGCATGATCGGCTCACCGCCGGGCTACATCGGTCATGATGAGGGAGGTCAGCTCACAGAAAAAATTCGACGCCGACCTTACTCGGTCATCTTGCTTGATGAAATCGAGAAAGCTCATCCAGATGTCTTCAATACCCTGCTTCAAGTTCTCGATGACGGCCGTCTTACCGACGGTAAAGGGCGTACGATCAACTTCAAAAATACCGTCATCATCATGACATCCAATATCGGCTCCGACTTGATTCTCGACTTTGGAAGCAAACATGGTGCCATCGGTTTTGACGACGGCAAGGATGAAAAAGAAAAAACAGCTGAGCATGTAAAGTCGCTTGTGATGGAACGCTTGCGCGACCACTTCCGCCCAGAATTCCTCAACCGTGTTGATGAGATCGTTATGTTCCAGTCGCTCACCAAACCGGATCTCACAAAGATTATCGATTTGCAGCTCGCCGACGTCGTAAAGCGTTTACGCTCTAATAAAAAAGTCGACATCGAGTTTACCGATAAAGCGAAAGCCCTCGTAGCTGAAAAGGGCTATGATCCAAACTTTGGTGCCCGTCCCTTGAAACGCGCTATACAAGACTTGATTCTCGACGAACTCGCCCTCAAAATCGTGGAAGGCTCGATCAAAGAAGGAGATAAAGTAAAGGTAGACGCAATAAAAGAAAAGATTGTGATTAAATAAAACAAAATCCCCGGTCTAACCGGGGATTTTGTTTTCCGTTTATTGATTGGAAAGGAAACTCGCAACCGTAGCTGCCGTCTCGGCACGCAATATTCTCGGTCCAAGGTCCGCAATCGTAGCTTTAGATTCAATAGCGATGGCTCGCTCCTCCGGGTCCCATCCCCCTTCCGGTCCAACAAAAATCGAGCATTTCTCCCCTCCTCCGGTATAGCGCTTACCTCCAACATCAAAAACGTAAGTCGCACCAGACTGCGTTGCCGACGCGAGTGCATCCACGTACGGCATCGGCTCAACAATTTCCGGTACACGTCCGCGGCCGCTCTGTTCTGAAGCCTCACGAGCAATATCACGTAGCCGATCAATCTTAAGACCCTGCTTTACCGTACGACGCGTCAATATCGGAACAATCCGATAAATACCGCATTCCGTCGCTTTTTGAACCAACCACTCAAAATTCTCGCGCTTTAAAATAGCTGCGTACAGCGTAACAACATGTCGAGACTCCGTAAGTACTGAATCCACCTCGCCCATGCGCGCAAGACCGACTCGACCTTTTGAAATCTCTGCAATCACATAGGTTGCTTGCATACCCTGCCCATCACACAAAACAATTTTCTCGCTTTGCTTCAATTTCAATACCATCGACATCTGGCGAGCCGCCTCGTCTTCCAAAACGATCTCCGAGAAACGGAGATCGTATGGACCGATAAATCGATGAATCTTCATTACTTCTTCATTTCCTTTTCAATACCCTTCCATTGATCCATGAGAAATTTACGGACGGTCGGAATTTCTTTCTGTGCGATCTCCTTGCTCTTAGAATAGTAGTCGACAACGTAATCGACAATATCCTCATACTTTTCCTTGCTCATGTCGCCTGCGGCCTTAATCTTTTTCTGAACCTGCTTCTGGAGAAGCTGAGCCTTTTTCATGGCATCTCGCGTCAGTTCTTTACCCTTACGCGACTGAAGGAAAAAACCTGCTGCAAGACCAAGCGCAGCACCTGCTGCTAGACCTGCTCCGATACCTGCTCCAAGGTGTGACGGGGACTTCTTCATCTCTGGCATAAAAAATAAATATGAATGACTTATGCCAGCATTTTACTGACATGCTACGATCTACGCAACTATGTATGACTTTATCGCTATCGGAGACTCAACCCTCGATGTCTTCTTGCAACTAAGTGAAGCATCACTTTCTTGCCAAATCAACAAAGAGCAATGCTTACTTTGTCTCGAATACGCGGAAAAAATCCCTGTCGATAAAGTAACGCAAATCCCTGGCGCTGGTAACGCCTCAAATGCAGCCGTCGGAGCAAGCCGCATGGGTTTACGCTCAGCAATTGTAAGCGTCCTTGGTAAGGATGATCTCGGTAAAGAAATCCTACTAGGATGGAAAAAAGAAAAAGTTGGTACAAAATATGTCACGATAGACACAAAACGCGGGACCAACTATTCCACCGTCTTAAACTTCAAAGGAGAGCGGACGATTCTGGTTCACGGAGAAAAAAGAGACTACAAGCTTCCAAAGCTCGATAAAACCAAATGGATTTATTACACATCCCTCGGTCCAGGTCATGAAAAAATGGAAAAACAGCTGCTTGTTCATCTCAAAAAAAATCCTGAAGTTAAAGTCTGCTTTAATCCTGGAACAAAACAGCTACGCCGAGGTTTAAAATCAATCATGGACATCGTACGTCGCTCCGACATCTTCATCGTAAACAAACAGGAAGCAGAGCTACTTCTTGGCGATGGCGAACGTCCGATTCTCAATCTGCTTGTTGCCTTCCACCATATCAACTCAAAAATTGTTGTCATTACCGACGGACCAAACGGCTCGCATGCCACTGACGGCAAAACTGTCTGGAGCATGGGCATTTACCCAGGGCCGGTCGTAGAAAGAACGGGGGCCGGTGACGGATATGCAACAGCCTTCACAACCGCCTTGATCAAAGGATGGAGTATCCCAGAAGCAATGCGTGCAGGTACCGCCAACGGCTGGAGCGTTGTGCAGTACATTGGCCCACAAGAAGGATTACTGAATGAAACAAAAATGCGTGTGGCCCTCAAAAAATTTGCCAAAGCAAAAATCACATCCAAACCCGTAATGGCAACCTAATATGAAACCGTATGAATATCTCTCACGCATGTTGTTTGAGTTTTCATACTGGCATGCCATCAAAGGCCACCCGTTCCGCCCACAAGTCTATGAACTCGCAAGTGAAACCGTAAACGGTCTCGGCAAAGACATTGAAACAACCTGGAAAAAAGGTGGCGTCAAAGCTCTCGATACACTACTGGGCATCGGGCCAGCTATCGCGTCCAAGATCGATGAGTACCTACGTACCGGACATGTGAAAGAATACGAGGATCTCAAACGGAAGTTCCCTGTCGATATTTGGGGACTCTCGCGTATTGAAGGACTCGGACCTAAACATATTGGCGAGCTATGGAAAAAACTAAAAGTTGCCAACTTGGATGATCTTGAATTTGCACTCGAGCATCAGAAACTCCGTAAACTGAAAGGCTGGGGCACTAAATCGGAAGAAAAGCTCACACGTGGTATCGCGCTCATGCGCTCTTCAACCGGAAGACATCCGCTCAAAAAAATCCTTCCCATCGCAGACAAAATCGTCGCCTACCTCAAAAAAGTAAAAGGCGTAAAACATTGCACCTACGCCGGTTCATTACGTCGCAAGAAAAAAGACGTCGGCGACATCGACCTCATCGCAACGTCGAGCGATCCAGAATCCGTCATGCAAGCGTTCATATCGATGCCGCAAGTTGAAACCGTGCACACACATGGAAAAACTGGGTCTTCTGTTCGATTAAAAATAGGAATCGACTGTGACTTGCGAGTCGTGCCCGACAAAGTCTTTGGATCAACCTTGCAGTATTTTACGGGAGATCGTCGACACAATATTTTGTTACGTGAACGAGCGATCAAACAAGGCTACAAACTCAATGAATACGGCTTGATGAAAAAAGGAAAAATCGTCCCCGTCCACACAGAGGACGACATCTACAAAATCCTCGGTCTCAAAACTCCCCCGCCAGAGAAACGACTTGGGAAAGATGAATTCCTTGCAAGATAATCAACGCTTCTTTCTCTTGCTAAGCATACCTTTGATATATGGGCTGATCTCTTTATCCGTGCGGTGAATACATCCGATCCAGCAACATGGACGACGCTTCCCTTCCGCCAGCTCCACACTTGTCCGTTTAATTCGATGCGCGCGAGTCTCCGGCTTTTTTGCATCATCAACCCAACAAATAAATTCATTACGTACGAGTGACGTAATATTCCCCCACGCCTCAGGCGCACCCGAGATAGCGAGAATAGCCTTCTCCAGATCCGCCGGCATGCGATGTACGACACCCCCAGCGATAGCGTTCTTAGTCATGTATTCATCTTACATCAAGGTTGCGCCACGTGAAGCTCATGCAAAAAGCCCCCGCAATTTGCGAGAGCTTTTTACTTGGTGTGTCTATTGTACCAAGCTCGCACCTATTTCCAAAACCGATGACTCCGCACGCGCTCAGCGCGTGGTGGCTTTGACCCAAATCGTACACTCCGATTGAGTGGTGATGCCAATGCGCGCCTCGCACGCTCCCTTCGGTCGCGAATCCAAAACCAAAAATTTCCTAACTATTCTTTTTTCGGCGGGGGGTGTGGGGGGAGCCAGCAAAATATGGAAAGGAAAATTTTTGGTTTTGGTTCCGCCGCTTCATAAAATCATTGTTTTGCACACTTGTATTATAACTTAACATTGAGTCAAAACACAAGAGAATGCTATAATAACCATGTTGGTAAGTTTTCATAAAATATGGCAAAATCCACAGCACAAAAATTTGGCGAAAACATGAAAAAAATACGTACTGAAAAGGGTATGTCGCAAGGTGACATTTGCCGAGCACTAGGATTAGATAGGGCGTATATTAGTAATGTTGAAAACGGCAAACAAAATCTTACAATCAGCACAATGGAAAAGGTCGCCAAAGTGTTGGGAGTTAGTATTGATATTCTTTTAAAATAAAATTTGTTATATAATATCCTTGCAGAGGAGGAACACTATTATGATAGTCAAGTTATGCACAGGTTGTAATTTATAAATTGATTTTTATTATGATATAATATCATATATGAAATTTTTTGAAAAAAAACTCACTATTAGTGATTTGCGCGACGGCGCAAAGAGAGAGAGTAGAATCACCTCAAATTTTTTCGTTCGCGTATCTGTATTATTTTACGAAAGCGTTGTTTTTGGACAGCGCTTTTTTGTATTTCAAAAATCCATGTCATTTAAAAAAATTCTTGTAATCGTTGCTTTTGTTTTTGCGGTATTTTCGGCGCCGACCGCTTACGCCGCTATGTACGCGCCTGGGGCAACATTGGCTCCGGCGTGCGGACCGACGGATGCAAACTGCGGTGTTACTGCCCCGGTCTATACAAGTAGTACGCTGACAGACGGCGCGCTTTTGTTCGCATCGTCCAGTCTTTGGTCTCTTTTGCCGGCTGGTACCAACGGTCAAGTTTTGAAATTGTCTGGAGGTTTGCCTGCGTGGGGTACTGATGCTGGTGGTACGAGCTACACCGCCGGTTCCGGCCTTTCTCTTTCCAGTACCGCTTTTGCACTTGATTTGACCAATGCTAATGCTTGGAGCGGGATTCAGACATTCAGTAACGGCTTTACTCTTGGGGGTAATACCTACACCAACCTCGCCGGCACTGGTTTGAGTGTTTCCAGTGGCGTTTTGTCCTCATCTCTCGGCACATCGATTGACTCATCTGAAATTACCGATAGCACAATAGCAACAGCTGACATCGCAAACGGTGCAGTTACTTTTGGAAAGCTTTCCCAAAATTCTTGTGCTACTAATGAAATTATAAAATGGAATGGTTCAGCGTGGGCTTGCTCTGCAGATAACAGTAATACTTACACGGCCGGATCGGGGCTCTCACTCACAAGCAGTGCCTTTGCCTTGGACATCAACGGGCTTTCGGCTGTATCCTCGGTTAATGCTACCGACACCGTTGCCGTTTATACCGCGAGTGGTTTAAAGAAAATCACCAGAAGCGACATGTTCGGCGATGTGCTTGGAGCAATGAATTATCGTGGCACCTGGAATGCGACCAGTAACTCGCCCGATCTGTCAGCATATTGCGTAACCGGCACCAAAGGACATTATTATGTCGTCAGTACAAGCGGTACAACAAATTTAAGTGGCATTGCAAGCTGGGCAGTCAATGATTGGGCGGTTTGTAATGGAACAGCTTGGGAGAAAGTCCAAACAACCAACGCGGTTACAAGTGTTTTTGGAAGAACAGGTGCTGTAATAGCTTCAGGTAATGATTACAACGCTTCACAGATAACCAATACTGCTAGTGGCAACATTGCTGCCATCACTGTTCAAAACGCACTCAATGAATTAGATACTGAAAAACTCGCAACAGGATTAAATAGCGGGCTGATTTTCCTAGGTAATGCTTCCAACCAAGCTACAGCAGTAGCTTTATCTGGAGATATTACTATTGATAATGCTGGGGTCACCACGATTGGGGCAGATAAAGTTGCTCTTGGTACTGATACAACCGGCAACTACCTTGCCACGCTAGCCGACAGTGGTGCGGGTATTTTCACTATCGCCAATTCTGGCGCAGAAAATGCGGCGGCAACTATCGCTTTAGCCAATAACAGCTTGAATTTTACAAAATTCGCCGACGCTCTTACCCTCGACGCTAACACCAGCATAACTCTTGGTGGTAATGATTTAACTTTTGCTCTCACTGGAGCCGGTTTACCAAAATTTACTAGGACTTCTGCCGGACAGTGGATGAATTTTGCCGATGGTACAGATATTTTTGGCATATATAATCGTGCAGGTACGCCAGAATCAAATATCGCCGCTGACAAAGGTTCGCTTGCTATAGACACAACTAACGGCGCGATGTATATCAAAACCACCGACACATTAAACACTGGCTGGTCGGCTTTTGGTTTGGCTAGTGCGGGCATTACTTCGCTCAATGGCCTCACAGACGCGACTCAAACATTTGCAACCAGTACTTCCGGTACAGATTTTACAATAACCTCTTCTGGCACGGCACACACTTTTAATATTCCCGATGCTTCTGCTGCCGCCCGCGGTCTCATCACAACTGGCACTCAAACAATCGCCGGTGCCAAAACATTTACCAGCGCCATCGTCGCTCCAACTGCAACAA
>Ga0163149_10002019_pt1 | contig 25284 bp, 21 predicted proteins | sample OliLakLV19MP5G1_FD_148604 | JGI IMG/M metagenome (GOLD analysis project Ga0163149, IMG submission 148604) | Freshwater microbial mat bacterial communities from Lake Vanda, McMurdo Dry Valleys, Antarctica - Oligotrophic Lake LV.19.MP5.G1 | ecosystem: Environmental > Aquatic > Freshwater > Lake >... | reverse complement strand
TAATTCTGAAATACATTCAGAATCAGGGCGAGGCAAAAGGGAATTATAAACAACTGCATAAAACTCAATTAAGTCTGGCGTTCGGGTAACGCGATACCCCGTCAGCTCTGCTGCGGGGTAATTCATTTACCGATGGATTTGCCGACCAATTTGGCGGAGAAAAAGCAAAGAAATTCTCCTCAAAACGCTTGAGAGAATTGTTTTTGGATGTTCACCGTTTATCAATGCACGAACAGAAAGATAAAGTGGCCAAAACCATAACAAACTGGCAAGGTGATCTTGAACAAATAGATGATATGCTGGTTATAGGAATAAAACTGTAGATATTTAATATATTTTGTGATATTTGGCATCTCATTAGCACAAAATTTGAATTACCTAGATCAAAACAAGCATATGAAAAAAACAATTACAATTTTAGCTTTATTGGTATTGGTAGTATCAACAACATTAAAGGCACAGGACCTTGGAAAAATTATAATCCGAAACGGGAATAATACGTTTCCTAAATTTATTGCATCATTGAACGGCATCCGTTTAACCAATGATTACAACTCAGTTTTAACTTTTAGCATGTTAGATGAGAACTCTTACAGATTAAAATTATTACAAGCAGGATCAACCAATGTATTAACGTATACATTAGCCAGCGAGCCAAAATATCTATCGAAGTATATTATTATGAAAGATAATTACGGTAATTATTCTATCATACTCGAAAGTAAATCATTAATGTTGGATGAGCCGGAAGTTACAACACAAACAGCAACGCCAACTACAACATTAGCTGCTCAAGTAACCAAAACTGTTCCGATAACGCCAACTGTTGTAGCAACCCCAACAACTGCAGCTTCAACATCGGTTGTTATTACTGCTATATCGAGCGCCGATTTTAACGACCGACTAAATGCCGTAAAAAAAGCTGCTTTTGATAAAGATAAAATTGTTAAAATAAAACAAGTATACAACGAAGAATATTTAACCACTAACCAAGTTGGTGAGTTAGTAAAAATATTTGCATTTGATGATGATAAAATGAGTGTGGCGCAATGGTGTTACAAAAGAACTATTGACAAAAAGAATTACTATAAGGTTGAAGACAATTTTAGCTTTGACAGATATAAAAAGCAATTGGGCGACTGGGTGGGCAAACAACCTAGATAAGACAAGACTCAAGACCGGTATGATGCAGGAAGCAAGACCTGTGTTTGTCATAATTCCTGAATCTTTATGTAGTAAACTTATATCCAACACCGCGAATAGAATGAAAATGCTGTGGTTCTTTGGGATTTTGCTCAAAATATTTCCTAAAATTTAAAATGTAATTGTCTATAGTGCGTGAAGATGGATTTTCATCGGCGCTCCAAAGCTTATCAATGATCTCATCGCGCGAAATAACTTTATTTTCGTTCGAAGTTAATAGCAGCAATAAACCAATTTCGCGTTTAGAAATGTTGTGTTTTTCATTTTTAATATCAAGTATCTCATAGGTATCAAAATTAATGCTCCCGGTTTTAAAACTGAATAAATTTTGATTCTTGTTAGGATAACGCTTTAAAACATTTTGAATGCGCAATAAAAGCTCTTCCAAATCAAAGGGTTTTGTAAGATAATCGTCGGCACCAAGTTTTAAGCCCGATATCTTATCCATATTTTGATTTTTGGCAGTTAAAAATATAATAGGCACTTGAGCGTTTTGTTCTTTAAATTTTTTGTAAAGATCATAGCCATTGATCTCAGGAAGCATAACATCGAGCAATACAAGGTTAATGTTGTTCAAATTCCCTTTAAAGGTTTCTAGAGCAGAATTTCCGGCATCAGCTGTAAGAACCTTGTAGTTCTCAAACTCCAAATTAAGCTTAAGGGTATCGCGAATCGCTTTTTCGTCCTCAACTATAAATATGGTAGAACCTTGCATAAGGCTTTAAAATTAAGGAATTCTGTGTATTAATACATATTATTTGAACGGATGCACAATTCCGTAAAAGGTGATAGCACCGGCAATAAATTCCAGCAGATCAGTTGTTGTTTGAGGTCATTAATGTCATTATTAGAAACCTTTCCAAATAGATTATCGCGCGGTGCCTGTAAACACCAATAAATCCAATAAAAAGACCTAATAGATTGAGGATGCTGGATACGATGATTATACTCAATGACATGGATTTAGTAGAAATTAGAAAATCTCTATAATAAATATTATGTTAAGTAGAAATGTCAAAATAAAATAACCCAATGGGTTATTCTACTTACTTAAATACTTTTCTTGCTTTCTGTATTTACTTTAGAATATGCAGGACATTTCTCATGACTTTTGCATGAAGTAAATGAAGCACCTATAAAGGCTACAGCCGCGATCGATAACAAAAACTTTTTCATATTTTTAAATTAAATTATGTACCGTAAATATAGTACATATATTTAATTCTCAATAATTATTTATATTAACAATTGTTATTATTGGCAATAATTTTAGGCACTTCCCCGGCATTAAACATGTTATGGAAAAGCCTTAATTTAACGTCTTATTACTGAATGCAACAATTTTTCAAATACTCTGCAACGCTATTCCTGCTGGTCTTTCAGGGCTTCCTGTTCTCGCAAAACAAAACCTGCGTAGTTAAAGTAAAGATAACAACTGAAGCAGGTAAAGTAATTGAATTAGTGGCAATTAAACTCAATCAGTTTAACGTTGGCTTTACCAATAAGTACGGAGAACTTCAAGTAAATGTTTCTAAAAATAACTCCTATGCTTTAAGCACTCATCATCTTTCTTTTGAGAGCTATATCAGCCAATTAAAGATCGCTAACAACGATACAATTTCAATAAATATTAAGCTTCGCGAAAAAACAACTATTTTGGCCGATGTGGATGTTTTTGCCATAAATAAGCCCGAAACCCTGGTTGGCAAGCCCAATTACAGTATTTACGATTTCGACTTTTATGAAGATAAATTGGTACTCCTCACATCAAAAAACGAATTAAAGCGCTCCGAAATCAAACTTACCGATTATTCCGGTAAAGAATTTATGTCGCTGCCCATTCCTCCTGAAGCCGGTGAAGCTCAAAAGTTTTTTCACGATTACTTAGGCAATACAAACGTATTGTGCAAGGATAGTATTTTGCGCATTGAGATCAGCGATAATTTTTTTAGTATAACAGGCATTACTAAAAAAGAATACGAACGAAGTTTAAAACCTGTTAATGATACCGCTAATGGTAATTATTATTACAACGATCAAAATCCCGATTACCCCGCTTTTAATTATTACACTTTAAGTAAAAGCGATCCTAAACAACATAAATTACTTTGCAATGTTGTTAACCGTTCGTTAATGGATCTTTATAATTTCGAATATTATTTTCTCCCTCCTCGCGGTCAGCTTGAAGCTAGGCGTCTTGCAGAGATCTATAAAGTCGATAAAAAAGTAATTGCCGCATTAATGAGTGGTTTTACGCGTTCTCAATTTTACGAACCTTTATACGCTCCGATATTTATTTTAAAAGATACGCTTTGCTTATTCAATCATTACAACGATCGCATTTTTCATTTTAATAAAGACAATGTTTTGATCGATAGCGTAACCGTTAATTATCATCACCCAAAAAACTGGCGCACTTGGAAAAAACAATTGTTTGTTGATGATTCGGAAAATAAAGTATACGCCCTCTTTAAAAACGGCGCTAATGTTTCGTTAAAGTTGATCGACCACCAAAGCGGACAAATAAAAGGCGTGCATAAGTTTGTAAACATCACCGCCGACAAAATAAAACTCAAAGATGGTTACGCCTATTATATTTACCGCCCTTTCGAAAGCACTCAAGAGAAGTTTTTGTACAGAGAGGTTATTAGAATAAATAAGGAGTAATTTTTTATTTGGGCGCCCGGGCGGGCTGCTGCAGGCTCCGCTTCGCTTCGGCTTTTTTTGTTCGGCGAAAAGCCTCACAAAAAAGAGCTAAACCTTTCGCATCCTTGGCGCGGCAGTTCGGTTGGCTTTTCGGTGAAAAATTTGCGGTCTCATTTGCACAGAACATTTTGTCCCGCAAGCTGAACCGCGGTGTCGCGCCAGCGATTGAAGTGAAAAGCCCGCTGCCGTACTTTGCGTTATGTTTGATGGGCGAGGAGGCGACCAAAGGAAGTCACCGGAGCCCTACAAACATAGCAAAGGACAAACAGGCTTGGAACGGAAAGCCTGCCTACCGGCAGGCAGGCGCGCCAGGGCGCCCAAATTACTGAAAAACATTTTTGAAATTTCTGAGCATTTTGCACCATATCGCTGAGTAATAGCTGAAAAGAAAGAAATATCCCTATTTTGTACCAGTTACAAACTCCCCTATTCTATCGCCTATTGATTTGGAAACATGCCCAATGTTTAAAACATCGGCTGGTTTTGCTTTTCCTGATCCTTCAAAAAACATATGATCCAAATTTTCGAACCAGTATGATTTAAAATTTGGTTTTCCTTTCATGGCCTCTATCCATAAATCATAATCTTTTTTGGTAACGTTATAATCTCTTCCACCTTGGAGCAATACAATTGGTAAGGATAATTTTTTTCCTTCCTCCAAAACTTTATAATTTCTATCAAACAACCAGTATTTTGCTTTGGCACCAAAAGGTAATAGTACTTTGCTTTTTAAAATAAGATCAGGCTTTAAGGCATTTTTTACTTGCCATTTAATAGCGTTATGAATTTTCTCCGATTCTTCTTTGTCTTCTGCTTCAACTGTTGTTAAAACGTAATCTAATTGCTCAGGAATGATTTCTAATAAACTTCTTCCGGGCGCAGCCATTAAAACTAATCCCTTTAAACCCTTACATTGTTTTGCAATTAATGGCGCGCACATAGCACCCTGGCTGTGGCCTGCAATAAAAACACGATTAGAATCTAATTCTTTTATTTTTTTGATCACATAAAATGCTTCTACGGCATCTTCTATGGTTTCGGAATTATAATCCATGCTATCCATTGGAAACGGATCGATGTATTGATACACATACGTACGTTTATCATATAAAAACACGGCAATTCCCTTTTGTACCAATTGCAAAGCAATATCTTGAAATATTTTATTTTTACCAAAGCTGCAATTGCGATCGTGCGGACCGCTTCCGTGCACCATAATTACAACAGGACATTTTTTTGGAGTATTTGGTAAGTATAAAGTTCCGGGTAATTGAATAAAACCGTTTGGCTGAAGGAGAATTTCGCGCTTTGTGTAATTTACATTTGCAACAGGTTCCGGAATATAGAACCATTGCTTTGAAAACGTATCAATTTCAAAACGCGTAATATAAGAGCCCTGATCGTAGTAATGATACCAAAGATATTTTCCATCTTTTACCCTTATGGAAGTTGCTGCAGCCATTTTGCAACCTTGTGTATCTAATTCGGTTTTCTCAATGGCAACTATGGGACCATTTTTTTTAATGAAGCGCTGAATAGTTTTGTCGGTTTGCTGTTCAATAGATCGACCATAGAAAGTAGTATCAAAAAACCGGTAATTCTTATAGGGCTCATTGCGCTTAACTGCACCAATGAACTGTTTAGTAAGTTTTTTGTAAGGGTTTACTTCATCTTGGGCTTTAAGTAAATTTGAAAAAAGAATAATGGCTAAAACAAATTTTAACTGGCTTTTTAACATGGTAATGTGTTTAATGATTGGTTAAGATATGCTGTTTATGGCTCATCTCAAACAATAATTTATTAAATTTGATAAACCAATTTAGACTAGTCAATGAAAAAAAATTACATTTTAGCAATTTGTTCGCTTATAAGTATAAACATGAGCGCGCAGTTAACCTTAACAAAAGCCAATAATGCACCTATAGTAGGTTATATGAAAGCAAACACAAGTTATGATTCAACAGTAGCGATTCCAAAAACAATTGGCACCAATAAAAATTGGAATTTTACTTCTTTAGCGATTCTTTCGGGAACCAGCTCTAGTACCTATGTAAATTCAAGTACCACACCTTCTGTAGGTTTATTTCCGGCGGCTAATATTGCGCAAGATGATGGATCAGGCTATTATGAATATTTCAACTCTCAAACAAGTACCCTTGATGATCTTGGTAGTGCGGATGTAACAAACGGAACTAGTACTATATTTTCTAACCCCGCAAAATGGATGGTTTGGCCTTTTGGATATGGCACTTCAAGTAATGACGCATTCGCAGCTACGGCAAGTTTCGATCCAACCACAACAGTAAATTATACCGGCAATATGGTTGTAACCGGAACTGGGGCCGGAACAGTAATCCTTCCTAATGGAAATAAGTACACCAACTGCCTACAGATTACACGCACATATACCATTGTGGGTACTGGTGCTTTTACCGGCACGTTCACTCTTCGTGATTATGAGTATTGGGCATCTACTTATAGATCGCCTTTGATCAATGTAAGTTATCAAACAACTAAAGACATAAACGGAACAACAAAGGACTTTAATATTACAGTTAATTCGTTAGCAGATGTTGGTTTGGAAGAACAAGAAATACTATTACATAATGTAAAGGTATTCCCTAATCCCGCAAAAGATATTATAAATGTAGAATTAGAAGAAAATGTAATTGCTGATAAAATAGAATTATACGATATCAAAGGTAAATTGGTATTAGCGCAAGAGTTAAACAATAAAATAAATATTTCTGATCTAGACCCAGGAATATATTTGCTTAATGTGCGATCTAACGATGCTTACTTTAGAAAAAGGATCAGCGTGATTAAGTAAAAGCACGAATAGTGGTCACAGAATAATAAATGCTTTTATTTTATTAAGAGGTCTTGTCTTTGGCAAGGGCGTTTAATTTTGGTACATTCCCTGTTTCTTAATAATTATTCATAGCAATATACTTTATCCTAAATCAATACAAATATCTAAATATCAGCAATATACGACAATTTGTAAATTTAATCTTTCTGTTGTATATTTGTCATCCCAAATTATTGAAACCCACTGATACTATGAAAAAGGCAACACATCCAGAAAGCTACAGATTATGCGTGTTTAAAGACATGAGTAATGGTTACTCATTCTTAACTCGTTCTTGTGCTGAAACAAAAGAATCTCTTAAATGGGAAGACGGCAACGAATACCCATTAGTAAAATTAGATATCTCTATGACCTCACACCCGTTTTATACTGGTAAACAAGTGTTAGTAGATACTGCTGGTCGCGTTGATAAATTCCGCACGCGTTATTCTAAAAAGAAATAATTTTTTTAAAAATATTTTTTAAAGATCCCTCAACAAACGTTGGGGGATTTCTATTTTGTAAAATATTGCAAGATAGAGTTATAATAGCTCTTCGCAACCTTTACAACTCTATCGTTGGTTTTTACGCCGTATATGGTTATCGTATTTTTCATAAGCCATCTGCACTCATCAACGTTATCTTGAAATAAACTTTCGCCGTACACTAAGGGCGAATTTATTTTATTGCACAAGATCAATTGTCGGCTAAACACACCATGACTTTTTGAACACATGCAATTGTTTTTTAAGTAATCAGCATCTTCTGAACAAGCAATGGGTATCTTTAAATTCTCACTAAATTCATGCACTGCTATATGCGATATCTTTTCCGATCTGTCTATTTGCTCTCCAAATAATAATCTTAAGAAATTCAATTTAGATTCCATGTTATCCAATCGCTCGGCGGTAAAGCTTCCACCAATAAAGGCCATTGTAAAATCGTTAGGACTAGTTTTTTTCCAGGGGACATTTTTTTCATCCACATTGTAATGAATAACGATTGTTACATCAGGTTTAAAAGCATTAATGATCCTTGCGCGATTACTCAATTCATGATCTCTAAAAAAGTCCCAAAAGAAATTATACTCCGGTAAGTTATTTAGTTTTCTATATTCTGCAGCCTCCAATTTATTTATTTGTAATAAGCTATCCAGTACTTTTTTCTTGTAATTGGCAAACCAATAACTATAGTTACATCCAAATGTGCTTAAGCTTTGCGTTGGCCGAGTTAAAAAAACTGTTGCGCCTTTCTCTTCCAGCATTGCTTTTAAGATCATGGAAGTTTTATAAGTAAGATCCGCTTCAAATATCTTTACGGTATCTAAAGTGTTTTTCAAGCTGTCGCGTAAAAAATAAAGAAATTTTTGTTCGTTCATAGCTTCAGTAAACGAAGAAGCTAGATGGCCTGCGTCTATTGCAACCTTTATGCCATTGAGCGGCAGAGCTTCTATCTTCTCCCTGTTTTTTTTGGGGATATCAAGATAAATGCGAATACTGTCTCTTTGTTGTTTACTTAGCTTCTTGCTTGATTTATTCTTATAAAACTTAGCGGCAGCTTTGGCATCATAGTTTTCAAATACCTCGGCCAGCATTGGAATTTCCTTTTGATAAGCTGTAAACTCTTTTTGTCCTTTTGCATTGTAAATAGTAATGCTTTGCTTATCAAATCGTACTAAATTACTGAGGCTGCCTTTAAAGTTTAGGTGTGCATCAAAGCGTTTCTTACAATCCTCAATGGTTTGTGCCCCTAAAATAGTAACACTGCACACAAGAAATATTAAAAGTCTCATGTATAAATTTAGAAAAAAAGCATACTATAAATTTTGTACCTTCAAAGGATTATTAATAAAGGAATGTTAACAGACCAGCGCATAGATGATATTATTAGATACGAATTATCTTTTAAAACGGCTTTAAGCGGCGGTAAGGGCGGTCAAAACGTTAATAAGGTAGAAACAAAGGTTGGTGTTGAGTTTGACGTAATAAACTCTGGTATTTTAACTGAAGAAGAAAAGCAAACCATTATCGCAAAGAGCAAATATGTGTCAAAAGAAGAGATATTGAAGGTATGGTGCGAGAAACATCGAACTCAATTACAAAATAAAAAGGATGCAATGGATAAGTTCAGAACCCATTTGAAAAGTTTATTTGTAAAAGCTAAACCCCGCAAGCCAACAAAAGTATCAAAAGCTACAAAGCGTAAGCGATTGGATAGTAAACGAAAAGCAAGTGAGAGAAAAATATTGCGTAAAAAACCATTTTAATTTTTGCTATTCAACTCACTTATATTTACCGTTTTTTTACCAATAGTTTTTATTGGGTATTGGATCATTCCTCAACGGTTTAGGAATTATTTTTTGCTGATAGCGTCTTATTATTTTTATTTCACTTATAACCCATACTTCCTGTTATTGCTTATTGGCACATCTGCCTTTGATTTTTGGTGCGCCAAACAAATTCAAAATGTACCCGATCGTAAAAAACTCTATTTGTACCTTAGTATCGTCAGTAATATTGGTGTATTAGCTGCCTTTAAATATTCAGCTTTCTTTTTTAATTCAGGCGTTCAACTTATCAATAACGCCTCAGGTAGTTCTTATTCGCTTATGGAGAGCTTGATCATTCCGGCAGGATTATCATTTTACACGCTTCAATCTTTAAGCTATACCATTGATGTTTATCGTGGAAAATATAAACCAAACGATACGCTTTATGATTTTCTTTTATATGTTTCGTTCTTTCCTCACATGGTAGCTGGCCCAATAGTACGATACAATACACTAATGCCTCAATTAAAAGCGGTTTCATACTTCAAAAACATTGATTGGGGTTCGTTGGCAAGACTCACTATTTGGGGATATTTTAAAAAAATGGTGATTGCCGATAATTTAAGCGAAGTTGTTACTCAAGTTTTTAATGAACCTCAATACTATAACGGCTTTCAATTTTTATTAGCCGGCGCCATGTTTGTAATTCAGGTGTATTGCGATTTAAGTGGTTATAGTGATATTGCAACCGGCGTGGCTAAACTATTCAATATCAACTTAAGTTTGAATTGGCGAAGACCCCTACTATCTTCGTCATTACAAGAATTTTGGACACGAAATCATATTAGCATCACAACTTGGTTCCGAGACTATTTATACATTGGATTAGGCGGTAACAGGGTTTCGTATACGCGATGGATGTTTAATATATTTCTTGTGTTTCTAATTAGTGGATTGTGGCATGGTGCAAATTTTACATTTGTAATTTGGGGGGCCATGCACGGCACAATGTATCTTTTAGAGATCTTTGTGAAGAAAACGTTTCCATCCTTCAAGGCTCCAAGGATGATCGGTTGGTTATATCTTCTATCATTTCACACGCTTTCATTAATTGCCTTTCGCGCCAATAGCACTGCCGATCTAAGTTATATGTACCGACATATTTTTAGTACAGAATTTTTTGGGCATAATGTATTCTCTTTGTTTCAAAGTGGGTCGCAATGTTGGATGCTATTTTTTCTCTGCCTATTTCTATTTGTAAAAGAATTCAATGAAGAGTTTGCTTTGATAAACAGATTTCCTTTACTATACAAAAATTTAAAACCTGCATTTTATATGATCCTTGTATGGATCTTATTTATGATTGGTGATTTTAACGCAAACACTTTTATTTATTTTCAGTTTTGATAAAAAAGGCCCTTATATACGTTGTTTGTTTTACTATAGGCCTATATGCTTTGCGTTATTTGCACTGGAAAGGGCTGCTTACTCAAAAGCAAGGTTATTATGCTAAATACCGAACAGCCTTTCTTGAAAAGAATGACTTTGATGTCCTTTTCCTTGGTTCTTCGAGAGTAGCCATGCACTATAACACAGCTCTATTTGATTCGCTAACAGGAAGTAATTCTTTTAATTTAAGCTTAAGTGGAGCAACGCCACGTGTTTCTTTAGCAGTATTAAAGGCTTACTTACAAAATAGTGCCCTGCCCAAATGTATTTTGCTCGAAACAGATCTTCATAATGTAAATGTGGATGGCGACATCATGGAGTTCAATAATTATTTTCCCTTCTTTAAGAACAAAACTTTATTGGATGAATTCGATAAGATAGATCCTCGCATGAAATATTTTTATTACAATGCTTTTTATTCGTGGCCTTATACGGGATATAGAAATCTCAATACAAGTTTACATTCGTGGCTTGGCATAAACGGAAAAATAGATGATCGCTTTTATAAGGGCTACGTAAGGAATGACTATGAAAATGGCTCTTGCTTAAAGCTGGCAAAGCCTTATACGGCTGGTTTTACCGCTATGAATGGAAAGTGTTTTCAAGAAATCATTACCTTTTGTAAGCAAAATAACATCCAGCTCATTCTTGTTAGCTCACCAATGTTTGCGGGCGGAAAGATCGACCTTTTAAATAAGCAGCAAATAGTAACCATAGTGGATGCCTATGCAGAAATAAACGAATTACAGCACTGGAATTTAAGCTCTACCCCCTACTGCAACCAACGAGGACTCTTCATCGACCACTTTCATATGAACTACAAGGGAGCCCGGCTTTTTACATCAAAACTAGCCTATTTGTACAGCAATAATTGTCAAAAGAATGCGTTAAATCCTTAGATAATTCATTGGAAATAACCTAATTTTATAAATAGCATGAGATTCTACGTTTTAACAGTTCTAATTACGATAAACCTTGCACTTAAGGCACAAATTGTAAAGTACAGTAACGAGTTTTTAAATATTGGTGTGGGTGCTCGCGCCTTAGGAATGGGTAATACAGGAGTAGCATCTACTACCGGTGCTTATTCCGGTTATTGGAATCCGGCCGGTCTTTTACAACAAAAACCTGATCTTGAAGTTGCCCTTATGCATGCCGAATATTTTGCGGGCATAGCTAAATACGATTTTATGGCCGCCTCAAAACGAATTGATAGCAATAGCGTTGCAGGTATTACCATTTTACGTTTTGGTGTAGATAATATTCCAAACACACTCGATCTTGTTGATGCAAATGGAAATGTTGATTACAGCAGAATTAAAACATTTAACGCCGTTGATTTTGCTTGTTTATTAAGCTATGCACGCACTATTCCAAAATTAAAAGGTGTTGAACTAGGTGGTAATTTTAAAATTATTCGCCGTCGTCTTGGTGAATTTGGTGGAGCCTGGGGTTTTGGTTTAGATGCAGGAGCCCGTTACAATTACAAAGGCTGGCAGTTTGGCGCCTTAGGAAGAGACATTACCGGAACGTTTAATGCTTGGAGTTATAATTTAACCGACGATCAAAAAGCGGTATTTGCACAAACAGGAAATGAGATTCCAAGCAATTCGCTGGAGGTTACAATGCCAAAAATAATTTTTGGGGCTTCAAAAACATTTTTGTTTTGGAAAGACAGGATCTCAACTTCAGGAGAATTGAATTTGATAAACACCTTCGACGGTTTAAGAAATACAGTTATAAAAAGCGACCTTTGGAGTTTAGAGCCCGCCTTTGGTATTGAAGTTGGCTATAAAGGTTTTGTTTTCTTACGCGGTGGAGTTGGCAATATTCAAAAACAATACGACCCTTTAGGAACTAAACAGATCACAAGTTTTCAGCCGAATTTTGGTGTAGGAATTAAGTATCGCATTTTTACATTAGATTATGCTTTAACCGATATTGGCGACCGTTCACTGGCACTCTATTCAAACATCTTCTCATTGAAGATAGATTTTAATAAGAAGCAAAATAAATAAATGAAATGTAGGACGCTTTACATATCGCTTGTCCTAATACTTCTTACAAGCTTTCTGGCTGCTCAAAATTACGGCAATAGCTGGGTAAGATTTTCGCAAACCTACTTTAAATTTCCTATCAGTAAAGATGGGGTCTACAGAATTGACTCGACAACACTTTCTGCAAAATTTAACTTGCAAACGCTTAACCCAAAGAATTTGCAATTATTTATTAAGGGTAAAGAACAACACCTTTATATATTTGGTGAAAGTGATAATAAGATCAATTTGAACGATTACGTTGAATTTTATGCGAGTCATTTACAACGCGACTACGATTCATTACTTTATTCAGGTGTAAAATATCTCCCTAATCCCTACATTCCTATTTTCAACGATACTATTTTTGGTTATCTCACGGTAAATAGTTCCATAAGTAATCTGCGCTATCAAGAGGAAACTGATAGCACTATTGCCAATTATCCTTTGGCCGATCACTTTTATTCCGAGTTGATCTACAGCTTTCCTAGCACTTATAATTCTGTTTCGGATGTTCAAAATATTTATAGCGACCCGCGATATACGCAAGCTGAGGGCCCGGGAATTAATTTTAATAAAGGAACAACGCTTACAAGTAATTTCACAAATCTATTATCTTACACATCAACACCGCTTAATTGTTATCTCAAAGTTAATTATTCAGGAGCATCAATGAATTTAAACTCATCCATTGATCATGAAGTGAAGTTTGATTATATAAACAATCTTTCAAATACAGTTACGCTCAATGATTCTTTATTTTATGGATATCAACCTGTACGTTTAACCTATACTTTAAACAATACTGATATTGGCAACACTACAAATTTTTTACTTTCTTCGGTTGCTAACGCTTCGTTTTTTGCATTCAATAATTCCTCATCTTTACATTATATAAATTTCAAATATCCAAAAATCACATCTCTATCAGGTTATTTATTTAATTCTCTTTTTATAGATGATATATCTGGTCCGCCAAAACAGAGTTTTATTTTGGCAAATCCAAACATTGGAACAACAAATAGTATTGTTGCTTACGATATAACCAATGGTAAAAAGATCCCGGTTTATCTATTAGGAGGTAATGCGCGAATGGTTGTTCCTAATTCGGGAGGGCAAAAACAGGTAATTATAAACGCGGAATCAAATTTTATTCCTGTGAATGCTTTGTTGGATGTAAATCAGGGTCAACCCTTCACTAATTTTAAAAGTACAAATGCATCTAATGCGTTTGTGATCATTTATCATCCTAATTTTTCAACTTCAGCGCAAACCTATAAAACATATAGACAATCTAACACAGGAGGCAGCTATAATGTTATTACGGCAAATATCATTGAGTTATATGAGCAGTTTGGTTATGGTGTAAATAAACATCCACAAGCAATCCGAAATTTCATTCGCTTTTTGCACGATAGCTTACCAACTCCACCATCTTATTTATTTTTATTAGGAAAAGGTGTTGCTTGCAATAATTTGTATGCTTCTTCGCAGCTCTTCAATCTTCTTCCAACCATAGGAATACCCAGCAGTGATAATTTACTTACGGCTGGCATCACCAACTCATTAGGTACCTATCCTGAGATCCCCGTGGGGCGTTTGGCGGCAATAAGCAATACAGATATTACAACCTACCTTACAAAAGTGCAGCAACACGAAACATCAGGCTTAGCCGAATGGAAAAAGAACGTATTACATTTTGTAGGTGGTGATACACCTCAATTAACTAATCAATTAAGTTCTTACATGGATGGTTACAAGGCCACCATTGAAGATACTTTGTTTGGCGCTAAAGTATTTACCTATAAAAAAAATACTACAGCCCCAGTTCAAACTCTAATAAGTGATAGTATTAAAAGTGCCATTAGTAACGGCGCTTCCTTGATCACTTTTTTTGGCCACGGCTCTAACGTTGGATTTGATCAAGCCATTGATGATCCTGACACTTATAATAATTCAGGAAGATATCCTTTTGTGGTTGCTAACTCATGCTACTCAGGTGAAATTCATATTCCTTCGTCGCGCTCTATTAGCGAAGAGTTTGTATTCTCCAACCAAGCTGGATCCATTGGTTTTTTGTCGGCAACTTCTGTTGGATATATTCATGCGCTAAATTACTATAGCTACTTTTTTTACCAAGCACTTAGTAGTTTACAATACGGAAAAGGAATTGGCTATTCTATGAAACACGCTGCCCTTAATTCCTCGTTGTATTTTGATAAAGCCGTTAGGTATACCGGACTTGACATGACCCTGCACGGAGATCCTTCTATAAAAGTTTTCACCGGCATGCAGCCCGATTATGCAGTTCAAAATAATGATGTAAAATTTGATACAAAAAAACACGTCGATTCTATCGGTATTTTTATTTATCATAAAAATTTAAGCTTGGCTCGCAAAGATTCTTTCTTTGTAAAGGTTGAACGTTTCTTTCCAAATAACGATTCTTCAGTTTATTTAAAACGGATCGCAGCGCCTTATTATCGCGACAGTTTAAAGTTTTATATACCCCTTGATTTTACAAAAGGTATTGGATTAAATAAATTTAAAGTTCGTCTCGATCAATTCAACGAAACGATTGAAATTACAAAAGGAAACAACGCCACAATTGGCACTGTTGATCTGTTTATTCAAGGCGGCGATATTGTACCTGTGTATCCATATAAATTTGCAATAATACCCTTAGCTTCAAGCCTTACTTTACGCGCAAGCACCAGCGATCCTTTTGCGCCGTTAACACGCTATAAGTTTCAATTAGATACATGCGATAAATTTACTGCGCCCATTTCACAAACTTTAATAACAAGCGAAGGAGGTGTTATTGACTGGAATGTTTCGTTACCATATGCAGATAGCACAGTTTATTTCTGGAGAGTTTCAAAGGATTCAACCTTGCCAAGTGATAAATTTGTTTGGAGAGAAAGCTCTTTTCAAACCGTAGGTCTTAAAACCGGATGGAGCCAAGCGCACTTTCATCAATTTAAAAACAATAAATATCAGTTTGTTAAGTACAATAGACTATTACGCCGATTTGATTTTAATAATAATGTAAACTCAATCAAAGCACAAAATGGTATGTCTCCATATATTAGTGGTGTTGGCATTACTTATGCTTTCAATCTTCAGGTTCTTTCTAATTGGGGTTGCGCGCCCGATGGTTGGAACTTTGCAGTGTTTGACTCCATAAGTGGTCAACCCCAGCCTGTAGTATCTATTAACTACCCATTGGCCGGACCAGGAACATACAGTAATTGTGTTTGCGTTGATAATCAAGTATTGTATGTGTATTCATTTGGGCAAAGTAATTATTGCGGCTTTAGCAACTGGCAAAATACCATGGAGACTTTCATCAATGCTATTTCGCCAAACCATTATGTGTTAGCTTATACAATGGGGGCATTAACCCCAAATTACGCTCAGGTTGAGTCATACAGTAACTCTTTATACAATGCGTTTGAAAGTTTTGGTGCTGTAAATATACGAACAACAAAAGACACTATTCCAATGATCATTTTTGGAAAAAAAGGAATGACCGCCGGACAAGGGCATGAAGTAAGGGGATTAAAGAAAAATGATATTATTACTTTAGAAGATAGTATTAAAACAAGATGGAATACCGGTTTTGTTGCTTCCGAAATTATTGGCCCTTCTTATAAATGGAAAAGTTTACATTGGCAATTAAAACCGTTTGATTCAAATCCGGGAGATACAACTATTTTAAAAGTGGTTGGGATAAAAGCAAACGGACAAAAAGATACCTTAGCCACTTTTGTAAAAGACAGTACAGACGTTTTGGCTTTGTATAATTATGTAGATGCTTCGATCTATCCAAACTTACAATTAGTAGCACTAATGAAAGATAATATCTTTCGTACGTCGCCTCAACTTAAAAAATGGCAAATAATTTACGATCAAGCACCTGAGTGTGCAATTAATCCTTTGAAAGGTTTTGCTGCTATTAACGATACATTAATGGAAGGAGATCAAGTTAAATATAAAATACCTATTGAAAATATTGGTAAGGTAAATTTTATAGATAGTTTAGTATTTACCTATTGGATAGAAGATAATAATAAGGTGATTCATCCTTTGCCACAAAAGATCAAACGTAATAATTTTGCACCGGGCGAAATCATCATGGATACCATTTCCTTAAGCAGTATACAGTATGTTGGTAATAATGCTTTATGGATAGATGTAAATCCTCCTTCACATCCAAAATATCAAAAGGAACAAGACCATTTTAATAATATTGCCCGCCTATTATTTAAAGTGAATAAGGATATTACGAATCCATTATTGGATGTAACATTTGATGGTATTAGAATACTAAATGGGGATCTTGTATCGGCAAAACCCAATGTTTTAATAACGCTAAAAGACGAGAATAAGTTTCTAGCCCTAAACGACACCTCTGCCTTTACCGTGTACCTAAAATATCCGGGGCAATCAACAAGTAAACGAATTTATTTTTTGAACGATCTTTTATTTACACCGGCGAGCTTACCCAACAATAGTTGCAAAATAAATTTTAACCCTACCCTGTTGAATGATGGTTTGTATGAGTTAACGGTTCAAGGTAAAGATAGAACTGCTAACAGGTCGGGCTCCACAGAATATAAGATACAATTTGAGATAAAGAATAAGCCAAGCGTTACTTCGGTGCTCAATTACCCTAATCCATTTAGTACAAATACAAAATTCGTATTTACGCTCACCGGAAGCGAAGTGCCCGACGTTTTTACAATACAAATTATGACCGTGAGTGGAAAAGTGGTTAAAGAAATTACAAGAGAGGAACTGGGCAACATTCATATTGGAAGAAATATTACCGATTACAGTTGGGACGGAAAAGATGACTTTGGTGATAAACTTGGTAATGGTGTATACTTATATAAAGTAATTACACGCTTAAACGATGCCTCCGTTGAAAAAGCAGGTACTTCTGCCGATAAATATTTTGTGAAAGACTTTGGAAAGATGGTAATAATGCGCTAAGCATTCTACTAATATCCCTTTTAAACCTTATCTTTGCCTCAAATTCATATGTTACAAATTGGTAAAACAAATACTCTTACAATATTGCGACACACCAGTGTTGGAGCTTATTTGGGGGATAACGAGAATAGCGAAGTGCTTTTACCTTTAAAGTACGTAAAGGGAGATATGAATGTTGGTGAAAGCGTTGATGTTTTTATTTACAAAGATTCTGAAGATCGCATTATAGCTACAACCCTAAAGCCACATGCCCAAGTTGGTGAGTTTGCATTTCTAAAGGTGATTAGTGTAAGTAAGATCGGTGCTTTTTTAGATTGGGGTTTAGAAAAAGACATCTTAGTTCCTTTTAAAGAACAACGTCATAAAATGTTTGAAGGATTCGAGTATGTTGTTTATTTATATTTGGACGAAGTTAGCCAACGTATTGTTGCTACAAGTAAACTCAATAAATATTTTGAAACTGAAACAATTGCTTTAAAACAAGCGGAAGAAGTTGATCTTTTGGTATACGACGAATCTTCTTTAGGTTTTAGTTGTATTATTAATAACGCTTATAAGGGTTTGACATATGCCAATGATGTTTATCAAGATATTCATATTGGCGATTTTTTAAAAGGATATGTAAAATTAATTCGTCCCGATAAATTAGTGGACATTAGCTTGCAACCTGTTGGTTTTAAAAATGTGTTGTCATCAACCGATATTATCTTAGACTATCTTGCGCATCACGATGGATTTTTGAATCTTACCGATAAAAGCTCACCGGATGAAATAGAGAAACGCTTTAGTATGAGTAAGGCTACCTTTAAAAAATCTATTGGTGTATTGTACCGTCAACGCAAAGTGCTCCTAAAGGAGGATGGCGTTCATTTGGTGGAGGAGAAAAAAGAAATCTCAGATTAAATTTCAAACATGAAATCTATTTATGGTTTAACAAAAAACAATAATACTTATTCAAACTAATCCTTAATCAGTTTTATAGTTTTAGTTTCTCCTTTACTACTCAATTTCAAGATATATAAACCTGAAGGATGTTTGCTAATATTGAAATTATGTTTACCATTATTCAGTTGATCATTATATATTGTTATTCCTAAGGAATTAATAATTTCTATATTTGCCGCAGCTTCCAGATCCAAGGTAAAATTACCACTATTCGGGTTAGGAAATATCTTTAGATCCAAAGAATTTAAAGTTGCATTTATGGAGGTAAAAGTTTGGCATTGCTTATAAACATAAGCGTCAATTCCATTAGGGGTCATTTGAAATGTCCCTGATCCCATGTTAAAATCACTTGTCCCGCCATAATAACCAGTAGAATAAATGCGTCCATTACTTGTTGTACAAACGGACGTTCCAGACTCTTGAGCGCCGGATCCAATCATTCCAGCCCAAATAAAGTTACCAGCATTGGAAATATTTAATAAGAACTGATCCGATTGTCCTGAAGAAGACAAAGTATAAGTACCACTACCGGGATCAAAATCAGGAATATTAGAGAAATAACCGGCACACCAAATGTTTCCAGTATTATCTACCCTTAAATCGTAACCGACGTCAGCACCAAAATCACCAAATTGTTTCGCCCAAACAAAATTTCCTGAAGCATCTAATTTAAGCAAAAATGTTCCATTTGATCCAGCCCCAAACCCAGATAATGTAAAAGTCCCAGGTCCTGGATCAAAATCTAAAACATTAGGGAGGCTATTTTGAAAGTATCCTGCAACATAAATATTATCGTTATTATCTAAAGCTACTGAGATTGCGTTAGATTGTACATTGTTACTTGAACCTCGAAGTTGTTTAGACCAAATTAAATTACCGGCAGGATTTAATTTTGTAATAAATGGATCCATTCCAAGCGCAGAATAACTTAATACTGATGGTCCTGGATCAAAATCAACAGTGCCCTGAAAGTAACCGCAAGTAATAATATTATCTTGCTGGTCACAGCTTATGCCCAAACATCTTTCATTCGATATTCAACTAAACTGCTTCGCCCAAACAAAATTTCCTGAAGCGTCTAATTTGGAGACAAAAGCATCTTTCTGACCTTGACAAGTTAAATTAAAAACTCCAGAGCCCGGATCAAAATCACCAGTATTTTGATGGTATCCAGTGGTAATAACATTACCATTCTTATCTACCGTTATACCATTACCCATAACAGCGGAACTAACTGTGCTCCCAAGGGTTTTAGCCCAAATAAAATTTTGAGCCTCAAATTGATAAAACAATAACGCAATTAAAGCAAGTGTTAATTTTCTTTTCATAGATGATCGGTATGTGACAATTATTATGCCCTAATTTGTTAAACGAAACTTTAATAATAAATAATAGCAAAAAAAATCACTTCCTGCACAAATAGATCATCTCCCCTTTTGGTAATCTGTATCTATCTTGTAATTCCGGAGAAATTGTATTTACAAAATCATCTATGGTTACATTAAATCCTGCTACAGCTAATTTGTCTTTATAGTCTAATCCAAATAAACGAACGTGATCTTTTTGCCAATAATGTTTTTCACGATCTTCCTCGGTTACAATGCTTTTATCCTCTAGTGTTTTTTGAGCTGCGACATCCAAAGGTACTTGAAAAATTCCCCAACCACCCGGCTTCATAATTCGGTAAAGTTCTTTCATACACACTGCCGAATCTTCAACATGCTCTAACACATGATTACAAAATATCACGTCGAAACTATTATCGTTAAATGGCGCTTTGTGAAGATCAAAATGTATATCTGCAATTGGACTATTATAATCGCCCGTAGTATAGTTTAAATTGCTTTGTGCTTTAAATAATTTATAAAAACACTGCTCGGGCGCAATGTGCAACATTTTGTGTGGCTTTGAAAAAAAATCGGTGCGTTGTTTTAAGTACAACCAAAGTAAACGATGTCTTTCTAAGGATAAACTTCCCGGACATAATACATTTTTGCGTTTTGCTCTGCCGCTATAACCGTAAGGCAAGAATTTTCGGTAGGTTTTACCACTAATTGGGTCCTCATATCTATTCCCGTAATAAACCAATGGCGCTATCTTGCTAAAAATTAAACTTAGCTGAATTAGTATTGGACGGGGTATGGTTCTTAATAAAAAATGAAACATGATTCTAGTGCAAATTTACAAATACAAATTGTAATATGTAAATATGATTTGTTTTCTGGGTTTGTTAGTTCGAGTAGCCGTTTGATAATTCCGTTTGCAACGAGAACAAATAAAAAGGTCCTGCACAATGGCAGGACCTTTTAAAGCTATTAAATTCTTAATTATTCTATAATGAGTTTCCTTGCCAATTTAGTACCATTGTATTCTAAACTTACAATGTAAATACCTTTATTAAGCGTTCCATTCTCATTTAAAGTAATCTTGTGATCACCCGCGGCAAGCGTATAAGCTTTTTCAGGACTTACCAATTTACCGGCAACATCCATTACTATAACTTTAACATCAGCTTGATTACTTAATATAAAGTTTAAGGTTGCAGAAGCGTTAGTTGGATTAGGACTAAGTGTTAAACGTAAATGACGAGTTAATTCGTTTACACCAACCGGTGCAGTAACTAAATTAATACTGTCGAGATATAATTTATTACCAAATCCACCTGTTGCTTCTTTGAAATAGAAACGCGCCCATACAGAGTTACTGCCAACAAAAGTTCCATAATTTGGGTGACCAGACACGTCTTGAGTTTTCCACTCGGCAAGTGTTGGAATGAAGTTAGATGCACCAACCCCTCCCGAACCGAATGCTAATGCTGTTGCGCTTGGAGCATAAACATCTTTCCAAGTTCCACCACAATCGCTGCTTAATTGTACTTTAAATACATCGGCATGAGAAGCGGATTTTTGACGGTATGCATAAGAGAAACGCAATGTTGCTCCTGGGTTAGCCGCAAAATCCATAATAGGCATGTTTAAAACATCTATTGATCCACTAGAACTGATGGCCCCATCTAAAATAAACGAGAATGAACCATGAAGCGCAGCATTAGATGTTTGCACCCAACCAATTCCGTTTGGATTTTCTACACTCCAGTTAGGAGGTACACCTGATCCTTCAAAACTTTCGGTTATGCCGTTAGTGGCAGTTGCAGCACCATCAAGAACGGTTATTGTACGAGAAGCAGTACTTCCGCCTGCAGCGCCCGTTACGCTATAACTCACAACGCTTATACCTGGAGTAGGGAACCAAATTACAGTAGATGAACCTGTAGGTGTTGTAATGGTAGCACCATTTGTTGCTGTCCAGATTCGAGCTAATACCGGAGCACCATACGACACATCTTTAAATAAACTTATTGACTGTCCTGCGCAAACTGTATAACCATTAACTGCAATCGACATAAAATCTGCGGTAGGAGCACACGCTACTGCCCCGTTTACATCGGTTGCAGTTAAATTACCCGCAGTAGGTAAATTATTTCTTCCGCTAGAGGCAGATACAAGTGAAGTTCGCATAGCATTAGTTTGACCGGTAGTGAAGTTATAAGTACAATTAGCGTAATTCATAATATTCTGTACATTATCAAGATTATTATAAACAGTATTTGTTTGAACACAAGTGTTAGCAGAACTTGTTGGGCAAGTAAACTCATGCCCCCTTGTTACAGGAGTGTCGGTTATTCCATCATCACCACAGGCAACGTTTGGTGCGTTGGTATTACCCCAAATATGAGCTAGGTTTAACCAATGTCCAACTTCATGAGATAGTGTACGCGCATTATCGCCACCTGTAAGATAATCGTAACGAAATACAATAATATCTTCTTGAGACCCTGTTGGATGTGTACCAGGCTTGAAGGTATAACCTACAATGAAGCCACCACCTGCCACCGTTGTGGTTGGAGCTATCGATTGAACAATATATACATTCAAATATTTAGTAGGATCCCATGTGTAAACACTTTTTGAAGAGTGTGTTGCCTGCGACCAACTTGTAGCAGCATCCACATGATGAATTATACCTGTGGTACAATTACCATTAGGATCTTTTTTAGCTAGCATGAATTTGATCTCCGAATCAATATAACTTGCATTAAATGGAGCTACTGTATTGCCTGCGTCGAAATTTGCACGAGCAAAATCAAGATTAACCCAGTTTAAAGCAGCAATACAGTTTGCATCCGGAACGTTTTCGGGACCGCCTTGATGCAAAATATGAAATACAACCGGCACTGTGTACACAGGCGGAGCAGACATTTTATTTGCAGCCTTATTGGCTTCGTACTCCAAGTATTCTTTTTGCAAGGTGCTCTGAGTCTTTTCATATCTTGCCTTTGCTTTAGGGTCTTTAGCAAAAACGTCATCCATAGCTTCGTATGTAATACAAGGCTTAACCGTGGTTGCGTTTTGTGCAGAAGCCGATAGGCCGGCAACTAGTGCAAGTCCTAGTAAAGAATTTGTAAGTAGATGTTTAATTTTCATATGATTTGTGTTTGTTGTTAGGTTATTATACTATACGTTATTTTTTGCTCGTAGGTTGGTTAATCATGTTCATTGCCATCATATCTTTCATGGTTTTTTGTAAACCATCCACGCTTCCATCCAAATAGATCACATTACCCTTACCTTCTTGAGCGAAATTCTTAACAGCTTCTGTCCACATACTAAAAAGGATTAATGACGAGTCTAATTTAGCCTCTTCCATCTCCTTTGCAGCTCCTGCCATACCTTTAGCTACCTCTTGACGAAACAATGCAATACCTTCACCTTTTAGTTTTGAAGCTTCTTTTTCGGCAAGAGCACTGATCTTTATAAAATTACCTTCAGCTTCTGCAGCCTTTGTACGAGTGATCAATAATGCCTGCCCTTCATTTTCAGCGGCAGCTTTTAAGTTGTTGCTTGCAACAACTTTCGCCATCGAACGCATTACTTCCTCGTCAAAATTAATATCGTTTAGTTGGAGATCTATTAAGTGATATCCCCACTCTTCTAATGATTTGTCTAATTGCTCTTTAACAGCTTCAACTATATCTCTTCTTAATGATAATACCTCAGATTGTTTTTTGGTTGCAACAAAGGCTCTAACCGATCCTTCAACTGAGCGAACAAGGGCTTGCATAAAATTACGATCATCAAGAAATTTAAAAGCAACGTTTTTAACCGTTTCCTCTTCTGCGTTTAAAACAGCATACAATAGCATTGCCGTGAAGTTAACTGTAGCTTGATCTATAGTAACAGCTTGAAAACCAAGCTCTGAACTTCTGTTCTGAATAGAGACTCGTTTATTTACTCTTTCAATGAAAGGAATCTTAAAATTTAAACCCGGACGTAAAGTGCGATTGAATTTTCCGAAAATAGTCGTTACTCCAATAAAACCTTGTTGAATTGTAACGAATGAAAGAAATAGTGTTAAAAAAGAAATTACAATAATTATAATGGTTCCTATTGGCATAATAAAATGAGTTAATTTTGTTAAAGATAATACATTATATTTAGAACTGAAAGCGATTTAACAAAACTTGAAATACAACGTAAATAGATGGTTATTAGTGCTTTTAATAGGCATTCTTCCTGTGCTCGTTCAGGCTCAAAGGAAGAAAAAGACTAAGCAGAAAAAAGAGGATCTTACCTTAATTGACCAAGGTAAACAACAATCTATGACCGACTTAGAGGGAATTGATACAACTATAGTTGCTCCTATAGAAAAACACATTACACTTTACAAAGCTGGAATAAAACTAATAGATTCTTTAGATTACGATAAGGCCATTCTCGAATTCAAAAAATCTTTAAAACTTAAAAACGATTATTACGAATCGTGGTTAAAAATGGGATATTGTAAAATGATGAAAGGAGATCATTCGGGAGCTGATAAGGATTTTATTAAAGCGCAAGAAACCGGTCCGAATGATTTTGAAACGCTGAAATTAGTTGGGATAAACTTTTTTTTAATGAAAGATTATAAGAACTCAAAAGAATATTTGGATTCAGCATTGTTTGCGTATCAAAACGAAAAGGTTGACGATGCCGAGTACCATTATTATAGAGGTAAATTAATGTACGTTGGAAAAAGTTATAAAACAGCACTGGAAGAGTGCGCCTCTGCATTAGAAATAAATAAAAAATACTACGATGTGATGATCTTGAAATGCGAGATCCGTTTTGTTCAAAAGGAATATGCTTATGCATTAAGAGAACTTAACGAAACCATTAAAGTATTGCCGGAAGCAAAAAAGGATTATAACTTGTATAAACTACGCGCTCAAACAAAGTTTGAACTTAAAGATTACAAAGGCTCAGTAAGTGATTGGAGTGTTTATATCGACGCTAATTCAAAAGATGAAGAAGCTCGTATTTCGCGAGCTATGGCGCGCATTAACACCAACGATTTTACAAATGCCATAGTAGATCTTGATGAAGCAATAAAAATGAATCCGAAAAATCCGGTGAGCTGGTGCTATCGCGGATTGGCAAAAGGTAGCAATAAGCAAGTGGTGGAAGGAATAAAAGACATCGATTACTCCATTAAATTAAAATTTGATTATTCAACAGCGTATGTTAATCGTGCAGCTTTAAAAATGGCATCCAAAGATAAACAAGGAGCTTGCGCAGATCTTCAAAAGGCAGATGGCTTAGGAAATGTTATGGCGCCGCAGTTGTACGAGCAGTATTGTAAGTAGTCGAACCTCAAAAAGTATTTTTTATTATTTGGGCGCCTTATCGGGCTATCACTTCAAGCTTGTTTGTCCTTTGCTATGTTTGTCGCACTGCGGGGTCTCCGCAGAAAAAGCGAAGCCTACTCGTTGCGCAAACATTAAGCAAAGC
>Ga0163149_10002018_pt1 | contig 25285 bp, 39 predicted proteins | sample OliLakLV19MP5G1_FD_148604 | JGI IMG/M metagenome (GOLD analysis project Ga0163149, IMG submission 148604) | Freshwater microbial mat bacterial communities from Lake Vanda, McMurdo Dry Valleys, Antarctica - Oligotrophic Lake LV.19.MP5.G1 | ecosystem: Environmental > Aquatic > Freshwater > Lake >... | reverse complement strand
GCGAGGCGACGTTCTGCCTCCGCCGGATCGATTCGTAATATGAAGAGCGCGTCTGGAGCGTTGGCGAGTTCGATTTGATTGCCACGCAATTCAAGCAACCACTCGAGAGTTACTTCCGGATCTTGCAATGGTTGATAGGCGAGACTCGAGAGCGCGCCACGGTCTTGGACGACGACACCTTCTGGATGCGCTTTTTTCCACGGTAGAATCGTCTGCGTGTAGAGGACCTCACGGTCGATTGCAAACATCTGTGCGGTGACGAGTCCGGAGTAGCGGCGTCCATCAGCGTGTTGGAAAATGATTTCCTCGCGGATGAATTTACCGATACCTGCATGCGTCGGTTCTGCAACAGACAAAATCTCGCGGCCGCGTTTTGCGAGTTCTTCGAGGATGACAGGTACGGTTGTCCCTTTTCCTGCGCCGTCTATAGCTTCAATCAGTATGTGCATATCAACGTCTGCGATAGGTTACAAAGGCGTACCCCTCTTTGTCGATGCGAGCCGTTTCCTTCCAGATTGTCGGATCGACTTCCGGAAAGAATGCGTCGCCATCGAGCTCGGCGGCTACTTCTGTTAGCTCGAGACAGTCTGCGCGGCCGATGGCCGATGCGTAAATCTCGGCACCGCCTATAATCATCACGTCTTTTTCATGATGATGATGCAGTGTTTTCTCGATCGAGGAGGCGCGTTCTACGCCTTCCGGCAACGCGAAGTCCTTGTTGCGCGTTACGACCACGTTTAAGCGGTCGGGGAGCGGGCGGAACTTGGATGGTATCGATTCCCAGGTCTTGCGACCCATGATAACGACTTTGCCAGTCGTTTGCTCTTTGAACCGAGCCATGTCCTCTTTGTTGCGCCAAACGAGTTGGCCGTCTTTGCCGATCGTGCGATTGGCGGCTACAGCCGCGATCAAGGTGACCATGTGACCTCCTTAGACAGCGAGCGGAAACTCGATTTTGTCATGCGATTCGTAGCCTTCGAGACGTGTGTGCTCGCCGGTCCACGCATCGATGGTTGTGAAGGCGTCCGTGAAAATACGTGGGAGCTGCTTTGGCTCGCGAGCGAGTTGCTCTTTGGCACCATCGAGCTGGTTCACGTAGAGATGCGTGTCGGCCAAGAAACCGATGAGCTTCCCTTCCCCGAGTCCCGTCGCTTTGGCGATGAGGTGAAGAAGTGTGGCGTAGCTCGCGATGTTGAAGGGCAGGCCAAGCGCGGTGTCGACTGAGCGCTGATTCCATAGAAGATCGATCTTGCCTTCTGTGACGAGCACTTGGAAACCGTAGTGACACGGTGGGAGTGCCTGCTCTGGAATCGCTTTAGGATTCCATGTCATGACGATCATACGACGATCGCCAGGGCTCTTTTTGATCGTCTCGATCATTTTGGCGAGCTGGTCGATACCTTGACCCGTGTAGTCCGTATCGTAGTTGACATAGGGCGCATCGAAATGGCGCCACTGGAAACCGTAGATCGGTCCCAGGTCGCGCTCGGCTTTCATGCGGGCCTTGGTGTCATCGTCGTGACCGTAGGCAACCTTCTTTGGGTTGCACCACTCATTCCAGATGTTACAGCGGCGTTCTTGATACCACTGTTTGTCTGTGATGCCCTTGATGAAACCCTCGAGCTCCACACGGATGGTCTTGAACGGCATCTTCTTGGTGGTTAGGAGTGGGAAACCTAACGCCATGTCGTGTTCAAACATGACACCGGACACGCTCAAGGTGTCGATGCCAGTACGATTTTGTTTGCGAACGCCATTCTCCAAGATGTGACGCACGATATCGAGATAGCTCTTCATAGGTCTTTTGCTCCGTGTATAAGGAACCAATTAAACTTTGCCGCTCGCGTATCCGCCTGTCGATCCCCAGCCGCCACGGGATGGACCAGCTGGTTTACCCTCATCCCAGGTGGTTTTGGTGACGGGGATAAACATCCCTTGGGCTAGACGCGTGCCAGATTCAATCGTGATTGGTTCAGTTCCCGGGTTCCAAAAGAAAAGAAGGATTTCATCTTCTGGCCCACAAAAATCACGATCGACGATACCGATAGTGTTTCCGATGCGCAGCCCCATTTTTTTGAAGGTTGATGAACGCGGCGCAATCATGAGCATGTGACCTTCCGGTGCTTGAATCACAAGGCCGGTCGGGAGCATGAGACTTCCTCCTGCTGGGACAATGCCTCCTTCACAAACGGCGAGATCAAAAGCCGCGGCTTCCGACGTTTTGTATTCTGGAAGCTCAACGCTTTCTCGGATCCGTGTGATGCGGGCATTCATAGTTTTAAAAACCGAGCTCCCTCATCGCGGAATCGATCTTGGATTCGAGCTCTTCACGTGAGCCTTTATTGGGGATCGTTTTCCAGGCGCGAGCCATGACGGATGGGATGGTGATTTCTGTTGGGAATTTTTCCTCTCGTTCAAATTGTTCCCAAGTCATTTGGGATTCTGTCGCTTTCTCTCCTCGTTTTTTCATGCGTTCAAATCGGATTTCTGCCGGAACTTCTACGGAAATCAGTTTGAAGTGAGGGAGCGGTTCAAGAGCGACAATATCTTCTGGTCGACGAATACCATCGATCACGACCATATCTTCTGGAGCAGAAAGCGCGATTTTTTCTACGGCATAAGAAAGCGCGTCTTCTCCGTATTGTTTACGTAAAGCATCAGAAAGTTTTGTGAAGTTCTCGCGCGATTTCTCGATACCTAATGTTTCCAACACGGTTCCCAAAATTCCACTGAAGCGGATGTATCCGGCTTTGTATTTTTCACGTAAATAGTCGGCGGCGGTTCCTTTTCCTGAGCCGGCTTGGCCGACGAGTCCGATAATGAGCTTGGGCATATCGGCAAAGAGTAGCAGACCAGTTAGGTCTTACGGAACCATTTGGCAAGCCTTGGACCTGTCTGGAAAGCGTAGTTGGAGTTTAAGTCGGCACCGTACAGTTTTTCTGGTGGTGCGAGCATGTGCTCGTAGACCATTAAACACACGGGTTGGCCGTCGCGTAACACAAAATCTTGGCCATAGGCTTCAACTTCTAAAACAGCGACCGAGCCGCGTTTTGATTCATCCTCGATCCAGCCCCAGCCTGGATCAAAGAAGCCAGCAAAGTGCGAGCGGAACTCGCCTTTGGATGGATCGTAGGCGGCCATTTGGGTGGAGTAGTTTGGTGGCGTGATGATTTTTTCCTTCGTCGAAAGAATATAAAAGGTGCCTGGACGAAGAATGAGCTCACCGTCCTCTGGTTTTTCAACGGGTTCAAAAAAGTCGGAAGGGTTGTGATCAAATTGTCTAGTATCGAGAATATTCCACGCGGATTCTTTTGCTTTCCAGCCGACGAGTTCACTGCTTTCCAAATCAACGGTCATGGTGATGCCGCGGCCGCAGTTGTCGACAGAAGCGGGGATACGTGTGCCGTCTTGATTGCGGAGTAGGCCGTGACGATCCATAGCGATGCGATGTTCAAGCGTGGAAAGTCTTGCTTCGCCATGAAAAAAACGCATTTGGTTAATCCGATCGCCGGGGTGAATACGAATCGGGAATGATTTTGGCAGAAGTTCAATCCAAAGTCCGCCTTTGTAGCCGGCGGGGATATCATCAAAGCGGGGGACGCCATCAGCAAGTAAACGGCCGCGTAAGTTAATGCGTCCGCTTGAACTTTTGTTGCTGGTTGAAGCTTGGATGCCGGGAGGAAGTGCAAGGGATTCATTTAAGCGTACTAAGTAGGTCGCGTTCACTTCTAGCGGACGATCCCAAGAATGTTTGTAGAGTGCGCCACGTGTGATGATGTCGCTAATGGATTCACCAGAGCGAGGTAAATAGGAGCCACGCATGCGATAGGCTTCCTCGGAAAGCGAAAGACCGATTGAAGCAGGCTGCAAATGCTCTTCGCGTGCTCCGGTGATGTAGCCGGCACCAAGCATTTCACGAAGTACTTGCATGGGGATGGCCCCGTGTTCCATTCGCATATGGCCGCGACCTTAGCAGATGGTTGGAGAACATAAAACCCACCGTCAAGCGGTGGGTTTTGGATCGCGGTTTAGGCGAGTTTGGCTGTGTCGACTTTGATACCAGGACCCATTGTCGAGGTTAAGGTGACCGAGGCGAGGTAAACGCCCTTGGCGGAGGCTGGCTTGTTCTTTTTGACGGCCTCGATGAGAGCGTTGAAGTTCTCGAGAAGGCTCTTGGAATCGAGCGAGCTCTTGCCGACGGCTTGGTGAATGTTGGCGGTCGTGTCGTTCTTGAACGCGACTTTACCTTTTTTCACATCTTCAATGAGTTTTTTGATGTTGGTACCCACCGTGTCTGTCTTTGGGTTTGGCATGAGACCGGACGGACCAAGGATTTTTGCGACCTTGGCGAGCTTTGGCATCATGTCAGGCGTTGCAACAGCGACTTCAAAGTCGATTTTGCCGCCTTTAGCGAGATCGTCGATGAGCTCTTGGCCACCAATGATGTCAGCGCCAGCGTCCTTTGCTTCTTTTTCCTTGTCAGCAGCGACGAAGGCAATCACGCGCTTGGCCTTACCGATTGAGTGCGGGAAAATGATGGTTGAACGGACTTGCTGGTCACCCTTTTTCACGTCGATACCGAGGTTGATGTGAACCTCGATCGCACCGTCAAATTTGGTGGTAGCTGTTTTCTTAACGAGCTCGATAGCATCTTCTGGAGCGTAGAGCTTTTTTGGGTCTACGAGCTTTTTGAGCTCGTTATAACGCTTGGAATGCGCCATAGTGGTTCGGTCGGCTGCTTATTAAGCGAAGCCTCCCACATAGGATTTAGTGAGCAGACATTAGCCAAAACAGCGGGAAATGTCAAACCCCGCCGGGTGGCGGGGTTTGGTTTGCTTAGGCGATGACTTCAACGCCCATGTTCTTGGCGGTGCCTTCGATCTGCCTCATGGCAGCTTCGATCGTCGAGCAGTTCAAGTCTGGCATTTTTGCTTCAGCGATTTCTCGGACCTGGGCTTTGGTCACCTTACCGACTTTTTCGATATGAGGTTTGGCCGAGCCTTTCTCGATCTTGGCGGCTTTCATGAGGAAGGCCGAGACCGGAGCGGTTTTAAGGATAAAGTCGTAAGTACGATCTTCATACAAGCTGATGACGGCTGGGACGACGTCGCCGAGACGATCCTGGGTCGCGTCATTGATACGCTTACAGAATTCGGCGATGTTCATGCCGTGCTGACCGAGGGCAGGACCGAGCGGAGGTGCAGGAGTTGCACGGCCACCGATGACCTGGACCTTGATCATGGTCTTAATTTTCTTAGCCATATGTTTGGTTATGTGAGTGGCGGGGAAGCTTCCGCCGACCGCGTAACAGTGGCCTATATATAGCAAAACCCCTGCCGTTTGGCAAGGGTTAGGCTGTTAGATCTTTTTGACTTGAGTGAAGTCGAGTTCCAGCGGGGTTTCTCGGCCAAACATCGAGACAAGGACTTTGACCTTGCCACGAGAGCTGTCGATCTCGCTGACTTTTCCTTCAAATCCTTTGAATGGACCGTCGCCGATTTTGACAGCCATTCCCATTTGCAGGTCGATGGTAATTTCTGGTTCACCTTGTGTTGTTCCAGCGCGTTTCAGAATGTTGTCGATTTCTGACTGTGAAAGCGGGGAAGGTGTTGTACCCGCACCGATGAAGCCTGTGACATTAGGCGTGTTACGTACAACGTACCAAGAGTCATCCGTGACATGCATGTCAACGAGGACATAGCCTGGATAAATTTTTTCTTCTACAACGCGGCGCTTACCGTTTTTGATCTTGATCTTTTTTTCTTTTGGCACAAGGACATTGAAGATGAAGTCCTTCATGTTGAGTGCCTCGATACGCTGGTTCAAGCTATCGGCGACGTTTTCCTCATACCCGCTGTATGTGTGAATGGCGTACCAGCGGCGGCCGTATTCCGCGGTTTGTTTTGGCATAGTATTTTTTTATTGGATCGGAGTGACTTGTACGTCAACCGGATTGCCATTGGCATCAACGGCGTCGATACCGGAGTTCAGGTCAGGTGTAACGGGCGCGGCAGCCGGAGCGACCTGGGCTCCAGAACGTCCGGAAAGAAGAGCGGTGACACCCTTATTAAGGCCGAGGTCCAAGGCAGCAAAGAAGGCGGCAAGAATCACGCAAACGCCGATAACGAGTGCGCTATAACGGATGACTTCATTACGCGAGGGCCAGGTTACTTTGGCAAGTTCAGCACGGGCGGAGCGGAGATAGTCGATCGCGTAAGCAATAGGATTGGCCATAAAAAATCTTTTTTAAAAGGCCCTTTGCGGGCCAATGGATTGAATCTAGCAGTTCCGGCTGTTTTTTGCAAGATCGATAGGAAAACGCGCTGTCGGAGGGTTGACAAAATAATGAAATAGCCCTAGCATCGATTCTAGACGCACCTCTGCGTCCAGCCTTGGAGGCTGACTCATGTTGACCACGCCAGTTCGGGAAGCTGTTCGACCGATTCGTCGCTGGGATCATGATCCGAGTGAGTTCTGGGAAGCAATTCAGCGCATCGAGGCTGAGCTCCGTTACGACCCAACATGTTCCGCTGAGTATCTTTCCTATCCCGGGTGTCCGGTCAGGACGAGTGCGACCGGAAAGGGGCTCGCGGCGGAGACGCGCGTATCGTTGCTTCGACTTCTTCCGCAGCTACCGTTTCTGCTTCCGGGTCTCGAGCATCTGATGAAGACTTCTGGTGCAGAGGCTATCGCTCGCGTGAATCACTATCTCGAATTCTTCGAGCGAGTCGAGCAACAGATCGACTTGCGGGAATTTCCCCTCGACGAGAACGCGGGCATGGAGACCTATAGCGTCCAGGCGGATGCACGGAGTCGTGCCATGTTGCTCAAGAGTGAGATCGTTCTCATTATCGCGCAGTTTGAACTTCTTCGACAAGGTTATCTTGCTCGTCGTCGGGATCACGCATCCGCACGGTTCAAGGTTGCCGCCTAAACACTTATTATCCCCGTCACGTTCTCCGCTTCTTGCGGATGATACGCGACGGGGATTTGTCTTTATCTCCAGCCTTCGAGCGCTACCCCTTGACGAAAACCGTGTATTTCTTGCGTTCTTGCGGACCTAGGTACATAATTCCCTTGCAAACCCGAACTTTTATTCACACGGGTTCAAATTTTTTCAACACTACTATGGCCAAAATGACCAAGTCCCAGCTCATGAGTGAGCTCGCCGCCAAGACCAACATGAGCAAGAAAGACGCTACGATGTTTGTCGAAACGCTCGTCAACATGGCTCTTAAGAACGTGAAGACCAATGGCGAATTCGTCATTCCTGGTATGGGTAAGCTTGTGAAGGTTAAGCGCGCTGCCCGCATGGGTCGCAACCCAGCAACAGGCGCCGAGATTAAGATCCCAGCCAAGACCGTTGTGAAGTTCCGCGTCGCCAAGGCTGCCAAGGAAGCGGTTCTCTAAAGATCGCCGACAGGTAAATAAAGGGATCCCGATATGGGGTCCTTTTATGTTAATCTGTATGTATGAAGAAGGAGCTTGCCATTCACGCGACGCCGCTTTCCCTTGGAGGAGGAGTGCTCGGTGGATTGTTGTTGTTGGTGGGTGTGCTTACCTGGATTGCTTTTCAGCCGCATGAACCTTCAATGGCTTTACGTATTACTCTCTCTATTGTTTGGTCTGGACTTTTTTTATACGCCGTTGATGCTTGGAGTGAGAAGCTCGTCTATGAGGATGGACGTATTATTTTTGACTCGCTTTTAAAACGTCGACGGGAAATTATTTTGAAGCGTACGGAAGAAATTTTGGTTGTGCATGAAGGATTGAATTTAGAGCAAGGTATTATTTCTGCGCGATTTCGTGAACGGGATGGTAGTTTGATCGATTTACCGCTCGGTCCATTGTGGTTACGTCATCGACTTGAAGGATTTTTTGGAGCACTTGAACGAATAGTCGGACAATCGTATCTTGTCGAGAATGTCCGCTGAGGATCTGCTACAATAACTTCATGCCAAAATCATCCTCGCCTAAGCGCGCAAAAAAATCTTTGGTGAATGCCAAGGCTGCCGGTTTGCATAAACCCCATGTAGATTCACAGACGCAGTTTTTCCCTCAGCCGAGTTGGACGGGCCCACATCCGGATATGGGGACGCCAGCGACACATCGGTTTAAGCATTGGGTTTGTAGCGATAACAATACCTGTGTTCCATGGGAGAACGAGAATTTTACGGACAACATCAACTGGCGCATTTTCCGCATCATGGCGGAGTTTGTGGAAGGGTTTGAGTTTTTATCTGGGTTACATCGAGAAGTTACGTTTTTTGGATCAGCTCGTGCGTTACCAGAGCATCCATATTATAAAGTTGCGCGTGAGCTTGGTAAGAAGCTGGCAAAAGATGGATATACGGTGATCACGGGAGGTGGCCCAGGGATTATGGAAGCGGGAAACCGTGGAGCATTTGAAGCGGGTGGGGAGTCGGTGGGTCTGGATATTGTTTTGCCGATGGAACAACGTCGTAATCCGTATGTAAAAAAATCTAAAGGATTCCATTATTTCTTTACACGCAAAGTGATGCTTTCTGCATCGGCTCAAGCGTATGTGTTTTTTCCTGGAGGATTTGGAACACTCGACGAGCTCTTTGAGGTTGTTACCTTGATTCAGACCGGAAAAATGTCAGATCAGGTTCCGGTGATTCTTATGGGGAAAGAGTATTGGAGCGGAATGCTTGATTGGATTAAAAAGATCATGTTAGAAAAAAATCATTTTATCGAACCGTTTGAGACCCAGATTATGCAAGTGGTTGATACGGCGGATGAAGCGTTGGCGATTGTTCGTAAAACTCCGGAGCGGTTGTTGTAAGAAAAAACACCCCGACGAGTCGGGGTGTTTTTTTATGGCTTACTTTTTGGCGGCGGCTGCGCGTGCGGCTTTTTTTGTAATCTTCTTTTGCTTACGGGTTGGGATTTCTCCGTGAGCGATGGCGGCAGCGCGCTTGAGGGTGCGGACCGTGCGTGCTGAAACGCGAATACGCTTGCCATCGAGACGGATGGTTTGCAAATTCACTTCCTGCTTGCGGCGGGTAGCGATGTTGGAGTGGCTGCGCGAATTACCGCTAAGGGCTCGCTTGCCAGTCAGTTGGTCGATGCGGGACATAGGAATGGCCCAAAGATTAGCCGAGCCCTTGGGTTTTGTAAAGAGGGGAGGAGCATGCCATGATAAGAGGCATGAATTTGCTTTCTTTGCTCTTTGAGGAGCCACTCTTTTTCTTAGTGATCGTGGCCGCTTTGGTTTTCACGCTCTCCATTCATGAGTTTTTTCATGCTTGGGTTGCAAAGTTGCTTGGAGACCGTACTGCGGAACGGGAGGGGAGACTTACCCTTAATCCACTTGCACATTTGGATCCGTTCGGTTTCTTGATGATTCTGGTTGCGGGTTTTGGTTATGCTAAACCGGTTCCTTATAACCCCTATAATCTGAAGTATCCGGTTTGGGGTCCGGCATTGATTGCGGCGGCAGGGCCTGGATCTAACCTCATATTTGGCTTTTTGTTTGCTTTTCTCTACGGAATAGCGCTTCCGACGCTCGGTGCGAGTAATTTACTGGTCGCAGCTTTTTGGTTCTTGGGACGCATTAACTTTGCCCTCATGATATTCAACTTGATTCCTCTTCCGCCTCTCGATGGTTCAAAAGCGCTACTTTCTGCCTTGGCATCGCCAAAATATCAGTATGCACGCCTCTGGCTTGAGACGCAGGGGCCGTTTCTGCTTCTCGGATTGATTGTGCTTGATGCGGTGCTAGGATTGGGGGTTTTTTCTTGGATCTCCACCATTTCTAACTGGCTATTCAACCTTGTTTCCTAAAACTCTTGACGAGTGGGCGTAAATACTGCTAGATTTGCGCCCATCATGCCAACTATCAACCAGCTTATCCGACGCCCTCGAAAGGCCGCCGGAACCAAGTCCAAGAGCCCTGCTTTGCAGTACGCTACGGACACCTTGCATCGCAAGCGCACCATGTTGCGCCGTGGCGCCGCTTTCAAACGCGGTGTTTGTGTCAAGGTAACGACGATGACGCCTAAAAAGCCGAACTCGGCCATTCGTAAGATTGCTCGTGTGCGTCTTTCCAACGGAACGGAAGTCACGGCTTACATCCCAGGAGAGGGTCACAACCTTCAGGAGCACTCGATCGTCATGATTCGTGGCGGACGCGTTAAGGATCTTCCAGGTGTGCGTTATCACATTGTGCGTGGTGTCTACGATACGCAGGGTGTTCAGGGTCGCCGCCGCAGCCGTTCGCTTTATGGAGCCCGCCGTCCTAAGGAAGAAAAGAAGTAACGATTGAACTGATTATATGCGTGGAAAACAAGCTCCGAAGCGCGAAGCGCCTCTCGACCCAAAGTACCAGAACCCGTTGATCGGAAAATTGATCAACTATTTAATGATCGGTGGAAAGAAAACCACGGCTCAGAAGATCGTTTACGAGGCTCTCGATCAAGTTGAAGCCAAGATGCAGAAGCCAGCCATGGAAGTTTTTGATGAAGCTATGAAGAATGTCTTCCCGCTTTTGGAAGTCAAAGCCAAGCGTGTTGGTGGCGCTAACTATCAGGTACCGATGCAGGTCCGTGCAGAACGCCGTGTTCAGCTCGCCTATCGTTGGTTGCTGGCCGCCGCTCGTTCTCGCAAGGGTAAGCCGATGGCAGAGAAGCTCGCTTTTGAGATCATGGAAGCCGCTCAAAACCAAGGAGACGCCGTTAAGAAAAAGATGGATGTGCAGCGTATGGCCGAGGCCAACCGCGCGTTTGCCCACTTTGCCAAATAAAAAATATGAGACCGCAGACAAGGTCTGCGGTCTCTTTCTACTAACAATCCATTATGTCCCGTGAATATTCTCTGTTCGATACCCGTAACTTCGGTATCATCGCCCACATCGACGCTGGTAAGACGACCGTCTCCGAGCGTGTGCTTTTTTATACTGGTAAGAAGCACAAGATTGGTGAGGTTCACGAGGGTGAAGCGACCATGGACTGGATGGAACAGGAGCAGGAACGTGGTATTACGATTACCTCAGCTGCTACCACCTGTTTTTGGAAAGGGAAGCGCATGAACTTGATTGACACTCCAGGTCACATCGACTTTACGATTGAAGTTCAGCGTTCGCTCCGCGTGCTCGACGGTGCTGTGACGGTGTTTGACGGTGTTGCTGGTGTAGAGCCGCAGTCAGAAACGGTTTGGCGCCAGGCGGACAAGCACCATGTTCCGCGTTTGTGTTTTGTGAATAAGCTCGATCGTACGGGTGCCGATTTCTATAAGGACGTCGCTTCCATCCATGAGAAGCTCACCAAGAATGCCTATCCGATTCAGTTGCCTATCGGTGCGGAAGCCGGATTCTCCGGTATTATCGACCTGATCAACATGAAGGCTGAGGTGTACTTGGATGAAATGGGTCAGAAATTTGAGCAGAGTGAAGTTCCGGCTGATATGCTTGAAAAGGCTAAAGAATATCGTGCCAGACTCGTAGAAGCGATTGCTGAAACGGATGAGGTCTTGATGAATAAGTATCTTGCCGGTGAAGAGCTTTCGATCGATGAGTTGAAGCCGGCTCTCCGTAAGGCTGTTATTGCGAGCCAGATTTATCCGGTTTTGTGTGGCTCTGCATTGAAGAACAAGGGTGTACAGTTTCTTCTTGATGCTGTTGTGGATTATCTTCCAAGCCCGCTCGATATTGGTGCGACGATTGCGCATGATATCGATGATGAAACCAAGGAGATTAAGATTACCGCCAATGACGATGAGCCGTTTGCCGCTCTCGCTTTCAAGGTGATGACGGATCCGTTTGTCGGACGTTTGGTGTTTTTCCGCGTGTACTCTGGCCATTTGTCTTCCGGTTCTTATGTGATGAATGCCAAGACAGGTGAGCGTGAACGTATCTCGCGTATCGTGCGTATGCACGCGAATGAGCGTGAGGAAGTGAGCGACGTATACTCAGGTGAAATCGCCGCCGCTGTAGGCTTGAAGTCGACGTTTACGGGACACACGTTGTACGCAGAAGAGCGTCCTCTCGTTCTTGAATCGATTGTGATTCCGGAACCGGTTATCTCGATTGCTATCGAACCAAAGACCAAGGGCGACCAGGAAAAGATGGCAGTTGCTTTGCAGAAGCTTGCGGAAGAAGATCCATCGTTCCGTGTACGCACCGATGAAGAAACATTGCAGACGATTATTGCTGGAATGGGTGAATTGCACTTGGAAATTCTTGTCGACCGCATGAAGCGCGAGTTCAAGGTGGAAGCCAATGTGGGTAAGCCGCAGGTAGCCTATCGTGAAGCGATTCGCGGCAAGGCGATGGATGTGGAAGGAAAGTATGTGCGTCAGTCTGGTGGTCGTGGTCAATATGGTCACGCGGTTATCAACCTTGAATCCAATGAGGCTGGTAAGGGTTATGAATTTATCGACGAGATTAAGGGTGGTGTGATTCCGCGTGAATTTATCCAGCCGATCAACAAGGGTATTCAGGAAGCGACCACGCGTGGTGTGCTTGCTGGTTATCAGGTGATCGATGTGAAGGTTACGCTTGTTGATGGTTCGTATCACGATGTTGACTCGTCTGAAGCTGCCTTTAAAGTCGCGGGCTCACTTGCCTTCAAGGAGGCTGCGCTTAAGGCTGGTGTGTACTTGATTGAGCCAGTCATGAAGGTAGAAGTTGTGATGCCGGAACAATTCATGGGAGATGTCATCGGTGATTTGAACGCCAAGCGCGGACAAATCCAGGATATGACGGAGCGTTCCGGCGCGCGTGTTGCGCTCGCCATGGTTCCGCTTTCAGAAATGTTTGGCTACTCAACCGACTTGCGCTCGATGACACAGGGTCGTGCTAGTTACTCGATGGAATTTGATCACTACGGTGAAGTTCCAAACAACGTGGCTCAGACGATTATCGAGGGACGTAATAAGAAATAAGAAAACAAAAACATCCGCCGAACGGCGGGTGTTTTTTTCGTCAAAACGTTGAAGTCGTACTCAGGCTGAAATCTAGAGACTCTATCCTATCGAACCTTCTTTGTTTTTATGTGCGTTTGTCCGGAAAGCATGTTACCAGATGGACGGGACGCTATTTCAGTACGTCAGCTTTAGCTGAACGACTTGATTATTTGCGTAGCACTCGCTGTTACTATAGCATATTTTATTCCTTTTGTCAAGGAAATAGCCTTTTATTACGCTAAGGTTAGCCTATGATATACTGTCGGAAATGACACGTATGGCTGCATCCGGAGTATCAACCGTTCCTTGGAGAGATCTTGTGCGTGCGTACGTACGTTTTTTGATTTTGCAGTGGAGAGCAAATCGAGGACTGACGGGTTTACGTATTTTTCTTCAATTTTTATCGGCGACGATGCAACCGTTGCAGATTTTCTTTTTTGGATTGCTTATTGCAGCGATCACGTCCGGAAATGCGGACCGAGCATTTGTTGTCATGCTTGGTTCTGCGACTACGTATGGTCTGCAGAAGCTTGCGGACAATTTATTGCAATCAAAGTTGGCGGATTGGGGAGAGCGGTCGGTCACGCTTGCGGCGCATGAAGCGGTGTACGCGCATCTCGCTAAGATTGCGCCGGAACGTTTGCTTGAACCGGATATTCGTCGTGATTTGGATTATGTACGTGAGGATCTGTGGCGTATCAACAGTCTCCCAGCCTACACAGAGCAATTATTGCGTTCCGTTATTCAACTTATCGGAGCTATTGGTTTAGCGATAACCGCTCCATGGTGGGTCATGGCTTTGGTGGTAGGAGTGGCTGTGTTTCAGGCGCTCGATGCTTCTTTTGAGGCGAAGAATGATTTGTGGGCAACGTCGTGGAATACGCTTGATGGAAGACGTATTGAATATACAAAATACGTCTTCATGATGGGTGAAGATTTTCGTGAATTGCGTTTACTTGATGCTGCGCCAAAATTTTTAGCGCGTTTCCGCGACTCGGCAAATCGTGTTTTAGAACGTTTTAAAAAGACAGGTTTAAGTAGCGCGATGGCGCGCTTTATTCTCGCGTTCGCTCAAGGTGTTGCGTATGCGGTTATTATTTTTGTCTTTGTTCCGCAAGCTTTTAAAGATCCGATTTTACTTGGATCATTATACGTTTCTCTTAATTTATTTGGTTTAATTGGAGAAGGTTTGGGAGGAATGACGACATCAATTGCAAGACTTACAGCCAATGCGGGCATTTTAGCGAGAGTTGATCATATTTTTCGTATTCCAGAGGAAACGAATCAAGGTAGCCCTATTCCGAGCGAGCCGCTCGTGATCGAGTTTAAAAATGTTGGTTATCATTATCCCGGTACCGAGCGTTTTGCTTTGAGAAATCTTTCTCTGACTCTGCGCGAGAATGAGCATGTGGCGATTGTTGGTGAGAATGGTGCCGGAAAATCGACATTCATGCGTTTGCTCGCATCGCTGGATAAACCAAGTGAAGGGGAGATTCTTTTGAATGGGAAACCGCTCGATTCCTATAAGCCTTCCGAGTGGAGAAGAGCTTTTCACTTGCTAATGCAGAATGGAAAACTCTATCAAGATTTTGTGCAGGATAATTTGTTATTTGGTGAACCGGAGGATCGTTGGTCTAAGTACGGGCTACCCGTTACAAGAGCATTAAAGATTTCTGGAGGGGATGCTGTTGTACGTGAATTGAAGAGTGGCATGAATGCGTTTATCGGCGATTGGGTGGCGCCACCTGGAATCGAGCCGAGAAATGTTTCTGGTGGACAAGCGCAGCGTTTGCTGATTGCGCGTACGCTTGTGCATGGTGGGAGGTTGATTGCTTTTGATGAGCCAACATCGGCGATGGATGCGCTGGCCGAAACGTCGTTTTTTGAGCAACTACATCAATCGATGAAAGGAAAGGGGATTATCTATATTTCCCATCGATTTTCTACTGTGAGACGAGCTGGTCGAATTCTGGTGTTTGAGAACGGCGCGATGAAGGAGGATGGATCGCATGAGGAATTGCTCGCCAAAAATGGGGTTTATTCCAGGCTCTATGAGGAGCAGGCTAAGTGGTATAACTAAATCCTTGCGCCTCGTTGGCCAACATGGTGAGATCCAGAACATATGTCATTTCAGCGAATTTTGGAGTCGGCGCGCCGGATGGGGACGCCGCTTGTCGTGACGGACGCCGCCGGACGTGAGCCGATGGTTGTGATGTCGCTTCAGGCTTATGAACGTTTGAGTGAGGGTTCGCCTCAAGTGAGTGCGAGTGTTTCAAAGGTAGCGGCTCTCAAGTCTGAGCCGGAAGTTTCTGCGTATACGGAACCGGTTTCTTATCCTGTAAACCATGATAATGCGCCTGAACCGGCCCAAATTCTTCAAGAAATTGCTATTCAAGTGATGGAAACGCCTGAAATGGCTCAAGATAGCGAAATTTCAATGGAGGAGCGTTTTTATTTGGAGCCGGATGAGAATGGTTCAAAATAGTGAAAAGCCCGCCTCTTGCGCGATTTTTTAGCCTCTGGTATCCTCGTGGCACTCGCTTTTAAAGCGAACTTTATTCTCTACGGCTTAAATTAAGTCCACGCACTTCTATGGCGGACAAGTTTGAACGCTCAAAGCCACACGTCAACATTGGCACAATCGGCCACGTTGACCACGGCAAAACGACGACGACGGCAGCGATCCTTGCCGTCTTGAACAAGCACGGTTTCAAGGCCCAAGATAAGGGTATTGATTCTCTTGATAAAGCTCCGGAATCCAAGTCCCGTGGTATTACGATTGCCACGGCACACACGGAGTATGAGTCAGACAAGCGTCACTACGCTCACGTTGACTGTCCTGGTCACGCTGACTACATCAAGAACATGATCACGGGTGCCGCCCAGATGGACGGTGCTATTCTCGTGGTTGCTGCTACGGATGGTCCGATGCCTCAGACCCGCGAGCACATTCTTTTGGCTCACCAGGTCGGCGTGAAGTCCATCGTGGTTTTCTTGAACAAGGTTGACTTGGTCGATGACCCGGAATTGATTGACCTCGTTGAGGAAGAAGTTCGTGAATTGCTTACCAAATACGAATACGACGGTAAGAACACCCCAGTTATTCGCGGTTCCGCCACCAAGGCCCTCGCGAATCCTATGGATGAAGCCGCTTCCAAGCCGATCCTTGATTTGATCAAGGCTTGTGATGAGTGGATTCCTGACCCAGTTCGTGAAACGGACAAGCCGTTCCTCATGCCAGTGGAAGATGTGTTCTCGATCGAAGGTCGCGGTACGGTCGTCACGGGACGTATCGAGCGCGGCATGGTCAAGATCAACGAAGACATTGAAATCGTCGGTCTCGGTGAAACGGCCAAGTCGGTTGTGACCGGTATCGAAATGTTTAACAAGCAGCTTGATGAGGGTATGGCTGGAGACAACGCAGGACTTTTGCTCCGCGGTGTCAAGAAGGAAGACATTGAGCGCGGTATGGTTCTTGCCAAGCCAGGTTCCATTACTCCTCACTCCGAGTTTGAAGGCGAAATCTACGCTTTGACCAAGGAGGAAGGCGGTCGTCACAAGCCATTCGTTACAGGTTACAAACCGCAGTTCTACATCCGTACAACGGATGTGACCGGTGAAGTTAACCTTCCAGCCGACGTCGCCATGGTTCAGCCAGGTGACACCGTCAAAATCATCGTTAAGCTCATTAGTCCGGTTGCCGTTGAAGACAAGATGCGCTTCTCCATCCGCGAGGGTGGTAAAACGGTCGGTGCCGGTGTTGTTACCAAGATCATCAAATAAATTTAACCGAGAGAGGATTTCCTCCTCTCCGCCGATCAGCCAAACTTTTGGACGATCAGCGGATAGGAGGAATGCCATGGTCCTCTCCGACTCCACATGTCCGACACCAAATCCAAGTCAGCCGCTTCTAAGGAAGCCGCTGGCGGTCACAGAGTCCGTATCAAGATTCGTGCGTACGACCATAAGATCATTGATCAGGCCACGCGTACGATTATCGAGACAGCTGAGCGCTCTGGCGCAAAAGTTGTCGGTCCGGTGCCTCTTCCGACCGAGAAGAAGAAGTGGACGGTTAACCGTTCCACCTTCGTTCACAAGAACGCTCGCGAACAATTCGAAATGCGAATTCACAAGCGTATCGTGGACATCCTCGACCCGAATGCCAAGACGATTGACGCTCTGACGTCACTCAATCTTCCGGCCGGTGTCGATGTGGAGATAAAAATGTAAGTTGGCGGGTCTACAAGACCCACGTGTAGTTTGAAAACAAAGGTTCCCAAGGAGAAAGTTCCCAACGTGGGATAACCTCCCTGCAGCGAATCGCGAAAAACCCATCAATCATGGACTTGCAAAAGCCCGGAATTTGAAGGCGATTTCCGATCGTCAGCAGATTCCGGGCTTTTGTAAATCATTTCATTTTTTGTTCGATTCTAATACGCGACCAATCCGACCTATGAAATTCATTCTGGGCGAAAAACTCGAGATGTCGCAGGTCTATGCGGCGGACGGCACGGTTGTACCTGTGACGCTCGTGAAAGCTGGACCGTGCATCGTGACGCAAGTCAAAACAGCCGAGAAAGACGGCGTTTCTGCCGTTCAAATCGGTTTCCGTAACCATAAGAACGCGACCAAGCCTGAAGCAGGACACTTAAAAGACTTGCCAATGCTTGCCGTATTGCGTGATTTCCGTATTGAAGGCGAAGCTGCTTTCAAACGCGGTGATGCCATTGAAGCCAGTATCTTCCAACCAGGTGAAACCGTTCATGTCGTTGGACAATCCAAGGGCAAAGGTTTCCAAGGTGTTGTGAAGCGTCATGGTTTTCATGGTCATCCGAAGAGTCACGGTCACAAGGACCAAGAACGTATGCCGGGTTCTATCGGTGCCGGTGGTCCGCAGCACGTTTTCAAGGGTCGCCGTATGGCTGGCCACATGGGAGACGAGCGCGTCACGGTTAAGAACCTTGAAGTCATTGAAGTGCGCGACGGAGGTATCATCGCTCTGAAAGGCGCGGTTCCCGGTGCACGCCACGCGATTATTGAAATCCATTCTGCCTAATATGACGAGCATCTCTATTTACAACCAGGACGGCAAGGCCGTTGGTGAACTCGCTCTCAACGAGGCATTGTTTGGTATCAAGCCCAACAGAGCTCTTGTACATGAAGTGATGGTCGCGCAGCGCAACAATGCGCGTCGTGCTATCGCCAACACCAAGACCAAGGGTGAAGTACGTGGTGGTGGTAAGAAACCGTGGAAGCAAAAAGGCACAGGTCGTGCCCGCCAAGGTTCCATTCGTAACCCGCAGTGGGTTGGTGGTGGTATCGCTTTTGGTCCGACTTCCGAACGCAATTTTTCCCAGAAAGTGAACAAGAAGGCCAAGCGCACCGCGCTTCTCATGGCTTTGTCCGATAAGGTGGCTGACAAGAAAATGATTGCCATTGAATCGATCAAGACTGAGACTCCTAAGACCAAACTCATGGTTGAAATGGTCAAAAAATTGCCGCTTGAACGCACGACGCTTTTGGTTGCTCCTGCTTCCGATCCGACCTTGCTCCGCATGGTCCGCAATATCCCAAACATCAAACTTGTGACCGTTAACAGCGTGAACTTGAACGATGTTCTTACCTATCGCACGGTCGCCTTCCTCAAGGACGCGGTCGCGGCGTTTGAGAAGATTTACGCCTAATCCTATGCCGATACTCGACCGTTTCCGTAAAAATACGGACGCCCCGGCTAAGAAGCCGGCGGCCAAAAAGACAACAACCAAGAAAGTCGTTGTCAAGAAAGCTGAAGTCAAATCGGATACACCGGCTATCGTCGCTAAAAACGATGCGTTGGCGATCCGTCTTCTCGTGAAACCCCGCGTCAGTGAAAAGGCTGCTCGTCTTGCCGACAAAGGCACTTATGTCTTTGAAGTCGTCATGAACGCTGAAAAAGTTTCTATCCGCAAAGCGGTGGAATCTCTTTACGGTGTGAAGGTCGATTCCGTACGTATTATTCGCGTTTCGGGTAAACCGATGCGTCGTGGCAAGCGTATGAGCTATCGCCAGGATATTAAAAAGGCGCTCGTCACCTTGAAGAAGGGGGAGACGATCAGCCTGTACGAAGGAGTCTAAACCTATGCCTATTAAAAAAATCCGCCCAAACCACGCTGGGTCGCGAAATCTCTCGGTGCAGAGCTTTGCCGACGTCACCTCGACGGAACCGGAAAAGTCTCTCATCTCTTTCCGCAAGACCAACGCTGGTCGCACGCTTGGAAAGATTACCGTACGCCATCAGGGCGGCGGTGCACGTCGTTATCTGCGTGATATCGACTTTAAGCGTACGCGCTTTGATATTCCGGCTACGGTTAAGACGATTGAGTACGACCCAAATCGCGGCGCACGTATTGCTTTGCTTAACTATAAGGATGGTGTGAAGAGCTATATGCTCGCTCCGGATGGATTGAAGGTCGGAGATGTTGTGGTTTCCTCGATGGAGGAAGCGGAAATCTCATTAGGCAACCGTTTGCCTCTTTCCAAAATTCCGGTTGGTACGCAGGTCCACTCAGTGGAGCTTGCCCCAGGCAAAGGTGGCCAGCTTGGTCACGGTGCTGGTGCTCGAATTGAATTCATGGCTGTTGAAGGTGACTGGGCTGCGCTTAAGCTGCCGTCTGGTGAAGTCCGTCGTGTTCCCAAGACCTGCATGGCCACGATGGGAACGGTGTCTAACCCTGACTGGCATTTGGTCCGATGGGGTAAGGCGGGCCGCATGCGCCATCGCGGTATTAAGCCGACGGTTCGTGGTAAGGCTATGAACCCTGTTGATCACCCACACGGTGGTGGTGAAGGTAAGCATCCGATCGGTATGAAGTACGCCAAGACTAAGTGGGGTAAGCACGCACTCGGTGTGAACACTCGCAAACGTCATCTCGCAAGCAACAAACTCATTATCACGCGCCGCAAGGGCAAGAAACTCTAATCCACGCCTATGTCTCGAAGTCTCAAAAAAGGTCCGTTCACAGACGCCCGCCTTCTGGAAAAGATTCAGAAAGCTGGTGTCGGTTCCAAGACCGTCATCAAGACCTGGTCACGCGCCTCAACGATCACACCAGAAATGGTGGGTATGACGTTTGGCGTACATAACGGCAAGATTCATATTCCTGTGCATGTCGTAGAGAATATGGTCGGCCATAAGCTGGGCGAGTTTTCTCAGACGCGTAAGTTTACCCGTCACGGTGGTAAGTTGGCCAAGACCGATGCTGCAGCTCCGGCTGCCGCACCGGCCGCCAAGCCAGCTGCTAAGAAATAATATTCTATGGACGTCCACGCATCTCTTCGCTTCCTCCGCATGTCGCCCCGCAAGGTCCGACTCGTGGTTGATGCTGTCCGCGGCATGTCGGTTACTGCCGCCGAGACCAAGCTTACGTTTTTACCTAAGCTCGCTGCATACCCTGTACGCAAACTTTTGCTTTCCGCGATTGCAAATGCCGAGCACAATTTTCAACTTAAGAAAGAAGACCTGTCCATTAAGACGATTGTTGCCGATGGTGGCCCGACTTTGAAGCGCTCGCGACCGCGTGCGTTTGGACGAGCCGCGCCGATTCGTAAGCGCACGACGCATATCACGCTCGTGCTCTCCGATGAGAAAATCGAAAAAAAGATTTCAAAGCGTAAAACGCAAAACGTAAAGTCAGATTCACCAAAGGCCAAAGCGGTCGCGGTTAAGAAGGAAACCAAATAATCCTATGGGACATAAAGTCAATCCAAAAGTCTTTCGCCTCGGCACGACGACCACATGGCCTTCGCGCTGGATGGCACGTGACGACGCTTATCGCGCCAACTTGCGCCAGGATTTGGCGATCCGCGACTATCTGAATAAAGAGCTCAAGGACGCTGCTGTTAACCGTATTGAAATCGAGCGTTCACGCGGAACGATTGGTATCACGGTATACACAGCTAAGCCGGGTCTCGTGATCGGTCGTGGCGGTGAAGGCTCTGATGGTCTTAAGAAGAAGATTCTTAAGGAATTTTTCCCAGGCAAGACCAAGGCTGTTCAGATGACCGTAACGGTTTTGGAGGTGAGCCGTCCGTCGCTTGAATCCACGCTTGTTGTCCAGGGTGTGGTCGCTGACCTCGAGCGCCGCATGCCGTTCCGTCGTGTCCTCAAGATGTCGATTGAGCGTGTAAAGAAAGGCGGAGCTCTTGGTGTGAAGGTCGCTGTTTCCGGTCGTTTGAACGGAGCAGAAATCGCACGTCGCGAATGGTTGGCTTGGGGTAAAATTCCACTTACTAATTTGCGTGCGGATATTGACTACGCCGCTGATACCGCTCGCACGATGGCTGGTGCCATTGGTGTGAAAGTCTGGATTTATCGCGGTGACGTGTTTGCTCAGGATCGTTTGAATCAATACCAGCCGACGACCCCTTCTCGTGGTCGTGGACGTGATGGCGATCGTGGTGCCTCACGCGCTCCGCGTGCTCCGCAAGGATCCGCCTCTTCATTTGCGCCAACGGATAAACCGGAAACTCCTCCGGTAGCTCCGACGGCTTCTTAACCCACTCTCGATATGTTGATTCCAAAAAAAGTCAAGCATCGCAAGTGGCACAAGGGCCGCGCGCGAAACATCCGCACCGCAACCACCAAACTTGAACTCTCGTTTGGTAGCTACGGCCTCAAGGCGATGACACCCGCATGGTTGTCGAGTCAGGAGATCGAAGCTGGTCGCCGTGTTCTTACTCGCTACATTAAGAAAGGTGGAAAGGTCTGGATCCGTGTTTTCCCGGACAAGCCGATCACCAAGAAGGGAAATGAAGTTCCGATGGGATCCGGTAAAGGTGCCGTTGACCACTACGTCGCTGTCATTCGTCCCGGAACGGTGATTTACGAAATGGATGGTATTCCTCCGGATCAGGCCAAGATCGCATTACAAAGTGCGGCCTACAAGCTTTCTCCGATATGTAAGTTCATTAGCAACTAACCTATGGCTGCCAAAGAACTCATGCAGAAGTCCGCCGCCGAGCTGAAACGCGAGGCCGCCGACCTGCGCAGCGCGATCCGTGAACTTCGGTTCAAAATCGCGACTCGTCAACACGGAAAAGTTCGAGAGATTCGCAACAAGAAACGACAGCTCGCCCGTCTTCTTACCGTCGCTGCCAATAAGCCGGCATCGACACCAAACGCCTAAACATATGACTACCACTAAACAAACTAGCCCCCGTCGCCTTCAAGGCGTCGTCGTTTCCACGGCGATGCAGAAGACGGCTGTGGTGCGCGTGGATCGTCGTGTGGCGCATGCGAAGTACGGTAAGTACTTCACACTTTCCAACAAGTTCAAGATCCATGATCCAGAGAGCGTATGCAAACTGGGTGATGTGGTCGAGTTCCAGGAAACACGTCCGATTTCTAAGGATAAGTACTTTAAGTACGTGTCCACCGTTTCTCAAGCCTAATATGGTTCAACATCGATCCATGCTCGCCGTGGCAGATAACACGGGAGCCAGACTTCTCCAGGTGATTCAAGTCACTGGAGGTTACAAGAAACGCTATGGCATGCTTGGCGACGTCGTCACTTGTGTCGTTAAGATTGCTGATCCGCGCGGCACAGTGAAAAAGTCGGATGTCGTTAAGGCAGTGCTCGTGCGTACGCGCAAGGAGACACGTCGTCCTGACGGAACGTATATCCGTTTTGATGAAAACGCCGGCGTGATCATCGACCTCAAGAACAAAGAGCCTAAGGGTACACGTATCTTTGGCCCAGTCGCTCGCGAATTGCGCGGACGCGGCTATGCCAAGATTGTATCGCTTGCGCCAGAAGTCCTCTAAGTATGTCCAAACTCCAAATCAAAACCGGTGACGAAGTCGTCGTCATTGCCGGGAAGAACAAGGGTAAGAAGGGGAAGATCGTGCAAACGCTCCCTGAACTTAACCGTGTCGTGGTCGAGGGTGTGAACATGACTAAGCGCCACATGCGCTCGCGTCGCAGTGAGGACAAAGGCCAAGTGATTGAATTTGCTATGCCGATTCATGCCTCCAATGTTCAGCCCGTTGGCTCGAACGGTAAACCGATGCGCCACTCGAAGGCGCGTAAGAACGCCTAATCTATGACACTCCAAGAACGCTACAATAAGGAGATTGTCCCAGCTCTTACCAAGCAATTCGGGATCGAGAATCGTATGGCCGTACCAAAGGTCACGTCGGTTACGATTTCTGTCGGATTGTCCCAAGGTATTAAGGACCCAAAGGTTCTTGATACGGTTGAGCAGACATTGCTTCGCATCAGCGGACAGAAGCCGGTCAAGACCAAGGCCAAGAAGTCCATCGCGAGCTTTAAAATTCGTGAAGGAATGATTGTGGGAATGATGGTGACGCTTCGTGGCAAGCGCATGTGGGATTTTCTGACGCGCTTTACGCAATTCACCTTCCCGCGTATCCGCGACTTCCGCGGCATTTCCAAGCAAGGTATCGATGATCGTGGCAACTTTTCTATCGGCTTCCGTGAGAACCTCTCGTTTCCGGAAATCCGACCGGATGAAGTTGAACGCGTCCACGGCCTCCAAGTCACCGTGTCTACCACGGCCGGAACCCGCGAGCGCGGTGACGCGCTCCTGCGCGCTCTCGGTTTCCCATTCAACAACTAGTCTATGGCTACTCAAGCGCAAATCGCCAAGTCTCTCCGTAAACCCAAGTACTCGACCCGCGAAGTTCGCCGTTGCTGGCGCTGCGGTCGTAAGCATGGTTTTATGCGCGACTTCGGAATCTGTCGTATCTGTTTCCGCGAACTGGCTAACCGTGGCGAATTGCCCGGTGTGACCAAATCGAGCTGGTAATCCTATGTATACTGACCCAATTAGCGACTTCCTCACACGCATTCGCAATGCGTACGCCGCAGGACTCGACACGATGAACGTGCCGGCTTCGCGTATCAAATACTCCATCGCCAAGGTGTTGGAGCGTGAAGGCTTTATTGCCGGAGTGAAGGAATCTTCTGACGGCCCTAAGAAATCCTTGATGGTTACTTTGAAGTACGATGGTAAAGTGCCAGCGATTCGATCCATTGATCGAATCTCAACTCCGGGACGCCGTGTCTATTCCAAGACAACGGAGCTCCGTCCGGTTTTGTCCGGTCAGGGTATCGCCATTTTGTCGACCTCGTCTGGTCTTATGACTAATCGAGAAGCTCGCCGTCGCAAACTCGGTGGCGAAGTGCTTTGCGAAGTTACCTAATTTTCATCTTATGTCTCGTATTGGAAAAAAACCGATTCTCCTGCCCTCGGGCATCGACCTCACGGTCGAGGCTGGGAAGGTGATCGTGAAAGGCCCAAAGGCAACACTCACGATTCCGCTTCCTCCGCATTCTTCTGTTTCATTTGAAGCAGAACCCCGCAGCGCCGTCGTAAGTGTTGAATTACCAGAAAACGTGTATCAACGCGCTCTCTGGGGCCTGACTCGCCAACTCATCGCCAACGCGGTGGAAGGCTTGCAAAAGCCTTACGAGAAGTCCCTCGAATTTGTGGGCGTCGGCTACAAGGTCGCGCTGGAAGGAAAGACCGTCGTCATGGACGTTGGTTTCTCGCACTCCATCAATTTCCCATTGCCGGAAGGTATTGAAGCAAAAGTCGAGAAGCAAGTTTTGACTCTTATGGGTGCTGACAAACATTTGGTCGGCGAACTTGCTGCCCAGATTCGTCGCAAGCGTCCGCCGGAGCCTTATAAGGGCAAGGGTGTGAAGTATGTCGATGAAGTGATTCGTCGTAAAGCCGGCAAAACGGCTAAGACTGCCTAACCTACGCTTATGTCTCTCAACTCTTCCAACGCCAAGGACCGCCGCGTCGCACGCGTGCGCGCCAAGGTCACCGGCACGAGCGAACGTCCGCGTCTCGCTGTTGCCCGTACCCTCGCACATATCTATGTGCAGGTTATTGACGATGCCGCCGGAAAAACGATGGCTGCCGCAAGCGACGCCGATATTTCTGACGCCGATCGTAAAGGCAAAACCAAGGCTGAAATTTCAACCATGGTTGGTAAGCTTGTCGCAGAACGCGCCAAGGCCAAGGGTGTTTCTACGGTCGTCTTTGATCGTCGTGACAAGCGTTATCACGGTCGCGTAAAAGCCGTCGCTGACGGTGCGCGTGAAGCCGGACTGAATTTCTAAACTTATGAACGAAGAAGCCAACAAACAAAATCCGGAAGCCGCCGCTCCGAGTGCCGCGCCTAGCGCAGCTCCAGCCGCCGCTCCGGCCGCACGTCCTGCAGCAGCTCCTGCTGGTCGTGGGGCTTATCGTCCTGGTATGGGCGGAGGTCGCGGCGGTCCTGGCCGTGGCGGTCCTGGTGGCGGTCCTGGTGGTGGTCGCGGTGGCCGCACGGGCGGTCGCGGTCGTCCAC
>Ga0163149_10002012_pt1 | contig 25296 bp, 16 predicted proteins | sample OliLakLV19MP5G1_FD_148604 | JGI IMG/M metagenome (GOLD analysis project Ga0163149, IMG submission 148604) | Freshwater microbial mat bacterial communities from Lake Vanda, McMurdo Dry Valleys, Antarctica - Oligotrophic Lake LV.19.MP5.G1 | ecosystem: Environmental > Aquatic > Freshwater > Lake >... | reverse complement strand
CACTAAAGAGCCACCCCATGCAATTCCGCCCTTGGCGTCGGCCGTGGATTTTTGGATTTGTTGTTGTTGGACTTTTTGTTGTTGTTCTGTAGAAGCCATGATGATGAAAATTAGTTTTGAATATTTTGGAAGAAAGTAGGAAGAAGAGAAACGAATACCTCAAGTAACAACGAATACGGTGGATTGCGTAGATTTTTAAGTGCAAGCTGGGATACCAGGCATGTAGGATGTCAAATAGTAGCTGGTATAGCTAATAATACAGTCGCAATGGAAGAAATAGAAAGAATTAATGGTGTTTGCTGTTTCCCTAAATTGTTGCCACTCGTTGTGAGAAAGCAAGGAATAAATGTTTGGTTGGTTGTGGTAACAGTCCCGAGTCATTATTGAGTCCGCCTATCTCCGTCGTTCTTCTTCGTCTGCCCCTCCCTCCGCTACACTCGGTTAATTGTTTATCCGTGCCTCTTCCACACATAAGACAGCTGATGGGTGCACCACAAGGGAACCTGTGATTGCTGCTGAACAGCCTTTCTTCTCAAAGTTGGCAGAGGCGACATTCACAACTACAACACAAAGGCTGCAACAAACAACAAACATTTAGCGTGTTGTGAATTGTCAATTCAGCTAAATGTTTTCACAGTTTTTGAACGTTTGCATGTGAATGTCCATGCCAACAACGTTTCACGCTCTGCACATGAAACTCAATTCAGCCTGTGATGAGATGAAACTGACCAGCATGCAGGCATGAGCACATTTGAATGCAGTGGAGGGATTGGGAGCTTGTCTTTCTTTTTTTCCTTCTTGCACCAAAAGTGTGCTCTGGAGCACAAAGATGTTCACACAAACAAAGTCAAGACTGGTTCTCAACAGTTGCATTGCACTTTTGAAAGAATTGGTAGCTCTGATAAACCAATCCATCAAAGAAGCAATTCCATTGCAATCATTTGAGTTAGTCAAACGACATTCTCTGCCTCTGTGGTTGCAAAGTCAATCAGCTGTCAGTCAACTTTGAACAATGTGACACAAAAACAAAAACATTCCAGCTGTCGAACCTTTCCTTTGAATGGCTGCTCATAATTCTCCACCTTGTTGCCTTTTCATGATGCAAAAATGAACCCAATGCCTTTGGAAAAAGACTCCACAGTTTTTTTCTACAAACAATTCATGTTGGTGACTCAGTGCACACGCACAGAACTGCAAACAATGTCAACCGGCAAGTGACCATTGCATGACACAATGGTTCCTTCAAGAGCTGTCTCAGAACACATTCCAATCACCAAAGCTTGAATCAATGAGCTTGAAACATTCGTGCAGTGTGCATGACCTTCAATCAGTGATGACCCACTCCAATGTTTTGTCATTCCAACAACGAAGACGAGACTTGCTGTCTTTCAAGATCTTGACAGATTTGCATTCTTTCAACCAGCATTCCCTTGCTTCAAGTTGCATTGAAAACCAAACACAGCACAGCTTTTGGAATGCCAAACACGTTTGGATCCTAACATTTGTTTGCCCTGAAACTTACCGCAACTGGCACGACTGGATATTTGTGGTCCTTTTGCTTAATTGGGAACCCTTCATGTTTGGGAACCCTTTTGAAAAGAACCCAATGAACAGGAACCGATTATTTGAATGCCAGATGAAAAGGTTCCTAATTAGGAACCCTTTTTGAAAGTAGGAACCTTTTCAAAAAAGGTTCCTAAATTATGTCTTAAGACATCAATTGTTACCAACAGATTCAGGAACCGATTTTTAGGAACCCTTTTCTTTGTGGTCTTGTTTTCCACAAAGGGTTCCCAATTGTGGTCCTTGTCATGGGCTGATTTGTTTTATAGCCCTTTTGTACAAGAGACCAAAATTTAGGAACCTATTTCGTAAATCGTATGAACCACCTATTTAATGAATGGTCTGTCCCTTGTGCGTTGGGGCAAGTTCCTGCATGCAATGGAACATGACAGGAAGTGTTCAGTGTTTTTAGGGCCAGGGTTAAGCCGTGGCCCGGTCGAATGTCAATTCCGCGGCTGCCCTCATCACCGCAGCGCCTCGCTGAACCATACTGTAAAATTATTATTTCATTTGATTACTTGTTGCCGGAGAACCAGTTGCAGCCAGCCTATCGTCTTTCCCCTCCTAGCCTTTACCTATTCTAGAACCTATTGTCTTTATCATGTCGTCACCATCTCCATCCGCTGTGGACTTGCCCGAAGCTGTTTGGCGCAACGTTTTCGCATTTGTGGCGGAAACGAAGGATTTTCTAGCCTGCGAGAAGACGTGAGTACAGTGCTGCAAGATCGCGTGTTGTGTGGGGCTGGTTGTCTTTTTACGGGACTTTTGTATAGCTACATTCTATGATGCGCGATTTTTGGGAATACTCTTGGCGATATCTTTGTTGAGGATAGTGAGTAGACAGGTTTGTCAAGAATTTGCCATCATAATTAACCTTGCCGCTCGCCAATTCTTCATTCCCAGTTGCCATTACCTTCGTGGTATTATACGCCACGACAACGAACTCTGGGGCCAGGCTATACGCATCATAAAGGTTGGACAGACGATGTACAAAGGAGTTGAAGAAAAGGCTCGGGCATGGTGCCTCTACAGACTAAAATTGAAAAATATCCGCAAATGGCAAAAGAGTGGTGAATCAATCATTTTGAGTATTATGCCGGTGCAGGAGTGGAAGGCGTTCGTGAAGGGTGTGCTGGATGATCATCTTGATCATTCTCTGAGCGATTGCCATGTCCATGAGTTGCGCGGTGATGCCTCGGCAACGCTGAGGCTAACGGTAGAAAGCATTCTTGTTTGGCAGCTCAAAAAGTCTCTCCTGGCTGCTACCCATAGAAACGATAACAAGCCTTTAGTGCCAGTCGTGTCAGCCAAGGATTTTTGTTTCCAGGATGTAATGCAAAATCCAGAAGCTTGCAGCGATCTGGTCCCCAAAGTCGACCTAGGAGCACTGCACGTGCCCTCGTCTGGAGCAGATTGGAGGTTATATGCCTTTGCCAACCGTCTTGCCTATCGTGCTGGCATCCCAAAGATCGATATGGACATGTACAGTCTTGTTTGGTCCACACTCATACACTTGGTTTTCTTGCTCTTGGAACCGGGCTGTATCGAGCTTTCGGAACGTAGCGAAAGGAAAATACAGCTCCCCGTCGAGAGCCGTCCGTGGAAAAGCACGAGCAACGAATGCATGCGTAACATATCCCCCAAAAAGATCAGTCTTGGGCGCTGCACAGGTTGCGGAGAACGCATGTGGTTGCATCATTTCGTGCCGCGGCTCATCGAAGACGCTATAGTTCGTCGTGGGATTCCCCTGAAGGTGTATACGGGGTCGGAGTATTGGGATGAGGAGGAGGAAGGAAGCAAAGAAAGAGAGATGAGACTTGCAGAAAGTCACTACGAATTCATTGATATCGGTGACCCTAAGTATAGTGTTTCCAGTAGCGGCGGAGGAGACGCCAATAAATCAGAAACGAACCAGCATTCGTTTCGAGGAAGTTCGACAACTGCTTCGCAGGTGGTGGGAGCAGGAGAAACCGAACGAACGAGAAGTTCCGGGCACAGCGGGACGTCGGCGACGGGAGAGAACAACACCGACGATGATAGCAGCAGTGAGTCGAGCACCAAGGATGAAGAGGGGAGCGAGTCAAGCCTGCAACTCGACTCAGATTTTATCAGTGAACGTGGCGACTCAGACTCTGTAGAGAGCATGGACACAGATTCAGAAGATGGCAACGAATTCGGTCCTTGGTGTGACGTGTGCAACCCCTTGTAATGCCCATTGAAGGCTAGCTTTGGTTTTTATCCCAGCACCAGTTTTAGAACCGCGGCCAGCTGATAATAAAGAATAGTATTCCATACTTGGCAGTATTTTTGTTAACGAGTCAAAGCGATGTAGCGTTAGTTGGCTACGATAGTACGACCAATTAACGTTAGAACGAAACGTAAGCAGGCACGTGACAAAAGCTGAACTGGTTTCCATCCCGATATAAAAGAGAGCTTCGCTTCATGGCACGGTTGCCAGTTGTTATGAGCTCCTCCAAGTCATTCAAAAGATTTGGATTCAATGAAAACGCAGTGTGGCGGATGTTTGCTATATTGGTATCCAACCCTATTGGCGTCCCACAAAATACAGGTAAAGGCTTTGCCTAGTGAGAAATTTGCGCCTGGGAATACATGTCGTGCAAGATTGCCCGCACGTACCTGTTGTGTCAATGACATCCAAATCTAACCATGCCTTGTCATCGTCGGCTTCTTCCTGCGAAACCAACGACATGGGCGCCTTTTCTCGAAAGACGAGGGGATTTTGTCGGCGTTTGCCTTGACTGTCGCCACTGTGCTTGCTCTCTATTATTTGTTGTTGGTCTTTCGATAAGTACAAATCGTCGATATTTCTTCCAATGACGTACAAATATTGAAGATGTTCCTTGTTTGCGTCATTGGGTAACAATGGTTGTGGTTGTTCATAACCAAAGTATACCCCGATTCCATTTAGTAATTGGCTAAAGTACAGGGCCCCATCTGTCCGATCCCCAACCACGGTAATTGTACGACAAATGCGACGGATGGACCGGAATGCATGCGTAACAAAAGGGACAACCGGAAAGTCGGGATTCAGCATTGTAAAAGTTTTGCAGACCAAAAGATCTTGGTCGTCTGCATCGTCCTTTATGCCAACTTCGACATCTTGGACCTCTGCCGTATCGCCCCTTGTTTTGTTCTTTCCTTCGAAAACAAGTTGGAAACATCGTGACACCTCGCTGCGAGAACCGTCTTTCTTGTCACAAAACGCACCCACCAGTGTTTGAACTCCCATGGAATGACTCATTAAGTGTATGGTACGTATACCCGCGCTCTGAAGGCCTTTGAATAGTTGAAGAAGATTTTGATGATTTTTTTCTTTGCTCGAAATCCGGGAAGCAGGGTGATAGGATAGGGCGGTGCCACAAGGCCAGGCATATATGATCGGGTAAACACGGGTATCAAGTTTCGTCATGGCGAGGAACTGGCCAAAGCTGCGACATGCAGATTCTTGTGAAGCATTGAACCCTGCAAAGAAGATGAGTGCTTCCTTGTGCTTGGCAGGCGTCCAGTCATTGACATCCAGGTAAAACTCTGGTGACGAGTCTTCCTCCATATCCTCATCTTCTGATTCGTCATCCTCTTTTTGATTGTCTTCAGCGTCTTCCCTGACACGGATCCTATCCTGCTTATAATAGGACCGATTGCCTGATTTGGGCATAAAAGTTGGCATTGGTCTGCGTGTATTATTAGCTCGTTTAATATTTACAGTGACATGGTCGACATCATGGAACTGCTTGCCAGTCTGAACATAAACGTGATCAGCTATTGAAACCCCTCGAGGGTCACTCGCGCTGATTTGAAGCATGTTTGGTTCTTCGCCAGAGCTTATATGTACCAGCTTACTGCATAAATAATCGATCGAGCTCTCAACGCTGAAAGGAGATGGTCCAAATAATATTTCTGCATGTGGTAAGTTGTTGTAAAACGACCCTGAAACACTGCACTCCACGGATGCAATTGCGCATTGCATTGGTTTTTCATTGCTTGGCCAAAAGCTATACTTATTGAATGCATCATCTGTCGCTTGAACAAGAGCGATTCGGACAGCAGCAAACACATCGCCTCTTCCAAAATGTCTTGAAATGAATGGTCCGACTGGGAGCCCATTTTGCCAGGTTCCTACGAGGACTTCTCCGTAATAGTCATCATCATACCAACGGCCCTTTCCATGAGGTTCACCTTTATCATTTGTTTCTCCTTCGTATTTGCAGGCTTTCCGCTTTGTAAAAAGCTGGAATGGCCCTCCTCTGTAGGTCATTGTAAAGGCGCCTACTACGTTGACACGAAAATATCTGGCAGCTCGCGACTGGCCTCGGAACCACTCGGAATTCATCAGCTTAGGTTTCGCATAGAGTATTGTGAAAAATATTGCAACCGTCAGCAACTCTGCTGCCAATAATAGCACTCCAATGGCCCCATTGATGGCAACTATGGCTAGCTGGTCCTGCGCGGCTTCCCTTGTGTCAAACATAAACGATATCACGACTGAGAACAGTGGCAGATATACGAACATCCAAGAAAGGAGCTCACCGAAACGACTCTCCCCGAAAAAGGTTGTTATCACAAACGCCACGAATATCCAAGTGACAATGACCACACAGTTTGCAAATGTCAAGGTAACAAATTCGTCATCTTTTAATTCGTCTTCTCTCTCCCAGCCTGTGAGGCCTATTACAATGGCAAGAACAACCGCCACAGAAGTAACCTCAAGCGATTTATCTCTCGATTTGGTACCTGACAACTCTCGACGGTTCTTTCGGAGTTGCATGTTCAAAAACACATGCTCCTGAACCGGGGTCAAATCTTCGGGTGTCGTGTACCTCCATTTCCATTTGGATCTCCGTCTTGCTCTGGTTGCTCTTTCGCTCGTCATTTTCTTCCAGTATTTATTCCAATATTTGGATATGACATGCTATATAGATTGCTAGTCGTCGCCGTTTCCAGTCTTATTAGCACAGAATCGCTGGAAGTAATTGGATAATGCCACCGGCTCTGGGTGGCACTGGTAGGTACACAGTGTAGCTGGTAGACGAACCACGAACCACCATGCAGTAATAAAGAAAGAAGACATGTTCAAGATTTTTCGCATCTTTTCTCGCTAAAATTACATAAAAGCTGATGAGTCCCGCCGAAAGTGTGTTGGCTGTTGGCGCATATGTGCGGCTTTCTGGCCGACCAGTGCTTCCAGGATCCACTTTTGAGGACTCTGTGACTGGGCTGGTTAGCTAGCTAGCTAGTACAGAGGCATGACTGAAAGCACCAGAAAACTGAGTAATGGTGGTCACACCCATTGATTGGAATTTGATTGTTAAATCTTGTTCATTGGATTGCTCCAAAGCCAGCAAACAGCTCTGAATCCAAGAAAAGAGATTGCAATCAATTGTTTCATCGCTGTGCAGTGCATCTCCAAACACACAAAACACAAAATTAATTTCATCAAATGGCTGACAGCAGTGTCATTGTCAAAACTAGTGATGGCACCTAGACACTTGCTTCTAGCAAGTTCAATGTTCCAATTCAAGGATGAAATGCACACTTTTGTGAGCTAGAGAAGTGGCCAATGTGGATGACAATTTCAAGTGTTTTGAAATGTTTTTTGACTGCTGCTAAAGCACCATTTGAGTGGAAAATCTGCTGGTCAGCAATTGTTTTAACAGATGGCTGTTTTAGCTAAGATTAAGCAGGCTTTCAACTTACAATGCATGTTGAATGAAGTTTCGGAAGAGCAATTTTCTTTGTTGTTGTGATGATTTGTTGACAAACTTATCAAACACAAGCCAAACCATTAGTTTATGATCAGGCAGGAAATGAACTGACTCTTCTTCATCTACTGTTTCTGGGAAACATTGCTAGTGCTACAAGAAAATGCATGAGAACTTTGCATCAAGGATGAACAGAGTGGAACATTTGGATCTCATGAATCCCGAACAACAGTGACTGAAATGAAAGATCTTGCTTCTCCCACCCGGTTAAGAAAGATTACCACGTACGAAAAACCAAAAGTGTCCGCGAATGAGTTCGAAAAAGATACCACGCTGATCGTTGATGTGACTCATTGATGGTTGACCATGGTGATGAGTGTGGTTGACACAGCCGCTGTTGACACTCAGCTTCCTCAGTAGATCACAATAAAGCAAACACAGCAGGAAGGTCCCACAAATACAACCGAATATTACCAACCAACATGAAGACCGCCTCTATCCTCTCTTTCCTCTTGCTAGCCGGCTCGGCATTGGAATCCGGTGCCTTTGTGCCTGCGACTGGTGTCCAATCCACCCGTAGAAGTGAACTTTATTCTCAGATTGGCAATGGGGATGACGTGCTACCACAACAACAAACACCTTTGAGTCGCCGTTCCATTATTTCGTCTCTCCTTGCCGGGTCCTTGGCCTTGACCGCCATGCCTAATTTCGCCTCGGCTCGTTTGGAAGCCGTCGATCGTCCCGATTTGTTGCCCAAGGAAAAAGGATTGAACGTGATTCAAGTCGAGAAATTTTTGACGTCGGGTCAAGCCAAACGCCTCGACAATTTATTATCGAGTTTGGAAAGGGATACGGGATTTCGAGTTCGTGTCTTGTGCCAAAGCTACCCCAATACGCCCGGTTTGGCCATTCGAGATTATTGGGATTTGGGAAAGGAGGTATGTATCGTATGTCCATCAAAATGAATGTGGATGACATTTATTACCAACATTTTGAATTTTCATGTCCGTATTCATAATTTTTTAACCTTCCGTCGTCCATTTCTTGCTCTGTCGCCAATGGTTTATAATGAATAGGGACAAAAAGACGACAAATACGTTGTGTTGGTGGTGGATCAATTTGGAGGAAAAGGAAATGTTCTCAACTTTAATGTGGGCGATGGCGTCAAATTTGCTCTTCCCAATGTCTTTTGGACGAGACTTCAAGCCAAGTATGGAACGGTACGATACGAGTGATTGTTCTTTTTTTGCGTCTGTGTTGATCCCCCAAAAACAGACAGTTTGTTGGATATTTTTTTGTGCTGACCCAATCGTTATCTATCGTTTTTGAAAACTGGTTCGATTTTAAAGACATTTTATGTCCGAGACAATGGAATTGATTTGTCCATTGTCAACGCTATTGAGTCCATCACTCAGTGTCTCCGATCAGAGGACGGTTACTGTACAAGTCCCCCAGATGAGGGTGTGAGTCTCAAGAGTCTAGGCATGTCATAAAAGCAACCAGGCTCGCTACTGTAGTGCTCGAGAAATGTACTACCAGTACTCTAGATGCTATGGAATTAAAATGAAATCACATCTAAAAAATAAAGCTCGCGGGAGCAAGCGGCATAATATTCGCAGTGAAACTGTGGTGCCGAATATTTAAGTAATTAACGTGTGACGGCTTGTTCCAAAACATAGGATAGCGACGATAATAGGCACCAAGGGATAGGTGTAGGGAGAATGCATACTGCAGCTGCCTCTCGCTCTAGCCTCGGGCCCCGAAACATTCCAAGTGTTTCTATTAGTAGCTGGTAGTGGGTCCACGATGCTCGTTGTTTTGCTCTGCATGGGCGTTGGCGATTCAGCAAGGGAAGGAAACCTTTCCATTCGGTCTAGAGTCAAAATATCCGAAATTATTTTGTATCAACCGAGTGGACCCTTCTGTAGGAGGAGGACCATGATCAGAATTCCTAGACAGAAACTGGCGTGGAAACAGATAATGATTCAAATACAACTATTTTACTTGTCTATGAGTTAGAATTCATACAGTGGCTGTCCTAATTCCATTTCGTAGCAGACTAGGAGCCTCCAATAGAAGCAGTAGCTTCTCTTTGTTTCTCCTATTACCGCATTTATGCTGGGACAACGAAAGAAGTCTCGGGGTCGAGGAATTTGAGCAAGACGTTCTTGGTCAAGACGGAAATGTCATTGTCGCAGCCATTGGTAAGTAGCGATCCGAGGTAGGTGATGGATCCCGTGGAAAATACGGCGCCGCCATTCGGTGTTTCGAAAAAGGTAATGTCGGACCGAATCAAGTCCTTGTCTGGAACTCCTACCAAATTGCCATGCGTGGACAATCGTTCTTCAAACACCAAGATCCAAGGTGCTTCCGGATCATGTCCCTCCGAGCTAGCCACAACCATGGCATGCTCAGGAGTTCCCAAAGCAATGTCCATTCGATCCAACTCAAAGCCAGCAGCACCAAGTCCGGACAAGCCGTGATTTCCAATCACGTGAGTGTCCTTGGGTATTCCATCAAACATCCATGCTGTACGTGGATCCGACCTAGCGTCCTCGTGGATTCTATAATAGGACCCGACAAATCCTCCTTGTGCTGTGAATCCCACCCCCACTAAGGCCTGTGGCGCTTTTCCATTTCGACGCCACAAACCTCCATATTGTCCGTCGAGCTGTTGGTAGTATTCGCCCGGGTCCGATGCCCAAGCACGTATCCCTCCCTCCCCACGCCGAATTTCCATCAAATGATCGCTTTGACTCAAAGCGATTTTCCAATAAAAGCCATTTCCGCCCATGTAGAGGATGCGACCGGCACAGTGATTGCGATATTCCAACAATGCATTCCACGAATCCTCCGTATGATATTCTGGATGGGATCCCGTCATGACGACCCGATAGGGTTCCAAGACACGTTTCCCTTCGGTATGCAATTCCCAATCGGTAATGATATCATACTCAATCCCTTGTGCTTCCAACCAAGCCGTCAAATGCGTATCGGCGGTATAATGGCGTAGACCGGATCCATTCTTTTCCGGATAAGGAAAGGTAATGTACCCAATCCGAAGATTCAACATGGGCCGATGCCACGATGCCAAACTCACACCACTGCCATCGGAATGATTGTTGTACGTAGACCATCCATAGTCAGGGTGTTCTCGTGGATTGTAAGGATATCCATCATGCTGTTGGGTCTGCGACTTCCATGCCGATTCCCACGATGGATCGTCGAGCCATTCCGAACGAGCATGATTGGAATAAATGACATAGGTAAAGGTCGATACCAGTACAGCCAAATCGGCTTGTTTGGTGCCCTTGGGTGGTACGACAAAGAAGGGAATATTGTCTTGGTAGCAATGTTCTTCTTGCTGTTCTTGCAGGTCGCAAGTATCCTTTGTAGCTGTGGCCGTGGCTTTTAATAAAAGAGCATAATTTCCCGACTTCAAATTGTCTGGAACGTTCCATCGATAACAAACGGGCCAATCCATTTCGTCTTGGCGACTTGTCGCGGCTGTACTTTCATCCTTCGTACTCGAATGACAAGTACTGAAATCGTCGTCATGAAAATGAATGGCGGCATATTCGTGCGGGGCATATCGCCAACACATTTCTCGTCCCGTCCACTGGGACGAGCGGACAGCCCGTGTTGGGGCATTTACGAGGCGACCGTGCAACTGGTGGAGTCCTGTATCCATAATGGTTTGGGAAGTCATTTCGAGACTAAAATCCCAAGCGGCTGTTGGAGGAGGAAGGAGGATTGTGGAACCTGTACTTGTCATGATAATCGTTGGGGAGAGAGTGGAAAAAGGTTGTCGTTGTTGCAGCAGTTCCAGTAAGTTGTGTTTTTGGTGCCGGACGTCATTTCTGGAGGAGGAAACTGCTGCTACCGTTGTCGTAATATCCGTCGTCCATAACTTTGGATGCTCGATGCGACCATTGAAATGGTTGGAAAAGGACGAAGATAATTGGGAGATGCTGTGTTGTCGAGAGGCAGCCAAGAGTAATAATAAATCAGGAGTATTGTCGTTCTCCTCGGTTTCTACATTTGTAGGAGTGGTGGTGGATGTTGCTGGTGTAGGTACAAATTTAGCCGTGACAGATTCTCCTCCTCGACTTGAAGACAAGCTTTCATTCACTGGTGTCCACGCCAGTTGAACTTGGCCCAACGTGGCATCCAAGGTACAACCAATCGTTACCCAGTGGTTCGGAAGCAAACTCTTGGCACAAGAAACTACCACTTTCGTATCCAAATTTTCTTCTGCCACAAATGAGGATGGTAGGGAAAAGCGTGCACCCAGTCGTCCTTGTGGATCCAAATAACATTCAAACATTGTCGAGGACGACGACTCAGTGCTACTGGCAATGGACGCAATCGTTTGTTGTGAGGCATGGGGAAGAAGAGTGGGCATTATGGTCGCCACAAAGGACATGCCACTGCCAGCACCCGTTCCTTCGGCACCATTCCAACACTTCCTCCACGCCAAGGGCAATGGAATTTCCGCGTGCGATCCCAATTGGGTCGAACAAGGTCCTGGTTCTTGCAAACATTCCAATGTGGCTTGGATTTCCTCTGCCAAAGGTTCTAGTTGGATGCCCGCATCCGTGGAATGAGGATCGGCACAAATGACGCGAACCAACTGGGTTTTTACAACTTTGCTGGACGTGTCATCAGTATTGCCGTATTGATGCGAGACATGAAACTGGATGGTCTCGCCAGGACGGACCGATAATCGATCCGCATAGCCGACCAAGGGAATCGTCATACTGAAGAGAAAATTCAGATAACAAGATAGGCACTTGGATCGGGAAGTGATTATGAGATTCAGTCTAGGAAGCAAAGGGCACTGTTTAGTTGTTCATTCTCTGATGAGAAGTCGCTTATTTCGTTAGCATTTTTGAGAACCTATGGGCGTGCTGTTTGCTGTTGCTCCTTGTGATTTGATTGACGCCATTATTTTTGAATGAATCGAAAACTGCGTTTGACCGCCCGGGTGTTGGATCTTTTTAACCCTCACCAGTGAAAAAGTTGGATCTTTCGTAAATCCTTTGTGCGCACGACATCCGATGACGTCAAACGAGAGAAATCGTGTTTCAAATTTTTAAACCAGTTATTATAAAAAGAGAAAGGTGTGCGTGCAGCCAAACAAGTAGCCGCACACATTATCCAAGCAACGATCATGTCATCGTGCACGGGTGTCGTGCTATGCCGGGGGAGCTGCACTACTGGCTGCTACTGGAGAAGATTTAGGGAAAAACACACATCAACTATGCTAACCAGTAGCAGCAGTGCGGAGTGACACAAGAGAAGACCGTTTGGTACTAGCCACAGCCACGGAAGTTGGGAATGTTGGGCCAAGAACAAGTTCGAATTTCCTTGTCGCTCCTGGGAAAACATAGGGGGAGAGCACAAGTGTCGATTTCGGACGGTCACGGGAAAGGGACCTTGAAAACACTCGGTTCTGTCGCACAATGACTTTCATTGTGTTCACATGCTGTCGATGCCACTGTTGGGGTATCCATTCCCTTCGACGCTCTTGGTGCAGCCAAGGTGGCACAGGACGTGCAAGATCCTGCTGCTGACATTTCCAGAAGCAGCAGTCGAAATTGAAGCCAACAAATCGTCAGCTGTCTCACAAAATTGGAACACAAAAAATCAAAGTAAGACGCCAAAAATTTTGATACAATTTTTTTAATTGCAGCATTATTGCGTACAGCTGAGGGTAATGACAGCCTCGAAGCACATGGGGGAAAGCCAGAGCATCAGCATGTGAGGAAACACTCCAGCGAAGGCATTGTCAGAAGAGTTCAAGAAGAAACACAACCAAACTTATTATCGTGGCTCGGAAACAGTGTACAAGGCATTGTCCAGGCTGTCACAAGAATCTTTGATCCATATCAAGATACCGAGGGTTGTGATGACGATACCCAGGCTCCCGTTACGACTGCGCCAGGGCCTTCTCCCGCAACTCTCGCTCCCACCAACAGCCCCCCTGCAACACCTGCTCCGACCACCAGCACCCCTACGACGGCCACTCCTACTGCTGCCACCCCCACGTTGCCACCAAGAAAAGAGATTGATATCATCTCGAAAGCCTTCAAAACAGATGCCAAAGAGCCCAATCTCATTGCGACTGGTCAAAGTCTGTTCCAACTCACGGCGGCAGACGTCACTATCCAGCACCTTCCAAGAGCCACGCACAAACGAATCGCGTCTACGTCAGCCACAACTGCGGCTGCGGAATTTGCCGTGGGTGTTGGTTTGGATGCAAGCTATGGAGCCTTCTCTTTGGCGGCTCAAGTGAGCACAAGCGACTTGAATAGTCGATCTAAGAAAACGGTCAGACTGGATCAAGTCACAATCGCCCAAAAGCACACCGTTCAACTCCTGACACCGGTCACCGCCTTGCACAACAAGTTGAGACCCGAAATCAAAGATATACTTTTGACGCAAAGTGTGCAAAATATTGTAAGCAACGTCGGCCAATTCTTTGCTACGCAGCTCAAAATGGGAGCTTCGTTGCAGGTTGTATCGTCACAGAACTCAGACAGGGAGAGACGGCATCCGGAGTTGCTTCAGATGTTGAGACCAAGTTCGGAAAGGGACATGGAAAGATCGCGGGAAAAGTTGGTCTACAAACATTCTACGAAACTAATACTGCCTGCGAGGTTCGGTAAACAGAAACGAGTCGTGCTTCATCAGTCACTCTTGAAACATGCTCTTGAAACTATTGATACTCTTGATAAATCTTGCTATCTCTTGAAACACTCTTGAAATGTGTTGCTATCTCTTGAAACGCTTGAAACTCTTGATGCTCTTGAAACTCTTGAAACGATTTTGAAACCCATGCCGGCGCGCTTCTGGTAATTTTGCTAGCTTGTCGGTGCGCGCCAGGCGTTTCAAGAGTTTCAAGAGCTCTTGAAACGTGCTCTTGAAACTCTTGATGACTCTTGCTATCTCTTGAAACACTCTTGAAATGTGTTGCTATCTCTTGAAACGCTTGAAACGCTTGATGCTCTTGAAACTCTTGAAATGGTGTGCCGGCGCGCATGGCACGATTTGCCGGACCTTGCTGTGCGAGAACCTCCTGCCGACATGCTGCCCAAGGTGGAAATCCATTCATTTGGCTCGGTAGCGGTGGCTCTGAAGTTCTGCACTCTCGATGGGCGAACAGTGCCAACGACTCCAACCTGCATCCAACCGACTTCAGATTGTGCGAACCTTTGTTTCGCAGGGCACTCGCCTAAAAAAATGATCCCTCAGTGCTGATGTGCCGGATCCATGGTCACAGCGATTCGTGCACAGGAACCACGCTGACGTTGTTCACTGCTGTTCCTGTGCATCTTTGACAGGTGAAAGGCCATCAACTGACAACCTTTTCGCAGCTCACACGGTTCTGGTGTTGCTGAGAGCCAGAGGTGGCAAAGCAGCAAGCTTGGCATTGCAGAGCACAACTGTGCTGTGGTTGCTGCTGGCCAGTAGCAGAACAGACAATGCAGCAAGAGTTTGGGTGACAATGATGATTCAATTCAGTTCCTTGCATTGAGCATTGACCAATTTGACTGTTTGAGACATTGTGTCAAAGTTTTCTTTGTTGCCACACAGGAAACAATTGTGTCAAGCAAAACTAGCACATTTCTAGCAATGTGTGAGTGGCAACAAGAACAGGACCAAAAATCAATGCATTTTTGATTGAACTAAATTGAGTGACCCGATGTCATTGCGATGACACACAAAATTCAACAGCAAGAACAATGTGAGTTGCAAGCAGTCAAGCACAGTTGCATGATGTGCCCCTTGCTGGATTCTGAACACGCAAACCAAAACTTAAGTCTTGTGATTTGCTTTGCTCAATTTGACATCATGTTGCCAAGGTCAATGAAGTTTTTTGTGAATTTTGTGACCCTGGGTTTCTGACAAGCATGTTTGAGACTGTTTGAACAAGACAGAGGCACCCATGGGAAGGCCAGCCAATTTGATAAGTGATGATGGGGTGCATCGTTGCTTCTTGAGTGTGATTTTGTTCTGCACAGCATCAGCTGCCATTGACAGATTGTTTTCAATCTTTGATTTCCAAAACGCACCAACCACAACTGATGATCTCCTTGAAGTCTTTGGGTGTGCTCTCTGTGGGAGATCATGATGTTGATCCTAGTGGTTGTTGTTGGTGTGGTTGCTGGCAGTTTCCCAAATGATTGATCCCAAACCACTTGACATCTGGCCAGACAGCAGTGCTCAGTCAATCTGCAAACTGCGTCATGTGTGTCAAAGACAGAATTGCAATTCTCAAACAATCCAAATCCAACCCACAACTTCTCATTGACTCTGACAACAAAATCGGTCGTGCCTGTGGACACAGACTGCGCTTTCACAAGTGTGCAAAACAGACCACCCCAACGCTGATGAGTCAATCAATGATGAACGAGCCAGCCCAATGCATGAAGCCACAACAGATTTCACTGGGTGCAATGTTTGCCCAGCTGATGTCCAATTGGAAGCGCTGTGAGGACCATCAAAAAGAAATTGTTTTCTATTTGTTTCCAAAACAATTTACCATAAATCAGTCACTGTTTGCTTCTGTTCAGCATGAATCTGTCACTGTGGAAACTCCAAGAAAGAGATGATCCACGAGAAGGCCAACCCAACTAGATTTATCGTCGCGCCGGTTCGGCTAGTCACATTCAGCTAAGTACCATAAATACTTAGACAAATTCAAATTACTTAGTCGAACCGTGGGACGTGGACAAAATTTGTCTCCGTTACTACAACCAGTAAACAGCATGCCAAGGCCATCTTTGTCGAGCATACAAGAGGTTCCACGGATCAGTATCATCACATCTGTACAAGTGAGAGCGACGCAATTTGCCGTTCAGTACCTTGACGGGACGACGATTGTTTATCAACCAAGTCTGCTGTCGCTTCTAGCTAGGATGTGGTAAAGAAGAGGCGACACTGTGTTAATACCTCGTTAAAGGCAACACCAACAACCGAGTCAAGCTCATCAGAAATTGGAAAGACGTAGTTTGTAATTTCCGTTAGCAAGTGAAAAATTCATCGAACTATTAGAGAAATACCAAATTATCGTGTCGTTGTATCAAGATGGTGATCTCGTCCAAAGCACTTTGGGTGCTTCTAACTGTGGCAACGCTTGGGAGCGTGATCTCTGCTGCTCAAGATCATGACAAAAGCCCAGTAAAAGTAGAACGATCAAGAACAAGGCGGACGGTGCGAGGCCTTCGGACTCCAAAGACGGCGGAGCGAGAGCTTGAAAGCAGGGTATTGGGTGCCATGCTCAAAAAAGGTGTCATGGATAAGATACGGAAGAGCAAGAAATCTAAAAGTAGCAAGAGCCAGGTACGGACGTGTGTGTAGCTCCCTTATTATTATAAAGCTACTGCATCACTTGCCTCCAGAATAGCAGTATGGAGCGTGGGCGCCTCTCGCAATCTTTGTCTTACCATGTTTGTTCTTCTCTCGTTCCCGTTCCTCAGGTATACGGTAGTCACAAGATAACGGTGCGTAGGTGGTCGATAGGATCTTAGCAGTGAAATGTGTGTTGAATATCAGCCATAATCTCACAGCTATTGTCTCGCCAATTTTCAACGAATAACTAGAAATCTGACGAAGACGACGAAGTATCTTCTGTAGTAGATTCAAGCTTGGACGATGAACCCATGAATTCCGTCCCCTCCGACCTTGTAGTTGTTCCGACAAATGAAGCAGTGGATACAAGTCAATGCAGCCATGCCATTTCGGTTCATGAAGGAGAATCCATCAGCGCAGAAGCTACTCATGTGTTTGATTTTGCAAATAGCAATATTGAGGATTGTGAAGGTGGTTTTGAACTCAACAATCCATTTGTGCAAGTCATGGGAATATGGTTTGCCGTACAGGGAACGGGTGGCGTCTTGAAGGCCTCTTCCTGTCCTGCACTTGTGAGTGTCTATCGAGGAGTAAACTGTGACACGCTGGAATGTATTCAAGATAGCACATTTGACGGTGAGGGGTGTGAAGTGCAATGGCAATCTTCAGACGTCGGTCAAGTCGACTATCTTTTGGTGCAAAACATTGAGTACAGTGGAGATGGACAGCCAACAGACATGCCCGTGGAATTGACCATCACGGTTGAGTCTACAGAGGAGGTTGACGACGAGTCGGGGACAACACTCGTCATCATACCATCTACAGAGGAGGAGGAGGAGGAGGAGGAGGAGTCGGGGACAACACTCGTCATCATTCCATCTACAGAAGAGGAGGATGACGAGTCGGGAACTACACTCGTCATCATTCCGTTTGATAATTCTACCCAGGACGCAGTGTCAGAGGACGACGAATCGGGGACCACGCTCGTTATCATACCCGCTGACGACTCCGGAGATACAACAACAGATGCAAATGGCGCTCAGGACGAAGCAGTGTCGGCGGATGAGAATCTCAATGCGGTCGGCGACGCCGTACACGGTTCCACTCTAGTCCTTATACCAAGCGTGACAGACATCGACTTGGACGCCTGCGAAAACGCACAAGAGGGAATTATCGGTGCGAGCGTCTCAGCAAATCTAAGACCGCTCAGCGAAAACATTGGTTATTGTGAAGGCGAAAGTAACGGAATGAGCGTGAGCGACCTTGAAGTAAAAATGCTAGGATCTTGGTTCAGCATCGTTGGCACTGGCCATATGTTGCGAGCGTCTTCTTGTCCAGCAAGACTTACCATCCTCGACGGAGCGAGTTGCGGCGCATTGACCTGCTCAGAGCTTACGTTTGAGCAGTTTGGTTGTCGAATGGAATGGCAGTCCGAGGAAGGCAAGACCCATTACATTTTGGTCCAAAGCATCCAGTACGATGAGGACGAAGGCTTCACGGCGCCCATCTCTCTAAAGTTGGAAGACATGGACGTTGTTCCCGTTGCCGATGAGTCTCCAACAAATGCAACAGCGCCGCAAAACATCCAACTTGCTCCGGTCACATTGGTCAAAGATTTGGAGCTCGACACATGCCAACGATCGAAGCCAATTCGTCGTGGACAACAGGTTACGGCTCATGCATCGCCAATGAGTGGAGACGTGCTAGCGTGTAATGCAGGGTTCAATGTCAATGACTTTGATTTGCCTGTTCTTGGGGCTTGGTTCGCTGTCCGGGGGACTGGCGATATTTTACGGGCCTTGGCTTGTCCCGCCAGGGTCACAATCTATACTGGCGAGTGCGATAGTCTGAAGTGTGCTGAAGTGATTCCGGATCAATTGGGTTGCGGGGTTGAATGGATTTCTTCAACGGGGGGCGAGTTTGACTATATTCTTGTCGAGACTGTTGGCTTCGAGGGAGATCAGGATTCTACATTTCCTGTAACCTTGCTTGTGGAAGATGGCAGCGTCAGGAAGAGCAGAGGAGCAACGAAGGGGTCACCATAACTCTGGTGTCTACTGGAGGGGTGTCGAAATCCTTGCAGCTGCCAAAGTCATATGTTTCAATCAATGAAACTGGATTGGAATTTCTGCTTGGTCTGTCGTTGCTATGGAGATAATCCAACGAACTAGAGCATAAAAATTCAGGGACCATGAGTTGTCCTCGCCACAACGAACTGCCACAACGACCTTGGCCAACTTCACATCTGACTTTGACCACACACCCGAGGGAATACTGACTTGAAGTCAATTATATCTCTAGCTAGTAGGCTAGGACAAAAAGTGGCAGAAGTGCCCAAATAAACGGTCATCGGGACATGCGAACATGTATACGCAACCGGGGGATTCGACATGCTTGCTTTGCACTTCTCTACAGATTAGGTGTTGCAAAAGGAAAATATATACAATACTTTTACATAATATAGGTACATTGCTATATCAGTAGCTATACTTAATAAATCCATTATTTACATACTATAAACAATTACAATACTATAACGCCAACAAGATATACTATCAGCTGTCTCTTGCACTCCACGATAGCCAGCGATGTAACTAGCTGGCTAGCGGTATCTGCAATGGCTTGGTTGCCCTCCTACTCAAAAAGTGACCGACTGCCAACCTCCCCCGAGCGCGCTGGACAATTTTGTTTCCTCTCTTAAACACCAAAAATTTGGCAGCCAGCCGACGCCAAAAAGATACTTTCCGTTCGTCACAATTTCTGTCGACTGGATGACTCTGGCCCTCTACTTTCCATCAAAGTTCTCGCTATGGTTACTACTAATTGGAGCCAGCTAGCTGCTCAGCTGTTGATGCCCGGTTTTCGCCTGCTTTCTCGCTATTACCAAACTAACTTAGTCTAGTTGCAGAAGCTCCAGGTACTACAGTAGCCAGCCATCAGCTCTAGAATTGAACTCAAATCGTACCGCGCTGCCGAAAGAACCTGCATTCATAACAGTCTGGAGTCAATAAGAGCTGAAATTAATTGAAGCAAAAGATCTTGAACTGCCATGACGAATCCAACCTACATGCTGCCACCGCCGACGACGACGCCAAGGAGGACGAGACCATCGAGAAAAAGAAGAAGGACATCCCTTCCCTTTCTCTTGTCTCTCCTGGCCGTTGGCATCACCAGCAACAATCACCACACTGTCATGGCACATGACAGGTATGATTCCTCTTCCTCTCGCCCTTTCAAGACGAAGCCTCAAGGACGTCGCAGAATACTACAAGACAATGGAAATGACACTACTAATAGTCATCATGATAGTACGGATGGCAATGTTTATCGAATGGTAGGAGGAGGAGGAGGAGGAGGAGGAGGAGGAATCAGGCGCAATAATAATGTCAAGGGATATTCGCAGTCCCAGAAACAATCCCAACAAATGGCGGATATACTCAAAAGCAAAAAAGTAAAGTCACTGACCAAGAACATGGTAAGCAACGTCGATTACGCCTGCCTTGTGCAACCAACAATCGATGCATGTATGAATGAGTGAATGAATGACTGCTTGACTTTATCTCACATTTGTCAATGATTGCATCACCATTCTCTGATTCGTTGACAGGGTCAAAAGTTACGGAAGTCTCAACTGGTAAGGAACTCTTTTTCGTTGGCTTGTTATTGACTCTTTGGGATGATGCCCCTCTGGCTCTAACCGTTTCGGTCTTTTCCCTCTTGTAACAACCATTTCTTATTGTGGAACCTCATTCATTCATTCATTCATTTATCTATCCTGATTGATAGACCGATGGAGGCAACAACAAATCACAACAGCAAACCTCCAATAATAAGAATACTAACAACCATCAAGAACCGAATAAAACAACCTTTAAGAATTCCTATCAAGGAGGAGTTGATGAAGATGACGGTCGGACCAACTTTGTCATTCTCCGCGACGGCGTCACCATGGCACCTGAGGAAGTAGAAGAACTGGAACGAGAAACCACCTTTGTCATCATTCCCTTTGAGGAAGCGGATGTGGTACAAGATATCAATGATTACTATGGCAATGGTGATGATGGTGGAGCGGATCGTGATGATAGTGATAAGGGAGGATTCAATGCCGACGTTGTCCAAGAAGTGGGCGACCACTATGAAGAGTTGGGAGAAGATACTCCACCCCCCAAGGATGATGACGATTATGAAAACGAAAGCGAGGGAGGCTTCAATGCTGACCTAGTCCAAGAGGTGAACGATTACTATGAAGATGGTATTGACAGTGATGACAAGGAAGATGAAAAAGAAAACTCGTTCGACTTCAACTACGAAGCGATTCTTAGAGAGGATGAAGATGCACCAGCTGATGGAGTCCTGGATTGTTCTGCCGCCTATGACTTGGATCTGGGTGAACTGATCGACGTAGAAGACGCAACGAGTGGCATTAGTCATGTCGTTGATTGTGCAGGGAGCGGAGACTTTAAAGTAGATTTAATAGGGAGTTGGTACAAGGTCGTCGGCAATGGTCTCTACTTGAGGGCAAGTTCCTGTCCAGCACTCTTGTCTGTCTATGAAGGAGTCTGCGATGACTTGGTTTGCGCCAGCGTTGACTACGATGATCTTGGCTGCCAAGCTGAGTGGACGTCTATCCGTGATCGAAACTATTACGTTTTAGTGCAGAGCATCTCCGATCTGGCCACTAACGAAGACGGCGAAGAGTCCGCTTTGTGGAGCGTTGAACTAGTCGTCGATGAAGCAGAGGCACCGTCGCAAGATGGAAATGAGCAAGTCGTGATCTCAGAAGACGAGAGGCCAAATAAAGATGATGGCGATGACATGATAATTAAGTCTTGTAAGAATGAGGCAAAGGCGTTGGAAGTGAACGATATAATTGCTTCATCGTTTCAGTTTCCGCTCGGAGATTTTTCTCCTTGCGAAATATCAATACCTCAGAGAATGAGAGATGACCTTAGAGGGGCTTGGTTTACAGTTGTGGGGAGTGGTGGACCACTGCGAGCATCGGCTTGTCCCTACCAGCTCTCAGTGTACACTGGTTCTTGCGATGATTTGGAATGCGCTGAAGGATTTTATACGGACGAATCACAATGTGAATTTCAGTGGGAAACTCCCACTTCACGGAAGCGGAGAGGCGTCATCAGCTATATTTTGGTCCAAAGCACCCTCGCAGGCGTTGCTACTGACAGCGGGGGGACGTTCGAGTTGGCTGTAACCGACCTAATTCCTAGCCCCGTAGAACTCACCACTGATCCGCAGGAGACTAAGCCTTCTGATCAGCCAGTGCCAACTGAAACAGAACCGCCTACTGCAGTGCCAGAGACTTTGACGCCCACATTTGCGCCTATCGAACCCGACACGCCTGCTCCCACATTTGAAGACACGCCTCCTCCAACAGACACACCAGTGACGACCGCGCCCGAACCAACACCTGACGCTCCATCGCCAACGTCGAAACCAATAGACGAGACATCAGTAGACGAGACAACCTCCAAACCAACCCAAAAGCCATCCGAAGTCATTACTGCAAAACCAACACCAGAACCGATTGAACCTGATACACCAGCTCCCACATTCGAGCTTCCTGACCAACAAACAAACAATCCTACCACCCCATCCCCCACGCCTCGGCCTATTGCCACGGAAGATCCGTCACCTCCAACTACTTCAAGTACACCAGCTCCTACTTTCGAAGACAGTGATCGACCGGTAATTGAACCGCCCACAATCCCGGAGAAACCAGATACTCCTCGCCCGACAACCATTTTGCCAGGGACTTCTGCTCCAACCGTCGAATCTGAGATGAGTGTCGCTCCTACTGATGATGATCAAGATGATGTCCTCGTTCAACAGTGTCAAAAAGAGAGCATTCCACTTGAAGCGGAAGATGAAATAACTACCGACTTTCTCTTTCCTTTGAGCGAGGAATATGCTCCGTGTGAGCTTCAGATTTCGCCTACAAAGCGAAATCCGATTCGTGCCACTTGGCTTACCGTGGCTGGAAACGGGACTGTGTTAGAAGCCAATGCCTGCCCGTATCAAATTACAGTGTATATAGGGGGGTGCGACAGCTTGGAATGTGCCGATGGTGTTTATACTGATTCCAGCGGCTGTTCGTTTGCATGGGATGCCCCAGAAGACGATAGACTGAGCTACATCCTTGTCCAGAGCACAATTATCGGGTTCCCAGATTCCGGCGATTTGTCCTTTACGCTATCTATCGATGAGGCCGATTCCCCGCTAATCCCTCCGATAAACGATACGGTTGCTCCATCAGCCACAGAGTCAGAGTCAGAGACGTTGGCCCCAACAGAAGCGCCCGACCTAATTGAGCCAACACAAGAGCCGTCAACTGCAATCGATGCGCCACTCGTAGAGGGGGCTACTACTTCTCCTACGGACGACCCTGGAACTGCTACTCCAACATTCCAACCGACAAGACCAACTCCGTCCCCGACGCTTCAAGAGACTACAGAACCATCTACCCTAGCGCCAACAACAGAGACACCGACAGTTGAAGCCACGACAGCGGCAACTACAGTCTCACCAACCGAAGACCTCACAGTAGCACCGACTGCTGCAGTCACGACAGGAGCAACTACAGTCTCGCCAACCGAAGAGCTCACATTAGCAGCAACGACGGTCTCGCCAACTGAAGATCCTGCAACAGGGTCACCAACAAGTGATCCCACGTCTGGGATCACCACGACTTCTCCTACGTTTGCTTCCACTACGGTATCGCCAACAACAGAGCCTACAGCTGCGGTGACTACAGAATCACCAACCGTACAGGCGACCACGGCTTCGCCGACGACTGATACTTCAACATTGTCGCCGACCGCTGCTGCCACCACAGAGCAATCCCTGACAGCTCCTCCAACACTTGTCATTACAACTATTACACCAACAGTGATCGATGCAACCCCATCGCCAACTACACCCCCATCCAACGTCTCAATAACTCTAGCACCAACCACAATGGTCACCGTACCAACCAGTGCTCCAGTTCCATCCAATGTCTCAATAACAGTATCACCAACCTCAATGGTCACTGTACCAACCATTGCACCAGTTCCAACCATCGCGCCAGACGAAGGCGACCCTGTGAACGATGTTTGTGAGGGAGCGTTGCCCTTGGAGCTTGGCGAAACAATTCAGGCTTCCACTCGAGGTGGCAAGGAAGAGTTAAGGCGATTGGATACTTGTTTCATCCGAGACGTAGGAAACCCGGCTTTTTCCCGTCCCGGAGTCTGGTTTACCATCGATGTGCCGACAAACATTGCTTCGAGTCAACGACTTCGCATCAATGCTTGTAACGGCACACGAGCGGAAACGGCTCCGATTCACTTGTCTTTATATGAGAGCGATAACAATGCTTGCGATATTCTGACCTGCGCAGTCGTTATCAATCATGTAGATTGTGCTTTAGAGTTTGAAGTTCCTGCGACTGGAAAAAGACAAGATGATCGACAAATTCAATTGACGTACAAATTGTTGGTGCAGCAAAGCATTCCTATTAGTAATTTTGACACGAATGAGAGCTACGCCGGTGGTGTATTTTTGCTGTCACTCTTTCCGGTGGAGGTCCCTTCCAATGACGACTGTCTGCGTGCTCAAAACGTGGATGTTGGAACCAACATTACCACGTCGGCTTTGTCGGCCACTCCGGAAAGCATGGATACGGTCCGATTGTGTGAACGTGACAACGGCGATATGATGCAACAATTGGCAGACCAATATCCTGCACCCGGTGTTTGGTATCGAATGTTAGTCGGTGGCCGTATCCGCCTTTTAGCCACGGCGTGCAATGGCGAATTTGGCAATTCGACACATGTCACCGTCTATACTGGGTCGTGCAACAATCTGCGGTGCTTGTCGGATTCACAGGAATCGGAGCGGGCTTGTGAAGCCCAATGGGATGCAACCTCGTCGGAATCAGTTTATTTTATTCTGGTGGAACGAGTTTTGGCCGATGGCAATGACGCTGGAGAATTTCAATTGTCCATCGACCTGCTTTTTAGATAAAGAATATGATTCGTTTGTGGGATACTGGGGATTTGCTTCACCACCCGCAGACAATGTACTAGTAGAACATCGAACAATGACTATCGTCGATGTTGCCGAGCAAAGGACTATCAACTGTAAATAATAATGGAAAAAAGTACAATTCATGAAGGTGTAGAGAAAACGGGCGTCGCATGTGGCCTCCAATCCATTCTCGTTTAAAAAAGTGTCCCGCAAGTAGAAGTTGCAGCCAAACCCTAAGTGGCACTGGCAGCTAGGCATCTACCCACGCGCAGCAGTAACCGTCAGAGTTATGTTTCAATGGCTATGTATTTATTGCCGGGACTATCTACTGCCAGGGGAGCTGTCACGTACCCATTCTTCGTGGCCAGGTCTTTCCATCAAAACGTAGCTGATACAGACACATCATACCTGTTGCCTTCACAACACAGCTGCCTTCAAGTTTTGACTAGCTGGTAGCTAGCTCTTGCAGTTATTGCTATCAACCACCACCATAGCTAGCTACTCATACTAAACAGCAAAGAGTGACTGATTTATAGTAAATTATTGGAATTGTTTCTAAGGCTAGTGCTCTGGAAATAAATAGAAAATAATTTCTTTTTGTTGGTCCTCACAGTGCTTCCAGTTAGACATCAAC
>Ga0163149_10002010_pt1 | contig 25327 bp, 28 predicted proteins | sample OliLakLV19MP5G1_FD_148604 | JGI IMG/M metagenome (GOLD analysis project Ga0163149, IMG submission 148604) | Freshwater microbial mat bacterial communities from Lake Vanda, McMurdo Dry Valleys, Antarctica - Oligotrophic Lake LV.19.MP5.G1 | ecosystem: Environmental > Aquatic > Freshwater > Lake >... | reverse complement strand
ACCTTCAGGTTTCCTGCTAGTTGTTTACCTTGTTCCACGAGAACAGGAACCGCAATGCGTTTGGCTTCTGCTTCTGGCTCTAGCTCTAAAGCGGGTGCGTACTGCTTGGCTTGGGTAAATTTGGCCGTTGCTTCCTCAACCTTCAGTTGAAGTGCATCAAGCACGCCTTGTCTTTTTAAGGCGATCGCCGTGAGCTTACTTGCTTCTACGTCTGGGTCTAGCTCTTTTAGCTCTTTTAGCTCTGGCCCAAATTCTTTGGCTCGCCTGAACCGATCGACTGCCTCACTGTAGTTTGCGGAGCGGGCATAGCGTTCCCCCTGCTGCCAGAGCAAGGGCGCAAGTAAGCCTTTAGCAGCAGTTTGAGCTTGGTCGGGCGAGAGCTTTTCCGGTTTATCGGCGCTGCCGCTGCCTCCAGTCCTGCCACATTGATACGCAAGCTGCAACTGTTTAAGGGCAGCTTCAACGCCCGCTAGTGAGTCATTAGCTTCAGCCAAAGAATATCCCTTCTCAAAGAGATAAGCTCTAGCAACCCATCCCTCTTGGTCATAGGTCCAGTTATTTCTTAGCTGCTGGAAACTGCTTCTTAACCAAGAGCGCCAGCCGCTTTGCTCCCACACCTGCACCGTGTTGTCCGCACTGCCGCTGATAATCGTCTGGCCATCGGCACTCAGCGCCACCGCATAGACAGTGCCTGTATGGCCTTCCAGGGTGCGCAGCAGGGTGCCCTCCACACTCCACACCCGCACCGTGTTGTCATCACTGCCGCTGATAATCGTCTGGCCATCGGCACTCAGCGCCACCGCCCTGACATAGCCTGTATGGCCTTCCGGGGTGCGCAGCAGGGTGCCCTCCACACTCCACACCCGCACCGTCTTGTCATCACTGCCGCTGATAATCGTCTGGCCATCGGCACTCAGCGCCACGGCATTGACAGAGCTTGTATGGCCTTCCAGGGTGCGCAGCAGGGTGCCCTCCACAGGCCAGCAGCGCCGTGGCAGATGCTGCCCGGTCTTCTGTGGGTCGAACCATCGGCTTTAGAACCCGGTCTACCCACTTGGGGAGTTCAGCTTTGTAAGCTTCTTTGAAATTCCAATCTGGGTATTGAGTGCCATAGCCAAACAAATGGCTTTCAATGCCAGCGCGGATCAAGTGGCGATCGCCTTCCTTGAGCAGCTTGGCTCTGATCAACTCATTCGTGGCGACCGATTCAATCAGCGATTCAACGCCGCCGTTTTGGGAGTAGCGCCGATCGGTCATTTTCAGGCCAGAGAAACCAGACACAATCAGCGTTCCGTTGCCCAGGTCATAGAGCAGCGCGTTAGTGGTGTCGCAATCTTTTTGGTAGTGAATTACTGCGCCTGTGCCCTCTTCTAAGACCGCTGCAACGGTAATGTTTACCGTTGATAGCTTGCCTTGCAGCAGAACGGTATGGCTACCTTCTAACGCCTGTTTTAGCCCCTTGCCCAGCGTCTTACCGTCATGGATGGAGCAGGTCAGCAGTAGATTCCATTCAGAGCGATGGGATAGCGCAGCCAGACCCCCTAGAAGGATTTGCAAGCCTAAATCGGCCTTGCCTTCATTGGTATCAGTGACCCGGTAGATGGTGCGCAACCCGTGGTAGTAAGCATTTAATACCAAATTGCGTCCTAAACTGTAACTTTAGAAATGCCCAACTTCCTTACGTTGCTGGGACATAGGATTTGAGAGTTACGCTTTTAGAAGCGACTTGGTATAAGCCTGCCATCCACTGTTTACCCACCAAGTCAGCGCGATCGCCGCCGTGGTATTCCACATAGCCAGAATTCGCCGCCATTGATGCCTGTTCCGCTAAGTAGTGAACGTAAGAATCAATGCGGGTTTCGCCCAGGCCAGTAACTAGCTTGAGGCTCCCATTGCCGATATCTACACCCATCGGGGAAGCGCTGTCAGATTTGCCAGATTTGGCAGCATCGGGCAGTGTTGCCACCACTTCGGCGCGTGTTTTTGTGCCGGTAACCATGTGAAAACTCCTGAAATATTGATGCGCTAAAGATTTGAGTCGGCTTAGTAGCGTCCTGTCAGTTCTGCCAGTTTTGGCAAACGCTGTCAGTTTTACCCGATCTATGAACACAGCAGTAACACATATTTGATACGTGTAAAGCATATGCTAGATTAACAGCAGCACACTTTTAGCTAGTATGATCCTTCAGCGGAGAAACAACGTAGATTAGGGGGAGAGAATTAAGATGAGTGATATGAAGCGACTAGCAGCATACCTGCCAGACCCTATCTATGAAGAATTAGAGAAATGGGCAGACCAAGAAAAGCGCTCCCTCAGTAACCTTGTCGGGTATCTGCTGGAGGCTGCGGTTCGGGAGAAAGCTAAATCTATCGAGCCTGTAGAACAAGGCAAGTGAGGCGATCGCGATGATTCAAGCCATACCGAAGCAAGTCACATTTGATGAGTTCATTGACTGGTATCCAGAACACTCAGGCTATCGTTACGAGTTGCATGATGGGGAAATTGTCCAAATGCCCAAACCCATTGGCAAGCACTCTCAGGTAGCTGGGTTCCTTGTGGCTGAAGCTAATTTCGAGATTCGCAGGCTCCGGCTGCCCTATTTCATCCCCAGAGAGTGTGTCGTCAAATACGGCGAGTCGGGCTACGAGCCTGATGTGATCGTGCTCGATAGCCAAGCCATCACATCAGATACGCGATGGGAGAAGGAATCAACGATCACACGCAGGGAATCAGCAAAACTTGTCGTTGAAGTAGTCAGCACCAACTGGAGTGATGATTACGCCATGAAGCTGGAAGACTACGAAGCCTTGGGCATTGCAGAATACTGGGTTTGTGATTATTTGGGCTTGGGCGGCAGACGTTATATTGGCTCGCCGAAACAACCGACCTTCTCGGTCTATCAACTCAACCAAGCAGGAGAATATAAGGTCAAGCAATTCCGAGGATTGCAACCGATCGAGTCGCTGGTGTTTCCTGAATTGCAACTCAGCCTGGAGCATATTTTGGCGGCAGTCAGTAGTCAGGTGGAATAAGGAATCACAAACACTTGTACTATTTAATGATCCGTTCACAAAAACTGCGGCATTTTCCCGGATCTGCGCTTAGATCAATTAAGCTACTCACTACGGCAAACACCCTAGCAGTAGTGCAAGCCGCAGACGAGTTCACAAGTTTCCACGTTTGAAGGATATAGGAGGTCACGAAATGACATAGCAGCCTTTAAAAGTCAAAACCCCAACTGCTACAAACAGAAGGGGCAAAAGACTTTAATTCAATTTTGGATAGGATTTGGAGACTCTAACTGAAGCTTTGGCGAGCACAAACGTTAGGTCACCCAGCTTTGCTATGCCAATTCTAGTAGAAATTTGTCTAAAGGTGCAACACCTTTGACAAATTGCTCCTGATTTTGCATGGCTTCCTATCTGTCACCACTACAGACATAGGGAGTTGTATTGTGCATCAATTTTTTTATTCCTCCAGGGAGGCACGCTCATGCAGCTAGCCTCCTCCCGTGCCTTTTCATCCGTACAGGAAAGTGATGATCCCTTCCTCGCGCTCTGGCCCCACCGCTATGACTACCTCTGGGCCGAGCATCCCAACCCAGGCGAACGCCCCGAGTGGAAAACCGAAAGCCGTCATCTCCTGGGCGATCGCCTGCTGCAACAAGGTGCATCGCTCTATGGCGTCCGCTTTGGTGCCACCACCCGCTACTGTGTCCTCGATGTGGACAAAGGCAGTGCCTACCACCCCAGCCGCGATCGCTTGGCTTGGCGACGGCTAATCGCAGCGTTAGACGACCTAGGACTGGTGCAAGCGTTGCTCTGCACCTCCAGCTACAGCGGCGGTCTGCATCTCTACTTCCCGTTTGACAGCGAGCAGAAGACATGGGCGATCGCCATGGCGGTCTCCACCCTGCTAGAAAATGCCGGGTTCAAACTGGCTCCTGGGCAACTGGAAGTCTTCCCCAACTGCAAAGCCTATATCGCCAGCGGCGAGCACAGTCTCTACAACGGGCATCGTCTGCCGATGCAAGCAGGGTCTTATCTTCTAGATCAAGACCTCCAAGTAATCTGGAGCAATCAAGATATCTTTGTGCAGTACTGGCAGTTTGCTGAAGCTCGCAATAGCCTCGATACCAAAGCCCTGAAGCGCATTCTCAAAGTCGCTCGACGGCGACAGTTTCGCGTCACCGGCAAAGCCAATAAGTTTCTCAATGACCTGAATGCCGAAATAGAGCAGGGTTGGACGGGTTCAGGGCAAACCAATCGGTTACTCGGGCGCATTACCATGCGCTCTTACATCTTTGGCCATGTCCTCTATAGCGACATCCCGTTAGAAGGCAGCGCCTTGGTTCGAGATATCGTGACCACCGCCCAGGCACTCCCCGGCTACGCGGACTGGTGTCAGCATCAGCAGGAGATTGAGAAACGGGCCAAAGACTGGATGCAAAACATTGAGCGGAGCCGTTACTTCCACTACGGCACCGACAAGCCTCCAGTAACACCAAGTCCCGAGCAAGTCGCAGAGCAAGTCGCAGAGCGAGCACCCAACCACAATCAACGACAGGAAGCTGGCGCTAGGGTAAGGATTCAACAGGCGATCGCGGATCTGCTAGAAAAAGAGGTGCTGCCAGCTGGCATTACAGAACGATTCAATGTGTTGGTGAGGTATCGGATCAGTGGAGAAACCCTATACCGACATCACGATCTATGGCATCCTTATTATCTGCAAGAAGAAATAATTTGCGAACTTCAAGGTGATGCAGGGCAGGAATGCTCGCAAGCGGCATCCTGCCCTGCTAATCACACAAGCTTATTGGATGAAAGTGGGTGTAATACCTTGCCTGGAGAGGGTTCTAGGGTTTTGGGTAACGCAGATGCAGGGGCGATCGGGTGTAATAGCGCTCCCACAGGGGATTTGAGCCACTCAGAACCCCAAAATATGACTCAGGAGGAGGGGATTGCTTATATCAAACAGGTGTTAAACCAGGTCAAGGTGAGACGACAGGTGGAAATCGCGCAGAAACAGCAGCGACTGGCGGAGCGTGACCAGATGACACTGCCGTTTGACCAGGAATCGGTGTAGACATTAGCCCTACTGCGGTGACTGCACTCCAACGCAGGCGAGCGATCGCTTTCCTGCCCTCTTTCGGCTGCGCGTCCGCTGCTGGTTTCACTGCTCTGGGTGGAGCCGACAAGCGATCGTGGTTAACTGCCCCGGTCGCAGAAGTGCAAAAAATAGGGATTGAGTCAAACTCAACCCCAAGAAAGCTCTGTCTTGGGATCTATAAATCGCGAAGCATTCTGGGAACCTTAGTTGTCTGCAAAATTAGATTATAGCAGCCGCCATACAGATTAGGACGTAAACTAAGATATCCCGCACGAGTAGCACCGATGGCAAAACCTTACAGTTACGACCTGCGCTGCAAAGTCATAGCAGCGATTGAACAAGATGGGATGAAACGCTGTGAAGCCAGCACAGTCTTTCAGATCAGTCGCAATACCATCAACCTCTGGTTCCAACAGAAGGCAGCCACGGGGGATGTTCAGCCCAAACAGAATCCGTATCCTGGTCATAGTCATAAAATCACTGACTGGAAAGCGTTTCAGCAGTTCGTCGAGGCTCACCCTGACCTGACCCAGCCGGAACTAGCAGCCTTGTGGGACGGCGAGATCAGCGACCGAACTATCAGTCGAGGGTTGCAAAAGATTGGTTTTACGCGAAAAAAAAAGACGTATGGGTATCGCGAACGTGATGCACTGAAACGCGCCACGTTTGCGGCTCAACTGGCGACCGTGGATCCGCTCGATCTGGTCTATGCCGATGAAGCCGGGATGGATCATCGTGACCAATATGGTTATGGCTATAGCCCCAAAGGTGAACGGCTCTACGACTTAAAATCGGGGACGCGTGGCACTCGGGTGAATATGATTGCGGCGCTCTGCAATCAGAAGTTGCTCGCGCCCTTTACGATTGAAGGAGCCTGCAACCGCACGGTGTTTGAAATCTGGCTGGAAACCTGCTTAGTCCCTGTCCTGCGACCTGGGCAAAAACTGGTCATTGACAATGCCACCTTTCACAAAGGGGGTCGACTGGAGTCCTTGGTGCAAGCAGCGGGCTGTGAAATCTGGTACCTGCCGCCGTATTCTCCAGACTTTAACAAGATTGAACGCTGCTGGTCTTGGCTGAAAAGTCGGATCCGAAAGCAGCTAGATAACTTTGATACGTTACGAGAACCCATGGAACATGTTCTCCACTTGGCGTCCTAACCTAACTGGCGGCTGCTATACATTTCAAGATGCGCTTACTCTGCACAACGATATCTAATTCTAGTAGGTCTGTCGTCAAGACGAATGTATTCATCACCGTAGCATAACCCTCCTTCCCACCAACTCAATTTATCAAAAACCTCTTTATTAGTCATTCCCGGAACTGTAAACATTACAGCATATCCTTTGAGGTGACTTGATCTAGTTGAGAAACCGCTCCTTTCTCTAACTATTGGAGTTATGTACCATGTTTGTATTGACAATGATGAGTTTAAATTCTTTTGAACAATAGCAAGTCGAGAGGCAAATTGTTTAATAGTATCAACTTGTTCCTGAGTACTTGGAAGTGATAAATAATTGCCATTCACACCCACAAGTGCATCCTGCCAAGTAAAATCTGCGTCTTGGACAATTTTGTCTTCCAATCCAGCTTGTTTAATATAGGCACTGCTAAGAATTTTTTCTATCAGCACTTGTTTTCTTTGGCGATCTTCTTCAGAAGGACTCTTTGCATAGAGATTTCCGGGATCTGTAAAAGTAGCGTTTGCGAAATTTGCATCAATTAGATTTGCTTTGTAAAGCTCCTTTAAAGAAATAATAGATTCAGAGAAGTTTGTATTGCTTAAGAGAGCGCTCTCCCAACTTGCAATATCCTGAAGATCTGTGCCCTTTAAATTGGCTTCTTTTAAATCTACTCCTTTTAAATTTGCCTCGCGCAAATCGGATTCTGCTAAGTTTGCCCCTTCAAGGTTTGCTCTCTCAAGATTGGCTCCTCTTAAATTTGATCCTCTTAAATCAGCAAAGGGTAAATTAATGCTAGCAAGATATGCATTTTGAACATCAAGTCCAGTCAAACTAACTTTGTCCTCATTCAAAACTTGCAAAGCATCAATTCTTCCAGAACTTGTTCGTCGTCCTTGTCCTGAGATCACTATTTGCCATGCTTGATAACGAGTTTGCATTGCCTCTATTTGTCTACGCTCTGCTCGTTCTGGCATTTCAAAAATAAAAAAAGTTACACCAACTAATATAGATAATCTCCCAATTGTATCAAGTACCTTAAAGAAATCCATTGAATTAAGCTTAGTATTAATTTTTTCAAAAAAGAGTTCTGTATGAAAAAAAGGTTTTTTCCATAAAGGTGCTTCAGATTTGAGACGGTGAAATCTATATCTTTCGAATAAACTTTTAATGTTTTCTATTGGTATATTTAATTCTTGCGCTGCTCGTACCAACTCGTATTCCTGTAAAATTTCATTCTTGGTGAGGTAAATTTTCTCAAAAGAGTTTAAAACTTCATGAAATTTTTCTGGTTTGTCCATGTTAACTTCCGCTTTACCTTTATCCCTATGGTGTTTTATCTTGCTAATTTATCTATCCAGTCCAAGCGCATTTATGTGGTAGGGACGTAGCAGATAAGTAGCTAGACATAATTAATTATCATACGGTCGAAATTGTAGTTTCCGCGTATGCTGCGGTCAATTATGCCATCGACAATAGTTTCGATTAAATCGTCCTCATACTCAAACATGCGACCGGCAATCTCATGGATTCAGGATTAAATGAGTAGGCGAGCAGAAAGCGGCGTTAAGGAGTGTACTAGTGGAACCTGCTAGGATGCAGGAGGCTGAAACCCGTCTTCTGCCGTTCAAAATCTCTGTGCCAAAGAACTTAGAGACTAACTAGCTTGTCTCAATGAGCCTGAGCACTAGTTTTTGAAACGCCCGTTTAGTGGGCATTTCAGCCTTAGCGTAAGTTTCTGTACGATTTCTCATTTCACCCCTATGACCGTTCAGTCTTATAACTTGGACTACCGCATTACTGGCTGGAGATGAGATCATGGAACATAAGAACTATCTATCTCTGAAGTCAGGTATGAAGTTGACCGACCTCAAAGCCAATGTGCAATACCTGTGGGCAAATTACACCCGATTGTATGGCAAAGCCATGATCCAAGCTGAGACGTTTAAGCCAGAAATCCATCAAGAATTTGGCGATCTTAGACGGCGTGACACTTGGGAAAAGGCATATTGGCGTTATCGAGCGCTCAACTCGCAGATTGGATTATTAGATGCTCACCGGCTGATCCTGTCTGACTTTAATTTCACGCCTGATCGCGATGACTACGAGTATCGGCACCAAATTTTTGATGAATGGCTATCGTTACCCGATGGCTTAGACCTGATCAAGTTGGGGCTAGAGCAAGTATTGTCGGTTGATTTTACCCAACAAGAGAGAGCAGAAGCGTATGGGTTTTTTGAATTGGTTCAAGAGCGACGAGGAATCGGAGAATTCCCAGGAATCCCAAATGAGTTTGCTGGGAACATCGCAACCCGTGCGATCTCGGGTTGATGGCGCTACTGTTCGTCAGGACTTCACGCAGACGATTAAGGACAAGGGCGGTGATAGTAATGCCCAGGCCGCTTCTACCGAGAAAATGACTGAAGTGATTTTGGGCTGCGGCACTCACGAACTCTATCAAGCCACCAATGCTAAAAGGGGCGATCGCGCTACATTGCCGCAAGATGTGCAAACTGCCTATATCGTCGGTGAAACGGTTGCTAGCCATGACCTCAAAGCAGCTGAAGTTCAAGGAAATCAGCGGCAGCGCAATGAGCAAATCGAAGCCAGTGTGGAAGAATCTAGTGAGAAGGTGAAAGGACTTTTTCCTTGGAACTGGTAATTATCGCCCATCACACATCACACTCTCGCCCCGGTATCTACCGGTTTTTTTTGATGCGATCGCGTTTATGAGCAGGCGATCGCAGATTACCTTCCACGATGATGAATAACTGGACGCAATTGAATGAAAATGGCTGATCTTGTAAATTCTGATACAGAATCTTCCGGATTGGAAATCCATACTTAGCAGCTAAAGCAATCATTTACTAGGGATAACTTGGCGTGGTTATTCCCTACCAATAGTCCCTTTTGGGGGTGTCAGCGCAATCTGTGCTGGCACCCATCATTGTTTTAGTAGGACATTGATATGGTGCCATTTCAGTTAAAAAGAGAGTCAACATTTACGTTTCCAGCAGGCTATCAGTGTGCCGTTTTATTGTCTTGGGATATGGACGCCGAATCACCCTATCTCGCCGCTGATCCACGCAATGCCCACCATCTAGGAGTGTTATCCGATGGGGTGTATGGTGCGACCCAAGGGCTGCGCCATATTCTACATTTGCTGTGCCATTACCATCTGCCAGCGACTTTCTTTGTACCCGGTTTAACGGCAGATCGCCACCCTAAAGTTGTCGAACAGATTTTAGCTGGGGGGCATGAGGTAACTCACCATGGCTACTCGCATCAGAACGTCATGCTGATGACAGAAGAAGAAGAAGAAGAAGATTTGGTCAAGGGCATTGAGGCGCTTCAGCGATTGACTGGGATAATGCCGTTGGGATGGCGATCGCCCAGCTATGGCATTCGTCCTCACACGTTGCGCTTGCTGGCGAAGTATGGGTTTCGTTATGACAGCAGCCTGTTGGATGATGAGGTGCCCTACCTGATGCGTTTGCCAGAGCGAGACCTTGTACAATTGCCGATCAATCCTGCATTGGATGACTGGCAATACTTTAACGTGACGATGTTTCCTGACATTGTCGGCAAAGTGTGTGCGGTGGAGGAGGTGTTGAACATTTGGCGAGCCGAGTTTGAAGCGATCTATGACGTTGGGGGGTGTTTTGTGTTGACGATGCATCCCCATCTGACCGGACGCCCCAGTCGCATCAAAATGCTGAGTCGCTTAATCGAGCATATTCAATCGTTCTCTGGAGTTTGGTGGACGACGGCTTGTGACATGGCAGACTATGCGCTGAATCAAGCCCAATCTCATGCAGTGGTTCGAGATCCGCTCCATCTGGCGGTTAATCAAAATGGCTCAGGATCAGGGATTGATCAGGTGAGATTTTCCAGGGAAGGCCATGGCCTTCCCTGTCCCTAAAGAGATTTCAATGGTGCAGGGAATTGAATTAACGGTCTCAAGGGTGGCTTTGACGATTTCTACAGTATTGGAAGTTATGCATCGAATTTCACTCTATTTAGAAGATTTTCTGTGGTATCACCACCTGGGGCTGCTAGCGGCATTGGAGAGCCAGGAGTTTGCCGCCCAAGGGCTAGAGGTGGAATTAGTGTGCCCGGACTATCATACTCAGGGTTTAGACAAAGTTGCCAGAGGTGAAATTGACTTTGCCCTCTCAGAGCCGATCCATGCGTTGCCGTTGCAAGTGCAAGGAAAGTCTGTGGTGGCGATCGCCCAACTGTTTGAGTTGCAGGGCAGTAGCGTTATGGCGAGAGCAAATACAGTCAAAACCGCCGCCGATTTTGTAGGAAAACGATTGGGCTATCCCACCGCGCCTAGCCCCAATGGACCCGCGATTTTGCGGCAAGTGGCTTACTCCCAAGGTGTGGTGCTAGATCCAAAGAGTGTGCACCGAGTGGTGAGCGGTAGTGATTTGCTGGGCGCATTAGAGCGAGATGCCGCCGATATAGTTCTCGTAACAGCACAACACAGCATCTTATTGGCGCAGCAAAAGCAACTGCCCGTTACCCTGTTTTCGACTGAAGCCGCCGGAATTCCAAGTTTTGGGCACAACGTATTAGTGACACGCCAAGCGGTGATTGCCATGCATCCAGATGTGATTCGGCGACTGCTAAGGGCGATCGCTCAAGGTACTCAACGAGTTCAAACCGATTGGGCATATGCCCGCGCGCTTGCTCAGAAACACATTATGTTTCCCCCAGAACCCGGTGAAGCTTTTCTCCAGCAGACTCTGCCTGTGCTCACGACAAACCTGCAACAGCCCCCAACTTTGTGGCAGCAGGTACAGCAGTGGATGTGTGAAATCGGCTTGCTGCGGCACAGGATTCCAACCGAACGCTTATTCACGAACGAATTTGCATTGCAGTTGGGATTAACGGAGCGTTTGGTCTCAAGTTCATCAACCCCCTGATGTAAATGTGTTGGTTAATCTCTCACTGTTGATTATGAGGAGCACTCGTTATGGATCGTCGTAATTTTCTACAATTCTTTCTAGTCGGTGTTGGCTTGGTAGCATGTCAGACTACCACCACAACGGAGGGTAGTTCTAGTCCTGAGGCATCGGCTAGCCCGACATCTGGCAGTCAAGATGCTCTAGATGAGATCAAAGCACGGGGCAAGATGATCGTTGCCATTGATCCGACCTTTGCACCGTTTGAATACACTGACGCCAGCGGCAAGATTATCGGCTATGATCCAGCGATTTTAGAGCTAATTGCTAAAAGTTTGGGAGTCGAGATTGAATATCAACAAATGGCATTCTCTGGCATTATTCCTGGATTGATTGCAGGCTCTTTTGACTTCACCGCCAGTGCTTTGTCTGTCACAGCAGAACGGTCACAGAAAATTGACTTCACCATTCCGATCGCAGAAGGGGTCAATGTTGTGCTAAAACGAGCCAATGACACCTCGATTACCAGCAGTGACCCAGCATCGTTAGCCGGCAAGCGTTTAGGGGTTAAGGTCAATACTCAACCCGAACAAGTCATGAAGGCAATCAGCGATGAATTGGTGGCACAGGGTAAACCTGCGATCGAATTTCTCAGCATTGATACGGTGGAGCAAACCATTTCAGCTCTGACAAGCAAGCGGATTGACTTTGTGGTAGACGATCAGTTGGTGTTGGCACAGGTAGTGCGCGAACGTCCGGAAGCCAAGCTGGAAATTGTTGGCCCAGTTGGACCTAAAACCTACATCTCGTGGGGAACCAATAAGAGTAACCCGAATCTGAATGCGTATTTGAATGAGCAAATCAAAACGTTAAAGACAGACGGAACGTTGAGCAAACTGCAAGCAGAATATTTTTACGGCATTACCTTTGATGCCTTGCCGGAAGCAGATTTTATCCCTGCTGTCTGAGATTCTCCCTAGTCCTCTCTTACAGGAGAATTAAGGGAAATCGAAACCGTCAAGACGTTGGAGTTCTTCGAGAGCTTCAACGTCTGTAGTCCAGCCTTTTATCCTTGCCTTTTATCCTTTCATTCATTGCTGATGGAAGAACTGACTAGCCTTCAGGAATCACTGCCCCAACTGCTTACCGGGGCGATCGTCACAGTGCAACTCACCCTTTGTTGTGTCATAGTCAGTCTTTGCATGGGCATTGCCTCGGTGGCGCTGCAACTCTCTGGGTACCCAGTGGGGTATTGGTTGAGTCGCACCTATGTCAGCATTATGCGAGGCACGCCATTACTGGTACAACTGTTTGTTGTCTTTTTTGGGTTGCCGTTAATCGGTTTGAAAGGCCAAGCCTTTGCCTCAGCGGTGTTAGCGATCGGGTTCAATAGTGGTGCTTATGTGACTGAAATTTTGAGAGCGGCAATTCTAGCCATTCCGCCGGGGCAAGTTGAGGCAGCTCGGACAATAGGAATGTCAACCTGGCAAATTTGGCAACGGCTGATTTTGCCGCAAGCGTTTGTGATGAGTCTCCCGGCACTGACCAATGAGTTCACCATTGTGCTCAAGTCAACGCCATTGGCATCGGTGGTGGCGGTGACAGAACTGACCTTTACAGGGCAACTGATTGTCTCGCGCACCTTTCTCCCTACTGCTATTTTGTTAACGGTGGCGGGTGGATATGTGATCGTGTCTCTGGTGTTCTCGCAGTTGTCACGTTGGTTAGAACGACACTATGCCGAATATAAGTTGAGTGCTTAGGAGGCGATCGCCATGGATTGGCAGTTAATGCTAAAAAGCTTACCCCTATTGGTGAATGGCTTAGGCTGGACTATCGTGATTTCTGCATTGGGGATGGTGTTGGCCATGCTCATGGGAATTGGTTTATTGATCTTGCGGCGATCGCCATTTCGACTCTTCCGTATTCTTTCTCAGGGGTATACCGAACTAATTTTGGGTGTCCCAATTTTAGTCTTGCTATTTGTTATTTTCTACGTTTTACCAAACTTTGGCGTTGTGATCGATCCACTACCAGCGGGTCTATTAACGCTCATGTTGCACTACTCTCCCTATATTGCTGAGGTGATTCGGGGTGCACTCGACGCCGTTCCCAGAGGGCAAATTGAAGCCGGTCGAGCGATCGGTATGGCACGTCACGAAATTGTGCAACGAATTGTCTTGCCTCAGGCGATCGGGGTAATGTTGCCACCCTTGACCGGACAGTTTATTGGACTGATTAAAGACTCTGCTATTTTGTCGGTGATCTCGGTGTCAGAACTCACCTTTGTCGCAAAGCAAGTCATTTCTAGAACCTATGCTCCGTTTGAGATTTATAGTCTCATTGCCATTGGCTATTGGGTTTTAACTTTTGTTTTAGAGTTTGCCCTACGCAAATTAGAAAACCGTTTTACTGCCTACCGTTACGGGTGATTGTCATGAGTTTTATCAGTCCTGCCATTCAAACGGAAGACCTCTACAAATCCTTTGACCAACTGGAGGTGCTACGGGGGGTGAATCTCACGGTCATGCCCGGAGAGGTGGTTTGTATTTTGGGTCCGTCGGGTTCTGGCAAATCCACGTTATTACGCTGTCTCAACTGGCTTTCACCCCCAACTCATGGCAGTGTGCGAATTGGGGGGCGACTGTTGGGGGTCAAAGAGACGGCAAACGGCGACATTGTGCCTCAGTCAAACGCCGAACTGCGAGCGATGCGAAGTCAGATTGGTATGGTGTTTCAGGGGTTTAACCTGTGGTCGCACCGAACGGCATTAGGCAATGTGATGGAGGGACCATTAATAGTTCGCAAGCTAAACCCAAAAGCAGCCAAAGATCTGGGCATGTATTTCTTAGAACAGGTGGGCTTAGTCGATAAGTGGAATGTCTATCCCTCGAAGTTGTCTGGCGGGCAGCAGCAACGGGTGGCGATCGCCCGTGCCTTGGCAATGGAACCTGAAATTCTCTTATTTGATGAGCCAACCAGTGCCCTTGATCCAGAGCTGGTGGGTGAAGTGCTCTTGGTGATGCGCGACCTGGCGCTGAAACATACCACGATGCTCGTTGTGACCCATGAGATTGGCTTTGCCGCTGAAGCGTCCGATCGCATGGTGTTGATGGATCAAGGACAGATTATAGAAGAAAACACTCCACAAGAGTTTATTCGCAACCCCAAAGAAGAGCGATCGCGCCAATTTCTCAACCAATTTCTCAGTCGCAACCCGTTTAGTTATATCGCCAATGTTTAGAGATCTGCCAACCAAAAACATCCCGCTGTCATTCCCGCGCAGGCGGAAATTCATCGATCAGCCACCCGCTTGAGCCGGTCGTTTATTTCAATACAACTCCCTTAAGAGAACTGGTTATGGAACTCACCTTCAACACCCTTGACCTCAATCTGCTAGACGACTTGAGCATCTCTTACGAATCGGTTAACACGCTCAACAACGTGACGATTCAGCTCACGGCAATGGGGCAAACCGGGTTAGGTGAAGTTTCTCCCCATACTGCCTATGGTGAAACCCAAGGAACCACACTGGCGGTTTTAAACTATCTCAAAGCAGACCTAGCCGCGATCGCTGACCCGTTTCAGTTCATCGATATTCTAGATCGGCTGGATGAAAAACTGGAGGGACATGCTGCCACCAAAGCTGCCATTGATATGGCGTTATACGACTTGGTGGGTAAGCTGCTCGGTGTTCCGCTCTACCAACTGTTAGGGTTGAATCCTGAGAAAACCACCCACCTGACCTACACCATTGGCATTGATAGCGTAGACAAAATGGTGCAAAAGGCGATCGCCGCCAGTCATTACAAATATCTTAAGGTCAAACTGGGAAGCCCTGACGACAAAGACATCATCACGGCAATTGCCAGCGCTACCCCTGCGATCTTGCGAGTCGATGTCAATGGTGGCTGGGAAGCACGCCACGCTATCCGGTTTATCAATGAAGTGCTGGTGCACCATCCAGTGGAATTTGTAGAGCAGCCATTGGCTCCGGGCGACCTTCGCGGCATGAAACTGCTACACACCGAATCGGCACTACCGATTGTATTGGATGAGAGCATCAGCGACATGAATAGCATTTTGCGCCACGCTGATGTTGTCGATGGCGTGAATATCAAACTGATGAAATGTGGGGGCATTCGCAATGCATTAAAAATGATTCATACTGCACGGGCATTGGGCTTAAAGGTGATGCTGGGATGTCGGGTCGAAACCTCGCTGGCCATCACAGCCGCCGCTCACCTGACTCCCCTGGTAGATTTTGCCGATTTAGATTTACATCTGCTTGTTGCCCATGATCCCTTTGTCGGAGCCACGTTAGACGACGATGGCAAATTTCTTTTACCCACCGCTCCCGGCTTGGGAGTGCAGGTGAAGCCGTAAAAGAAAATCTTCTCCTAGGTCCTCAAGCTCTGCCTGGAAAGGTCAATTATTTTCCCTGGTTCCTCAGGCTCTAGCTAGGAACAAAAGTCAATCAAGAGTAAACCCTGATATAGAGTGTAATCATGACTAAACTAGCTCGCTACGGCAGCCCTTATAACTGGATGTCTGACACGGTTAACAATTCCAATAAACGCGATGCCGTTATTATCAATGACCTGACTTTGCAAGGCGATGCCGAAGAGATGGCAGGTGTGCAAATCGCCGAAGCCGATAAGATTGCGATCGCCACTCGGCTCAGTGAATTGGGCGTTCCTCGCATGTCGGTGTTGGGCTTTTCTCCTCGTCCACCTGAGGAAGAGATCAAAATCGTCGAAAAGATATTGGCATTAGGCTTACCGATGCAATTTGGGTCGTTTGTCAAATCGCAGGAAGAAATTGATATTGCTGCCCGCATTGGGTTGTGGGGTGTGACGATTTTGATTTGGGTGAATGACTCGACCCTGCCTCAAGGTAAAACCGGGGCAGATGTGCTCGATCGCGTCAAATACCTGACTGAATACGCCAAAACCCGAGGACTGCACACTTGTTTTATGGCAATGGATGCAACCCGTACTCGGATGGAGTTTTTGCAAGCGGCTATCAAAGTAGCTGAACCCTATTGCGATGAAATTACGATCGCTGATTCGCTGGGAGTCGCCTCTCCCTACGGCTTCCAGTACCTAATTCAAAACGTCTGCCGTTGGACGAATCTGCCTATCCAAGTGCACTGCCACAACCACTCCTCCATGGCAGTTGCCAATGCCATGGGGGCAATTCTCGGCGGCGCAACGGTGATCCATACCACGGTGAATGGTATGGGCGAACTGGCGGGCTTGCTGCCCTTAGAGGAGTTAGCCGTTGCTCTGTCGATGCACTTGAATGTTGAGACGGGCATTCAACTAGAGCAACTAAAATCGATGTCAGAGCTGGTCGCAAAAGCCACGGGCGTGCCCGTTAGCATTCAAAAGCCTGTCGTGGGCGATCGCGCTTTCTGTATTCCCGAAACCGAAGAAATTCAAGAGGCACTCTATGCCCTAGAAGAAAAAGGAGTCTTACAAGAGAGCCTGACCTATCCCCCTGCGCTGGTGGGCAATCAACTGCACATGTCGATTGGGCGACGTTGCAATGAATACACCGTGCGCTATAACCTGGGGCTGCGGGGCTGGACGGCGAATGCAGACACCACACAGCAAATCATTCAAGCCGTGCGCGAGATTGCCTGGGCACACGATGGCTATTACTTGATGAGTGAAGATGAGTTTTTTGAGCTGATTCAAACTCAAGGCTTTCAGCTAGAACCGCTGCAACCCAAACAACCCGTTTGTGCATAGAGTGCAGCATTGTAGAGTGGGGAATATCCACTCTACTGACAACTGGTATCTTGGTTGTCATCCTAATCCTCTTGAGAACGACCCCACAACCGAACCGATATGATTGAAAAAACACAGGCTTAAAATTTGCACTTGCAGAGCAAACCATGGTTAAAACACCCCCTCAACAGCAACTACTGCCACCATTGGAAAATGGCGATCGCCTAAACCGTTGTGAGTTTGAGCGGCGCTACAACGCCATGCCCCATCTCAAGAAAGCTGAATTGATTGAAGGAGTGGTTTACATGGCGGCGGCTTTGCGCTTTAAAAGTAATGGTTCAACTCGTCACCGTGGGTGAGCTAACCCTCGATCACATCGTTTTACCGAACGGCACCGTTTGCAGTCAGGTCGTGGGTGGTGGCAGCTTGTATGCCGCGATCGCTGCCCGCCTATGGGATCTGAGTGTGGGTATCCATGCCGTTACCGGAGCAGCATTTTTTCAGGCCATCGTTCAACCCATTGCCGCAAAAGGGATAGATATTACTGGCATTCATGCCGTTCCTGGCAATGGTCTAGAGATGTGGCTTTTACACGAAAGTGCCACCACCAAGCAACAAGTACCCAAATTATCCTCTGCCAATATGACAGCGTTAGATGCTGTGAGACAGCCTCTGCCAGACGCCTATCGCACTGCAACTGCTTTTCACCTAGCCCCCCAAAGTCCCCAGGGGCATTGGCAGAGCCTCTATGCTTTAAAGCAACTGAGTCCCCATCCTCTGATCAGCATGGATATTCAAGCCGACGCGATCGTCGATAGTGCCCAGTACCGGGACTTTGCTTTCTGCTCCCATATCAGCGCTTTTCTACCCAGCCGCGAAGAAGTTGACTCGATTTGGCACCCGCCTAATCTCACTAGCTGGATCAGTGATCTAGCGGCTCAAAAGATGGGTGGTGTCGCTGTCAAGATGGGCGATCAAGGGTCGTTAGTGTTCGATCCAATCACTCAGAAAATTGTTCACGTCCCCATCTATCCCACCCTGGTTGCCGACACGACTGGAGCTGGAGACGCTTATTGTGGGGGGTTCCTAGCCGGACTGACCCTTGGCAAAGATCAAGTTGAGTGTGCAGCAATGGGCACTGTATCGGCATCATTTATTGTTGAAAGGTATGGGGCGTTAGAGGTGCCGGTGCCATCTAAAAAAGAGCGGGGCGATCGCTTGCAATATGTGCTTAGCCAGATTAATATTGACGCGCCTTTCACAACCAAACCATCTCACAACTGATTTAGAACTGCTATAGGTAGGCAGGGTCTAGCGGTGAGGAAGTGTGTCGTAAATTTACCGGAAGATGTCGGCGTTTCAGCCGGAATATTCAGGCAAAATGAACTTCTATATTTCCGCTGTCGATGACCTACTGCGCCATCCTGACGACAATCCTACGATTGGGCTGATTTTGTGCCGGGGTAAGAAGAAAACGGTGGCAGAGTACACACTGCGAGATGTAAATAAACCCATTGGGGTTTCAACTTACTATTTGAAGGATGCTCTACCTGAGCCACTTCAAGGGAATTTACCCACAATCGAACAGATAGAGATGGAGTTGGCAACGATCGCCGTAGAACTGGAGGCTCCTGGGGATGGGTCGGCAGTTCAGGAGTAGACACGGTAAACGAGAGATGAGATTATCAGCTTTCTCACCTTACCATTAGCCCGTTTTTGCAACAGAACCCGATACTATCTGTGCTCTACGAAGCCCAATCCTCACTCCCTAGCGGTTCGTGCTTTAAGATGTCGCGGCAGCGCTGCCACTGCGGTAAGTACTTGTCCAGATAAGCCTTGAAGCGATCGCTATGATGCCGTTCTAACAAATGCACCAGCTCATGGACTAACACATACTCAAGACACTCAAGGGGTTTCTTGGCGAGTTCTATGCTCCTCATCAGTTTTATGCAGCATTCCCACATCCGCAACGGTCAAGACATCGACATTGCGCGACCTCAAGGCTTGCACAAAGTCGTCATCCATTGAGTCTTCATCGATATACAGCAGAATCTTGCCCATTGTTTAGCTCTGCTCAGCGTTTTGGCGATGGAGTGCTAGCAGCCGATCGTATTCAGCTTCTTCCTCAGCCAAATCTGCTTCAATTTCATCTCGATTGGCATGGTAGTAAGCCAGCGCCGCATAGACTTGGGCAAGACTCAAGTGGCTCATGCGACGGGCAATCTCTTCTGCTCCTGCCCCTTGTTTATAGAGCACAACCACACGCTGCACAGAGGTCTTTGTTCCAGTAATCATCGGACGATGCTTACCACTTTCTGTTGAGCGGGTGATCAATGTCCCAATGTCATTTGTAGTAACCATTACAGTCATCCCTTCGTGGTCAAGTGTGCTATATCTTCCTGCCATTCAGCCACATCATAATGAACACAAATATTGCGATCGGCAATCAATCTCTGAAAGCGAAGTTGTGGCACCTTCAATAACTCTGCTGCCTTCCCTAAGCTAATTTTGTCTTGCTGAAAGAGCAACAAAACGAGTTCTAACAACAGATCGTCTTCTGAGAGTCCACTCGCTTTAACAATTTCACCGGAAATCACTAGACTCATAGTTGTGCCTCCATGCAATTACCAAAATCCTAACAGGTCAGCTCCATACCAACCCCATCCTTCTTAGATGCTCATCCACCTTGCTTGATAGCGTTTCCACATCCTGCACCAGCTGCGGCAGCGGCTCAGCATAGCGTTCTTCCAGCGTCTTCACCCGGTTCGCCAACTGCTGCGTCACCCGCTCAATCTCTGCCTGAATTGCCGCCTTCAGCGTCGCCTGCCACTTATCATCCACCACCAGGGTTTTAATCTCGTCCTCGCTCAGCTTCGGGTACTGGGCAAACACCAACCGATCCAGCGAATCCTGGGCTTCTTTCACCGCTTTCTTCGCCTCTGCCTCCTGGTCAAACAGCGTCAGGCATTGCTTCAGCACCGACACGTCCTCTTTGGCGCTGGCATCCCCTTTTAGCTCCTTCAACCGAGTTGTGATGCTGGCTTTCGTCACCTTACCCGCATCCGTTTGCGCCTCCGCCAGTGCGCCTTCTTCGCTGCTGTGTTCCTCGATCAGCGCTTCCAACTCCTGCGCGATCGCGTCCAGGTCAGCCTGCAACTGGGCGATCGCCTGTTGCTGCGGTGCAAAGTAGCGGGCAACAATCAAACTCGGCGGCAGCAAATCCGCTTTGTATTTGAGCTTGTCAATGATCAGATCCGGCGTTTCCGAGCGCTTCTCGCCCTTCTTCACCACCAGTTGCCGCAGCACCCTCCCCGCAGCCCAGCCATCCTGCACCAGCACATACACATCGTCCTGCATCGTCTCTGCCCAATAGTCCATCAACAGCTGGTAGATGTCATATTGGCTCAACAAATCCGCCTTGGCAAACCGCGCCAGCAGGTCTTCAGACAGCTCGGCGATCAGCGCTTTGGGTTTGTCGCCAATGGCAATGCCCTTCAGACGGTCATCGTGGTCGTTGCGCCAGTGCGTGTAGAGCGAGAGGGAGCGATCGGCAAAGGTGGCAAATTCTGGGTGGTTGAGAATTGTCGCCTTCACCTGGCTGGCATCCACCAGGCTTTTGCCATAGCCCTCCCGCCCACTGGGGGCAAACAGCGTTTGGCGCAGATTGGGAAACACCTGCCAGTAAGCTTGCAGCACATCAATATCCGCATTGGGGATGCCCCCGTTCAGGTGAGCGTTGAGGTCGTGCAGGTCTTCCGGCTCGCTAGAGTCAATATAGCGCGGGATGTTGAGGTTGTAGTCGTTCTTGGCAATCTCTTCAAAGCTGACCATCCGGCTATAGCGGGGTAGCTCAAGTTGCCGGGTAAACACATCCACAACCTTGTGAATATCCTGGCTCCGCAGACGGTTCTTATTGCCGTCTTTCATCAAGCCTTTGCTGGCATCCACCATAAACAAACCCGTGCGGCTGTGGGCATCTGCCTTGTCGATCACAATAATGCACGCAGAAATGCCCGTGCCGTAAAACAGGTTCGCAGGTAAGCCGATGATGCCTTTGATATAGCCCTGTCGCACCAGGTTTTGCCGAATCCGCGCCTCCGCGTTACCCCGAGACAGCACCCCATGCGGCAAAATTACCGCTGCCTTACCTGTGCTTTTTAGAGATTTGAGAATGTGCAGCAAAAAGGCATAATCACCCTTCTTATCGGGTGGCGTGCCATACTCAAACCGCTTAAATTCGTCATCGGTCAGGTTAACGCCATTGCTCCAAGACTTGTAGGAGAACGGCGGATTGGCAACGGCAAAGTCGAAAGTTTTCAGGCTGCCATCGGCATTTTTCCAGTAAGGCGTCGCCAGCGTGTTGTCTCGCCAGATTTCATGGCTGGGATAGCCATGCATAAACATATTCATCCGCGCCAACGCCCAGGTGGAGTTGTCCATCTCCTGCCCATAAATCGTCAGCCCACGCAGAGCCTCATCTGCCACCTTCAGCAGCAGCGACCCCGAACCGCAGGTCGGGTCATACACCGTTTGATCCTGCCGCGTCTCCGCCGTGATGCCCACCACTTTGGCAAGAATGCGCGATACCTCGGCTGGCGTGTAGAACTGCCCCTTACTCTTGCCCGATTCTGTCGCAAAGTGGCGCATCAGGTATTCGTAGGCATCGCCCAGCAGGTCATCCCCTTCTGCCCGGTTTGCGCTCAAATCCATCCCATCGAAAATAGCGACCAGATGGGAGAGGCGATCGACCATCTCCTTCCCTTTGCCCAACCGATCCTCATCGTTGAAGTCGGCAACGTCGATCACGTCCTTCAGACCGTTCTTTTCCGCTAGCGCCCCAATGATTTTGTTGATCTTGTCGCCAATCTCCTTATCGCCCTTCAGCGCCACCATATCCTTAAACGAGCCACCGTCTGGCACCACAATCATGCCGTAGGGGTCATTGGCATACTTGTCAGAGACGTACTTCATAAACAGCAGCGTCAAGACGTAATCCTTGTACTGGGATGCATCCATCCCGCCGCGCAGTTCATCGCAGCTAGACCACAGCGAGCTATAGAGTTCGGTCTTCTTGACAGCCATCTAAGACTTCTTGCTCCTCAAAGTACTCATCGTCCCTTACTACCTAATTCAGAATTTCTTTTGCTGAAGCTGCAATATCGCTCACTCCACTCGAAACCGACCTGTAATACCCAACTAGTCTATGCCTTCTAGCAACTTCGCTACTTGTTCTGGAGCGGGTAGCTGCCCTTTTAACTCCTGTGGTAACGTCGAGGTCATGCGATAGGTCGCGATACCGATCGGCTTAGTAGCGTCCTTTAAGGCATATTCCACCGTCATCTTATCCTTCGTCTTGCATAGAATAATGCCAACCGAAGGTTGCTCATGCGGTAGCCTTACTTGATCATCTAGCACCGCCAGATAAAACTGCATTTTGCCAACATATTCTGGTTCAAACTCTCCGATCTTGAGGGCGATCGCCACCAGGCATCGCATCGCTCGGTGATAGAGTACAAGGTCGATGTAATATTCTTTATTACCAACTTCTAGGCGATATTGGCTTCCGACAAACGTAAACATGCCACCCATCTCTTGAAGGAAAGGCTCAACTTTGGCCAGAATAGCGGCCTCTAGTTGTCGCTCAGAGTGTTTATCCCCCAAATCCAGAAAGGGGAAAGTGTACTCATCTTTCACTGCTAGCTTGGCTTGGTTTTTGACCGCTTCAGACAGCGTCGCTTCAAAGTTAGTCTGGTTCAGTAGAGTCTTTTCGTAAGTCTGATTTTCAATTTGGTGAAGTAGGACGTTCTTTGTCCAGCCATATTTACGAGTCATCCGCATGTAAAACTCGCATTCTAGATCATCCTTACACTTCTCCATAACGACCAAATTATGGCTCCACCCAATTTCTGCAACCAATGGTTGCAGTTTTTGCTTTTGGCTGTAGGTGACGTAAAAGTTCCGCATATTCCAGATATTTCGGACGGAGAAGCCACTCATTCCTGGAAACTCTGCCTGTAAGTCCTTCGCTAGCTGCTCGACGATCGACTTCCCCCAACTCTCTCCCTGCTGGCGAGTCACAATCAGTTGTCCAATATCCCAATAGAGCGCAATCAGTTCTTTATTGACTGCCCGCAATGCCTCATATTGAGCCGACCGAATCCGCTGCTTAATCTCAATCAGGAGGTCGCCATACTCTCCTGAACCTAACTTACTCACCAAACTTACCCCTTAAACGTTTGAGCAGAAGCTGCCGACGATCGCCCCCTAGAACGGACTAAATGACATCCGAGACTAGCGATTTCAGATCAGCCAACACCTTCTCTAACTTTTTTTGCTTTTTGGGATCGTCCCAAATCTTCGCTCGCTTGACAAGTTTCAGCGCATCATCAATCTGGCTTTTCAAAGGCGGTGGATCTGTAACAGCGGTAACCTTAGACTTAAGACTATCAACACACTCTTTAATTTGAGCCAAAGAAAAGTCTTGCGTGATCGCTTCTTTAAGCAACCCTTGGCGCTGCACCTCATCTTTGACACGGGCAATCGCAAGGGCTTTGGTATACGCGATCCGTCCCTGTTGCAAAGCTTCTAAGACATCATCAGGAAGATTCAGTAGGGGGAGCCGATTATTGACAAACGATTCCCATGACATCGTTGCTAAAGCAGCGAAGACAGCTTGAACCGCCTCATTTTCTGAACTGCCCATAACGTTATGGGCAACTTTCCCCTTCGCCTCATGCTGCATTCGATAAAGCAGCCTAGGAACCTCGCTGACAGTCATCTTGAGCTTGATTGCTAAGAGTTGCAAGACTCCTTCCGTTTCTTCGACCGGATTGAGATCTTCTCGCTGAAGGTTCTCAATCAACGCGATTTGTATCGCTTGCTCATCTGTCAGATCACGAATCACCGCAGGGACATCTGTTAAGCCTGCTGCCTTAGCCGCACGGTAACGTCGCTCTCCTGCAACCAGTTCATAAGTATCCGGGTTTTCAAGCGTCCGCACCAGTAACGGTTCTAAAATGCCGTGCTCTTTGACTGAGAGCACTAGTTGTTCCATCTTTTGCGGATCAAAATATCGACGTGGCTGCTGAGCGGGTAGTTGGATCTGGGCGATCGCTACTGTATTAGGGGCCGATACAGTGTCAACATCGCCAAACAACGTTACCGGAGCTGTGATCTTGCCTCCAAAAACACGCTCACGTTTAGCGGTCATTCTAGCTTCTCCATCTCTCTTGCTATTCCGTCAAGCACTTTCTTAGCTAGATGCTTGGGGCTATAAACAGCTAATGGGACTCGATCCATTGAAGCATCTGCAAAGACAGTTGACTTAGGGATCACTGGAAAAATTTTGCCAATTGGGGCAAGTTGCTCCTGAATTGCCTTCAAGGTCAGCTCATCATGAGAGTTGCGACTATCGTACATGGTCGGCACAAACCCCGCTATCTTTAGATTGCGGTTCGGTTTCGCTTTTACCTTTTGCAAGGTTTGTAAAAGCATATCAGTCCCCTGAAAAGCTTTGAACTGAGTCTGAATCGGAATCAGCAGGTAGTCCGTTGCCACTAAAGAAATATAGCTCAACATACCTAAGCTGGGCGGGCAGTCGATTAAGATGAAATCGTATTGCTCCCGCACTGGCTCCAAGGCATCTTTAAGCCGAATATCGCGCATATAGGCAGTGACCAATTCTTGCTCTGCATCAGAAAGTTTTAACTGTGCGGGCACTAGAGCCATGCCATGAAGCTGATGATGAATCGGCAAAGCTTCTTCGAGGACGATCGCGTTATAGATTGTTCGTTCTAGTGTTCCTGGCTCCAGTCCCATAAATGTGGTGAGAGAGGACTGAGGATCCATATCGACTAGCAACACTCGCTGCTTCCTCTGAGCCAAGCTATAGCCCAGATTCATTGCCAATGTGGACTTGCCAACCCCTCCGGCTTGATTAAACAGTGCAATGACTTTCCCCATTTGTTCCAATGCCAATTGCCTTCAGTAGCATACCGCAATAAAGATTTGCAATCACGTCCAGTGGTTTAGTGCGTGGCTATTTTAAGGCTTCTCCCACTCAAAATTGGGATAGATGAAGGCTTTTGCTAAAGCTTATCCACAATAAACTCAAAACTCAAGAACAGCGATTTTGGTACGCAGAAAAAACCGTTGAGAACGGATGGAACCGGGATGTCTTGGTGATGCAGATTGTGAAGCATGGCTTGTGCCAGTTGCGGCTGTCTCACAAACGGTCGTTTGTTTTACAGTTGAACCCGCTGGCTCAAAAGGGAGCTTTCAGGCTCGTCAGTATGTAAATCAACTTGTCAATGAATCTATGTGTCAAAATGGCGCGGAAGTGACGAGTTCTGAGACAATTACAGTACATTAGAACTCTCCTTATGCTCATTG
>Ga0163149_10002006_pt1 | contig 25342 bp, 26 predicted proteins | sample OliLakLV19MP5G1_FD_148604 | JGI IMG/M metagenome (GOLD analysis project Ga0163149, IMG submission 148604) | Freshwater microbial mat bacterial communities from Lake Vanda, McMurdo Dry Valleys, Antarctica - Oligotrophic Lake LV.19.MP5.G1 | ecosystem: Environmental > Aquatic > Freshwater > Lake >... | reverse complement strand
CTGCTCAACGACAAAGGCATACTCAAGCCTGCTGAACTGCCCGCACAACCCGGCGGTCTGGTAACCGCCGCCTGTTGGGCCGACCTGAACGGCGATAGCTGGCCCGACTTGGTGGTGGCTGGCGAATGGATGCCGGTATTGGTCTACTACAACCAACAGGGCAAGCTCCGGGCTCCGTCGGCTTTGCCGGGCGGCAGCGGCTGGTGGTACAGCCTTCAGGCCATAGACCTTGACGGCGATGGCAAGCAGGATCTGGTGGCCGGTAACCGGGGCTGGAATGCGCAAGCCCAGGCCAGCAGCGAACAGCCTGTCCGCATGTATGTCAAGGACTTTGACCAGAATGGTCAAACCGAGCCAATAATAACCTATTATATAGATAACATAAGTTATCCTATGGCGTCGCGCGACGATTTGCTGGATCAGCTCGTAGTGCTCAAGAAGAAGTACACGCGCTATGCTCCTTACGGCAGCGCTACGTATGAGACTATTTTTAGCGAGCAGGAGCGGAGCGGGGCACAGGAATACCGGGTGGAGAATTTCAGCAGCACGGTCTTTTACAACCAAGGGGATGGCAAATTCAGCGCCTTGCCGCTGCCCGCCGAAGCGCAACTTTCGCCCATTTGGGGCATCGCCCCGCGCGACCTCAACGGCGACGGTTTGCCCGACCTGGTCCTGACCGGAAACTTTTTTGACAACCGCGCAGAAGCCGGTCCTGCTGATGCTAACCGCGGCACGGTGCTGCTTCAGGAAAAGGGCCGCAACTGGCGCGCGCTTACCCCCGCGCAAAGCGGGCTCTTCCTGCGCGGTGATACCAGGGCCTGCACCTGGATTGGCAACACCCTGCTGGTGCTCAACAACAGCGGACCGCTTCAAAGCTTCCAGTATGCCCAACCAAAGCTTTAGCACAAGCGCTTGGCGCTGGCTTTTCACTGTGCGCGTTGCTTCCTCCATCAGCGCGTTGCGGTCCCACCCCAGCGGGCGCGCTGCCACCCGTGCAACCTGCTTAAGCGCGTTGCTGCTGCTGGCCGCAGCGGGCTGTCACAGCACGGACAAGTCCCGGGAGCCCGGAACAACACAGCCGCTGCTTCCTGCCCAGGCCTTTTACCAGCCCCTCAACGACATAACAGATGTTATGGTTGACGACATCTTCTCACCACCGCTGGCCGCCCGCACGTACGCTTATGCCTGCCTGGCTGCCTGGGAAACCTATGTTTTGGCAGAAAAGTTGGCAGAAAGGTTAGCAGAAAAGTCGGTAGAAAAGTTGGCAGAAACTAACGCCGCCGCAGAAAGCCACTCACTCGCCACCCTTCTCAACGGCTTCGATGCCCTCCAAGTCAGCGTTCCCCCCGGAGCCGATCCCCGCCTGAGTGCCAGCCTGGCCTTTTATCGGGTGGGCGCTGAGCTCGTTTTCTCAGAAGCAGATTTGCTCAAGGCACAGAACGCCTTTCGCGCGCAGCAGCAGCCCCGTTTTTCCGAAGCTGTCTTTCTCGCCAGCGACTCGTTGGCCGCTCTGGTAGCCGATGCCCTTCGCCCGTACCGAAATGCTGACGCCTACCGCGAAACCCGCTCCCTGCCGCGCTACCAGTTCAGCCGCGAGCCCGGCTGTTGGATGCCCACCGCGCCGGGATACTTTGATGCGGTGGAGCCTAATTGGGGCAAAATCCGGCCCTTTGCCCTAGACAGCGCCTCGCAGTTCAGGCCAGCCCCGCCCACACCATACAGCACAGCCCGTACGAGTGCTTTCTATGCAGAAATGCTGGAGGTCTATGAAAGCAGCAGCACGCTGAGCGAAGAGCAAAAACAAATCGCTAATTTTTGGGATTGCAATCCCTTTAACCTTGAAGTGCAGGGACATTTCAACTACAGCAGCAAGAAAATCAGCCCTGGCGCACATTGGATGGGCATTGCCAGCATTGCCTGCAGCGATGCCGGACTGGCATACCGGGAGGCGCTTTGGGTGCACACGGTACTCGCGCTCGCGCTGCACGACGCCTTTGTGAGCTGTTGGGAAGAAAAGTACCGCAGCCAATATATCCGCCCCGAAACAGTCATCAATAACCTTTTAGATGCTACATGGGTGCCACTGCTGCAAACACCGCCCTTCCCTGAATACCCCAGCGGACACAGCGTGGCTTCTGGCGCAGCGGCAGTTGTGCTCACGCAAATGCTCGGGGCGCGTGCCTTCACCGACAGCGTCGAAGTGCCCTTTGGACTACCCGCCCGGTCCTTTGCCTCGTTTGAGGCGGCTGCGTTGGAGGCCTCGCTTAGCCGCATGTACGGCGGCATTCATTTCAGGCCCGCGGTCGAAAGGGGACTTACCCAGGGCCGCGCGGTAGGTGAACAACTGGCTGCGGCGGTCCGATTGCGCCAGGTAGAGAAGCCACAAGCGCGTTAATCGGCTGTAGGGGCAGCAATGAGCTACTTTTAGGTCCTAACACAAGCACCTGGGAACCCTCAAAAAGCTCGCGTTGTTGTGTTACTTTGGTTACAGAACAGCGGAACTGTCGGGTCTACTTTTGCCCATATCAAGTTGCTAACCAACCAAGATTGACCATGAACGTCGAGCAAATCTATACCGGATGCCTGGCCCAGGGCGCCTATTACATCACCTCCAACGGCGAAGCTGCCATTATTGACCCCTTGCGCGAAGTGCAGCCCTACCTCGATCGCCTGGAGCGCGATGGTGTCAAGCTGAAGTACATTCTTGAGACGCACTTTCATGCCGATTTCGTGAGCGGTCACTTGGATCTGAGCCGCAAAACCGGTGCGCCCATCGTCTTTGGCCCCACTGCGCAGCCTTCTTTTGACTTTTTGGCTGCCGCAGATGGGCAGGAACTCCAATTGGGAAAAGTACGCATTAAAGTGCTGCACACCCCTGGTCATACCATGGAGAGCACCTGTTACCTGTTGAAAGATGAAAGCGGCAAAGACCATTCGCTGTTCAGCGGCGATACCCTTTTCCTCGGCGATGTCGGGCGTCCCGACCTGGCTCAGAAAGCGGCGAGCATGACGCAAGAAGAGTTAGCAGGCCTGCTTTACGAGAGCCTCATGACCAAAATCATGCCGCTGGCCGACGACGTCACTGTCTATCCCGCCCACGGAGCCGGCAGTGCCTGTGGCAAGAACATGATGAAAGAAACCGTGGACACCCTGGGCCACCAGAAAGAGATCAACTACGCGCTCAACCAGCCGGACAAAGCCTCCTTCATCGCGGCGGTAACCGAAGGGCTCACGCCGCCTCCCGGCTACTTTGGCATGAACGTGGCCATGAACAAAACCGGCTATGCCTCCTATGATGACGTGTTGTCCAAAGGCATGCGGGCGCTTGCTCCGGGCGAAATGGAGGCTGTGGTGGACGCAACTTCCGCGCTGGTGCTCGACACCCGTTCGCCCGGCGACTTTTCGCAGGGCTTTGTGCCCCAATCCGTCAACATTGGGCTCAACGGCGACTTTGCTCCCTGGGTGGGTGCCATGATTGCAGACGTCAAGCAGCCCATCGTGTTGGTCTGCGATGCCGGCAAAGAAGAAGAGGCCATTACCCGTCTGAGCCGCGTCGGTTTTGACAATGTGCTCGGCTACCTGGATGGCGGCATTGATGGCTGGAAGAAAGCCGGCTTGGAAGTGGACAGCGTCAACCGTATTTCAGCCGAAGAATTTGCCAGCCAATACAAGGCCGGTGAAAGCATGGTGCTGGACGTTCGCAAAGAGACCGAGTACGCCGCCGAGCACGTGGATGAAGCCCACAGCCGTCCGCTGGCCGCCATTAACGATTGGGTGCGCGACGTGCAACCCAACCAGCATTTCTTTTTGCATTGCGCCGGCGGCTACCGCAGCATGATTGCCGCGTCCATTTTGCAGGCTCGCGGCTACCGCAACTTCACCGAAGTTGACGGAGGCTTTGTCGCCATCAGCAAGACCCAAGCGCCGCGCTCCAATTTTGTCTGTCAAAGCAAAGTGTTGCGCTAAGGGTACTTCTGAAAACTCCGTATCCATAACATAATAAACAATCTGCACAACATTTAAAATGTTATGTTAGAATTTATCCGCAATCCCTGGCCCTGGTACGTTGCCGGACCCCTCATTGGCCTGACAGTGCCCGCGCTGTTGCTGGTGGGCAACAAATCTTTCGGCATCAGCTCTTCGCTGCGGCACATTTGTGCCGCCTGTTTGCCAGCTAACATCCCTTTCTTTCAGTACAACTGGCGCAAGGAACTGTGGAACTTGTTCTTTGTAGCCGGAATTTTGGTCGGTGCTGCGTTGGCCACGCTGTTTTTGGCCAATCCTGATCCGGTGGTGGTGCATCCCAAGCTGGCCGCTGACCTGGCGCAGTACGGCATCACCGATTTCAGCAAACTCGTTCCCACGCAGGTGGTCAATTGGTCTGCGTTGTTAACGCTGCGCGGCTTTTTGATGATCGTGGTGGGTGGCTTCCTGATCGGTTTCGGCACGCGCTATGCCGGCGGTTGCACCAGCGGTCATGCCATCATGGGCTTGTCTACGCTACAATGGCCCTCGCTGGTGGCCACCTGTTGTTTCATGGTGGCCGGAATTCTGATGGCCAATTTTGTGCTCCCCTTCCTGCTAGCCCTTTAACCTTTCGTTGCCATGAGTACTCAAGTATTTCCCCCGAGTGTAGAAGAAGAAATCAGGCACCAGGACACCATGTGTGTCAACGAGAGCGTGATTGAGCACCGCTGGTACGACAACCTCAAGTACATGGCCATTGGCCTGGCTTTCGGCGTGGTCTTTGTCAAGGCCGAAATCATCAGTTGGTTCCGCATCCAGGAAATGTTCCGCTTTCAGTCGTTTCACATGTATGGTGTCATCGGCAGCGCGGTGGTGGTGGGCATGCTTTCGGTGCTGCTGATACGGCGCTTCAACATCACGACCATTGAGGGCGAGACCGTCGTCCTTGCCAGCAAAACCTTCAACAAAGGCCAGATTTACGGCGGATTGTTGTTCGGTTTTGGCTGGGCCATTACGGGTGCCTGCCCCGGCCCGCTGTTTGCACAGATCGGCAACGGAGCCAGCGTAGTTTTAGTTACGTTATTCAGCGCCATCGTCGGTACTTGGGTATACGGGTATTTTCGCGATAAATTGCCGCATTGAAGCGGGGGATAGAGGCGCTGGTCCTGGAGCAGATTGAGTAGCGTCAGACCTGTCGCCTTTAGCGTGTTTTTGTTGTGTGACCCAAGTAACGGAACAGGCCGCAAATCTGCACTAATCTTGTAGCATCAGAGCCGGAGCGCGCGCAATGCGTTACAACGTTGCTCTGGGCAAAAAATCCTTTCCCCCGTTTTCAATTCCATGAAATCACTCACCCTTTTCCTCTTTACCATGCTTACTTCTCTGTTCAACCTCTTTGGCCAAACCAGCAATGCCGACCTGCAAACCGCGGTCAACGAAGGCGCTTTTTTAGTGGATGTGCGCAGCCCACAGGAATTTGCCGAAGGGCATGTCAAAGGCTCAGTCAACATACCACTTGACCGCGTCGCCGCACAACTGGACAAGTTCAAAGGCCACGAAAATATCGTCGTTTTCTGCCGCAGCGGTGCTCGCAGCAGCCAAGCCAAATCCATTCTGGAGCGCAACGGCTGTGCCAACGTCATCAACGGCGGTACTTGGCAGGCGGTGAACCAATGCGTGAAGGCCAAGCCTTAAAACGGCCATTCACGTGGCAGACTAAGCCAAGAGCGAGGTCACGGCCATTCCTATGGCAATAGCCAACCCAAAGCTGATCAGCGTGCCGATGAGCATGTACTCGGTCAGTTTGCGTTGGCCTGCTTGGCTCAGGTCGCCGAAGCGAAAGACCGACTTTGCCGCCAGCAGGAAGCCAACGGCTTCAAAATGGCCGCTGGCGATGAACCCAAACACCAACACGCGCTCCAGCACTCCAATGATTTTGCCGGCGTTTGGCAAGGAACTGGCGTTTTCTGTCGCAAGCGCTTCGGACCAAGGCCGCATAACATTTTCCATGATTATGGAGGCCGGTTGAATCAGGAAATAACCTGTCGTAACATAAATGATGGTATTGCCGCTGAGCAGACCGGGCAGGATGGCAGGATTTTGCTCAATGCTATAGACCCAGACCAGCGCGATAGTCAACAGGTGCGCCCCCTGATCGCCGAAGAACCAAGCGGTACTGTACCGCTCTTGCTTTCCATAAAGTTTTATGAGATCTATAAGAAAATGGCTGCCAGCCAGCAACAGCGCTAAGGGCCAAAGCGCCGGGCTTTCGGTCCAGGCCAAGGCAGCAAACGTCAGTGCGGTATGAAGCAATACATGCACATAGAGTTGCCATGCCGCCCCTTTGCGATCCTCTTTGGCACGCACCCAGCTTTTGGGCTGCAACAGGAAGTCGCCGATTAGATGAGCCAGTACCAGTGCCGCAAGCGTATTCATGAGCGTTGTTGGTTGATTCGTTTGCGGTAAAGTTCTTCCAGCGCCAGAATTTCGGGCAGGTGCGCCCGGCGAAAGCGGTCGCTGACCGTGTTTTGCTCAATGCCCAGTTGCTCGCCCAACTGCTGCTGGGTCTGCTCCGGCTGTCGCAATACGGCAGCGGCAATTTCCGCTGAATTTACAGTCCAGGCGTCCATGGTTATGCCCGCCAGCCGCAAACAGAGGTTCAGGTCTTCGTCCAATGCCGGCCAGGGCGAACTCATGGCCAGGTTCACCTTCTCCTTGCGCAAGCGCTCATATTGCTCCCCCGACCGCACAAAGGCCGGTCCGTTGCTTTCCGTAATCTTCCGCGCAGCGAAGTTTTTTTCGCCAATGCCAATAGCCATGCGCACATCCAGCACGGGGTTGCGTTTCTCCGCGTCGTCCGGCGGGATACTGCGGATGAGCGCCTTGATCCGTAGCGCGGTCAACAGGGCGTCTGCCGGGTCGTCTATTTGTATCTGAAAGCTGTCTCCGCGGTAAATGTCCCATATTCCGGGCGAAGGGCCCCATTCCCGGAGCAGCTTTTTCAGCGGCTTCAACCAGCGATCCTGCCGCATGACGTGGCGCGACCCGACCAGGTCGCCGGTGATGATGGCAATCATGGCACAAATATCGGTTAATAAGTCGATATTGTCAATAATCGTTTAATAAGACGATAATTAGGATTATCGGGGTTTAAGCCTTCCCTTTTCACTCGAGCTGGATATGCGAAGCCTTCACTTCTGCCTGGTATTGAGCTAAAGCATCAGGTCAACCCTTTGGTCATCAACCCATCAGATCGGTATCACCTCCGGAAATGACCGGTGTTGCTTTCAGATACGCACCTTGAGGTTGGCAATGAATGGCGTTATGGATAGACGGGAGGGGATTGTTAGCCTTTTAAAGCTACTTCTATGAGAAAGATTTTACTGACGTGTTTCGGCCTATTGGCCGCTGTGGGCCTTCATGCACAACGGACCACCGACTCGTTAAACGCGTCATCGTCGCAATTGGTGGCAGGTCAGGTTTCGGGGGCTGCCGTCTTGACTGGTGGAACAAATTGGGATGTATTTAACGTGTCGTCCGGTACCTACACCTATGGGATACTTCCGCTTTAGAGGGGATTGGTTAAGAAAGTGTCTTTTGAAAACAAAGTATTTTTAGCCGGTGCAAAGTATGGCTACTTTGCCGACCCCCGGTACACGAATCGGGTAGAGGTTTACGATGGCACCAGCAATTCCTGGACTTCGCTCAGTCTGTCCAATAAACGGGAAGTTGGCGGTGCAGGAGCCGCTGGCGACTACGTATTTTTTGCCGGAGGAACTGGCAGAGATGATATCTCTGGACCGGTATACATTTATAGGACAGTAGACATCTTTAATTCAGTAACCGGTTCACGTATTGTCAATCAACTCAGCAAGGCCAGGGGTACCATTTCAGTGGGAGCCGCCGGAACGCAGATTCTGTTTGCGGGAGGCTGGTACTGGGATATTACCTACACTATCCTTGAGACAGATCGCGTGGATATTTACGATGTAAGCACCAGCACATGGTCAACTGCTACGCTTTCTGAAAAACGGCAGAACATGGCCGTAGCCACAGTGGGCGATCTGGTGATTTTTGCAGGAGGCCTCAACAGCAATATCGGTCTTGTAAAGAATGTAGACATCTACAACACAACTTCCAAAACCTGATCAACAACCAATTTGCTGAGAGCCAATTGCGGCATGATTGCTACCGTTGATGGCAGCAAAGCCTATTTTGCCGGTGGTACACTAAATGGAAACCGGGTGCAGGTTTACGATGCACTTTTCAATACCTGGAGTTGGTTTGCCCTGCCAGCCAACATTCGCAATTTTACCATGGATGCTGTTCATGGCAAGGTCTACTTTGGAGGTGGTTACCAGGATGCAACCAGCTCCTATTCTCCCTATGTTGTAATCTATGATCCTGCTACTGCCACCTGGACTGGTGAGTTACTCTCACAACCCAGAATTCTGGCTGCAGCCGTGGTAGTGGACGATGCAGTGGGCGTATTTGCTGGAGGCTTGGCAAAAGGTGCGACTTCAACACCTGTTGTAAGTAACCGCGTAGACTTGTATGCAGTGCCTGTTTTGCGAACTGACTTTACAACCTATGATCAAGCCGCACCGGGGCAAATGGGTATTGCTCTGAAACCGAATCCCTGCATCAATGAGTTGCAGATTGGTTTGGCAGATGCAGTGCATCTGCCCGCAGTAGTGACTGTTTACAACCTACAAGGGTCCAAAGTCATGGAGTTCCAAAGCAACAACCCGATCACAGTTATTCGTTCCGGTGGTTGAGCCTTTGAAATGTCCAAAGTCATGGAGTTCCAAAGCAACAACCCGATCTTTAGCCGTGATGTTTCCGGTCTGCAAACCGGAACCTACCACTTGGTTGTACGGGACGCTGTTAATCAACTGCAGACAGCATGCTTTGTTAAAGGCCAATGAGGCCAGCGGCTAATGTCGTTGTCCTGATTTATGCGGTTATTGCGCCAAGACAGGACTGTTCCAGCACCGGACTTCAGATAGACCTGGTCATGATACCATGACCAGGTTTGTTTTTTTGGGGGGATGGCTACGATCACCGATCTCTTTACCTCATTCGCCTAGAATTAAAATCCTTTCCGATGTATGTAAAGGCGGATTCTCAGCGTAAACATTTGCCAAGTAGAGTCCACTAGGCAAAGCAGAAACATCGAATTGGCTAATGGTATTGCTATTAAATTATTCTAACACCAACTTTCCATTGGCCGAAAATATCCGCACTGTGATAGTAGAAGGATCACCTTCATTTGAAATGTATAGATGTGTGGAAGCGGGGTTGGGGAAAACGTTGATTCTTGAAGGAGCCAAATTGTCGTCCGTAGATATAAGAAGGCAATCGTACAAATTGAAACTTAAAACCGAAATTGACTCCAAGGTGTACAAATCACTTTCAAGGAGATATAACTCTGCGGTTTCAACATCTTCAACACGTGCATCCTGCCTTGCTGTAAATGATCTTTCAATTTCCAGTTCGTTAGCCGGAATGACCCAGCCACCAGGAACAATGTGAAGATCGTTGCCAAAGGTTGCAGAGCCGCTGGTATCAACGGCCACTCCAAACGGGTAGTCAGTGCGAGTAGATTGTCGAGCTAATCTATACGTTGCAAGGGTACTGTCGCACTCCACCGCAGTGGATGCTAAAATTTCGCCACTCACGTCTAAAGAAGGCAATGCTGGTTGAATGTTATAGGTAAAGTCTACGTCTGTTATATCGGCAACGTTTTCGGACAGCACGCCGTTTCCATTCGGCTCCACCACCGTGAAATTGCCCGAAATATCGGATAGACCTTTGAGGGTTGGCCAACCATAAACGCGGAAGAAAGAGAAGTCAGTATCATAAGATAAAAATACATTATGGAACTCATATCCTCCAAGTGAAGCCGAGGGATCGTAGTAGTCGGGTACTTCCAAAAAAAACGGATTGTTGAACGGTATTTGCAGACGGCTTACATCGCGAAAAACACAATCAGTAAAGGAAACGCCATAAGCTTGGGCAATTTTGCGGGAATAATAGGCCGCGTAATCGCTCCTGTCAATAAAGCAGCGCTCAAACAGAACGCTGCCCTGAACGGGACTTACATCGTCTGCACTCGCTGTTATTTCGCCCTTTGCGTAGGTATTCTCCGGCCTGCAATTGTCTCTAAAATAGCAGTCTCACACGATGATTGAGACAGGTAGAGAAGTACTGTTGAGTTGAAAAAGGGCAAGAGCCATACCCGACCAACCAATATTGGTAAAAGAGCAATTTTCAAACAAAACGTTCACAATGCGGTGATCTGGTACGTGGGGCTCGATGTCCACTCCAGCCTCGGGCAAGGTGCCTTTGGTTCCGGTCAAGAAGCAATGGCGCACCGTTAAATTCTCAACGCTAATAACGCTCATACCCTGACGATGGTGATTGATAAATTGTACATCTTATATCAGTGCATTAATTGTGTAACCGATACCAAATTCTTCATCTCCACCAATGTGAATTCCATCGCCTCCGCTATCGCGGAGCGTCAAGCCTTTTACCACCATATTTTCGCAATTAATAATGTTGATAGTGTGTCGCCACTCGCTATCGGCCAGAGTCGTGTATTCTGGCTTATTCATTATAAATGATGCTCCGTAACCAATCATCGTGACTCCATTGCAGTTGACAAACCTTACCAGATTGGCGAAGATAAAGTTGAATTCTCCGGGCAATGCGCGCAGTACAACTCCGGATTCGAAAATGATGGTTTTGTCCGTCAAATCGAAAAAGGAGCTCGGGCCAATATTCCAATCCCTCGTCTGCAAATTGACGATTACCGTATCATTCGGGTAGTTAATTGCAGATTGGAAAGCATCTGTAGCATTGCTCGGGTTGTAGCCAAAAGATGAAGCCAAAACTGAAGATGCCGAAACATCAAATCCTACGAGCAAAATGCAGCTACATAATAACCAAATGGGGTTATTATTTCTCATGTCTTTTCTTTTGTTTTAAAGTAGATAGTGAAGAGCTTTGTGTAAATAAATATTAAAAATAAATAACAATAACATTTACTTTTAATTTTTTATGATTGAAATTAACTTTGAGGTGTATAGTAGCCATCTCTAAAACAGAATCAGTTAAAAATAGAAAGAAAGTCCCCATCATCGTCATCTTGTTTGAATGTGGAAAACATTTCCATTGGTTTATCTTCTATGCGTTTTCCATGTTCCAACAAGACTTCTGTTGGGGTCATTCCCAACAAGGTATCATGCGGTCGGTCATTGTTAATAGCTGCTGCAATTCCCGGATGACTCGCTTGGCTCCAATGGACCGTTCGACTGTTATGTTCAGTACCTCTCGGTTAAAATCATCAATGATGTTCAACACGCGGAATGGCGCACCATTGGTCATCCGATCGTGCATAAAGTCCAGAGACCAAGTTTCATTGGGATGACCTGGTTCCACCAAGGGTCGCGGTTCTCGCGTAATCCTGCGCTTCTTGGTCCGTTTACGACAATGGAGGTTCATTAGCCGATAGACTCGCAAAACACGCTTGTGATTCCAGGGTTTTCCTTGCTTGCGAAGCTTCTGAAAGAGCTTACCGATTCCGTAGCCGGTAGTACCTCCCAGCACCTCCTTGATAGCGTTTATGAAAGCTGAATTATTTCGCCTGCGATGCCGGTAGTAAAGAACCGAGCTACTCAAACAGAGCAATAGACAGGACTGACGACGGCTGATGCAATATTTTTCATTCAAATAGGTCACCGCATCGCGCTTTTCGCCAGGCCTTAAAGATTTTTTTCTATCAAATCCTTGAGTGCATCACGTTGCATGCTCACGTCGGCATACATCCGTTTCAAACGAGAATTTTCCTCCTCTAATTCCTTGATCCGCTTGAGCTGCGAAGCATCCAGTACCCAATACTTGCTCTTCCAATTGTAAAAGTAGGCTGACTAATGCCATTTTCCCGACACAGATCCGAAACCGAGCGACCCGAATCGTACTCTTTGTGTATCGAAATAATCTGGGTCTCTATAAAACGCGACTTCTTCATAGTCTTCAAGATTAGTGAATATATGGTTATCACTGACTCGGTTTTTGGGGAGGGTTACAGTCTGATCCGGGATTACTTTCCCAAAGGCACAGACTTTAATGCTATTACTGCCGAGCGGTTGAAAGAGGTGCAACATCAACTTAACGAGCGTTCTAGAAAAGTGCAAATTGGTACATTCCCAAGGAAGTCTTTCATCAGCTGTGCGGGGTATCGCCCTAACGATTTTTACCTACGTGGCTGGCGATTGGAAACCACAGCGAACAAGCAGGGTTTTGGGAATTAAGGGGAAGAGCAACCGCTCTCTTCAACATTCCAAAACCTCAGACCCTAATATTTCTCAAAAAACAAAAAGAGTTTCCAACATTATAAACAGTAGGGAGTGTTGCGTTAAAAGTCAGAGACCGCTATACCAAAGAAAACAGCAGGAATAATTTTGATGTTAATATATAAATATTACTTAAAATCAGAAGTTAATTCTTGGGCCAAGGCCTGAATCTTGGTTAAGTCGATTTGGAAGCTTAAACTTGTTATCATGTATGTACAAATATCTCAGGTTTTGTAATCCTTTTATTTCCAATGGTACTTGTTTGAATTGATTGTTATTGAGGTATAAAGATTCCAGATTTTTTAGTTGAAAGATATTTTTTGGCAACTTTTTTAAACCATCATTTTCAAGGTGAAGCGATTTAAGATTAGGCAGCATACTTAAAATAGGAATATTTTTATCAAATTCAAAATCCGTTTCATCATTCAAATACAACTCTTGCAAATTTGATAATCTGCTAAAAGTCGATGGTAATAATTTGAAGTCATTTCCACTTAAATCAAGCACTTTAAGATTTTTAAGATTACCTATACCTTCTGGTATTTTTTTTAAATGGTCATTTTTCAAACTCAAATATTGCAGATTAGTAAATTTTGACCAAATTGAGTCCGAAAATTGTATATTTTGATTGCTCAAATTCAATCTAAAAACATTTTCAGGATTTTTTAAGGCTTCGTCTATACTAATGAATTCCTTATTAAGCAATGTTGAATCTGTGGTTGATTGTGCTTTCACACTTTGAAATTGAAGTGTAAAAAGCATAAAAAGTAGATGTGATTTTTTTATCAATTTTTGTTATTCTATATTAAGATGATTTATAAAAATAAGGCTACAAAATGAAATTGTAGCCTTATCAAATTTCTATTTACTTGGACTAAACGGAAGTGATGATTTGTGGACGATAATTCTCAATTTCTCATCTTTACCTTTCTTGAAAACCCAGGTCTTATCTACCATTACTTCTTTTCCGTCTTTGCCTGTTACCCAAACATTCCCCATGGTTATGGCAACAGAACCGTAAATCTGAATCCCTTCGTTATTTTCGCCAGCATTGTCATAACGAGCCTTGACCCAAGGTGTCAATGCAAAGCCTTTATCATTAGGGTAATCGGCGTCGCCACCAATAAAGTAAGCTAATGCTCCTTTTTTGTCGTTTCTAAATGTTTGGTCGCCAAAAGCCAAGGTTGGTTTAAAAAACACTTTTCCATTGTCGTAATTGTAAGCATCGGTTAACACTTGCTCTGCAAAAGATTTATAATCGCCACCTTCTTCTTTCAATTGTCCAATTTTCACCAAAGCGTCACACCAAGCCTGCTGTGCAGCATTTACTTCGTCATACGTAATAATACTTTGTGCACCTTCTTCCACATACACTAGGCCCAAATCATCAATAACTTTTTGGACACGTTCATTTGTTTGTGGACCCTCTTTGTTAGCTTCTTCTTTTACCTCTCGAGTTGCTGGGTCGCATGAGGACGCCAAACTTGCTATTGCGATTAGCCCGAAAATCAATTTTATTTTGTTCATTTGTTTGGCTCTTTTAATTTACCTAATTTTTACAAAGGTGTTCAGGTTCATAATTTTAACAGTTTATTCTGCTTATTGTTGTCAGCGTTCAGAACTATCCGAACTTTTTTTTGAGATTAAAAAATGAAAAGTGCGGGTGCCATAGGATTTGAAACGGTAAGTTAAGTACAAGAGTCATCAACTTTCCATCATGGCAACAACAAGAGTCAGTTATTAGGCCAGTTTCAAGGCAAAAGCTGTTGAACTGAGCCAAATTCGGGGTAATGCCCGTGTAGTAGCATGAGAACTAGGGATCCAACCAACGCTATCATACCGCTGGCGTAGGGAACAGAAACAATACGGGAGCGATAGTTTTCCTGGCAATGGCCGCGCCATACAGACCGATACAGAAAAGGAGCTTAGCCGGGTTAAAGTGGAATTGCGGTACATCTCTATGGAAAGGGACATCTTAATAAAGGCGATCAGCATCTTCTCCAAGAGCGACGGAAAACCTACAGGTTCATGAGCAGCCACAAAGACAAGTTTTCTGTAGGGAGGATGTGCAAGGTCTTAGAAGTGTCCAAAACCTCCTATTACCGCTGGTTAGCTAAGCCCGTCGGGATTTGGGAGTAACGAAATCTGATGGTAGGAGCTGAGATAAAACAGGCCTTTGTTGCCAGCAAAATGACCTATGGGTCGCCACGGATTACTGCGGACTTGCAGACAAGAGGAATGAAGGTCTCGCGGCAGAGGACTGCAAGAATCATGTCGGCTATGGGCATTAAGGTGATCCGGAAGCCGGCTTTTCGCAGCACGACCAATTCAAACCACACCTACCCGGTGGCGCCCAACGTTTTGTCAAGGCAATTTAACACGGAAGCACCTGGCCAAGTTTGGGTTCCAGACATCACCTAGCTGGCAACAGCCGAAGGTTGTTTGTATCTGACTGTAATTTTGGACTTGTTTCAACGACGCGCTGTTGGCTCGTCTATAAGCAGCGGCATGTCGGTTGATCAAACCACCGTGCCGGCCTTTTAACGAGCGGTAAAAAAGCATCCACTCACCGAAGCACTCGCCTTCCATTCTGATCGAGGAATCCAGTATGCTGCTGTTGACTTTACCAAAGTACTTGGCGCAAATCCGCTGATAACGCGCAGCATGAGCCATCGTCTAAGAAGATATAGCCATCTTGGCCAAATGAACATCTTGGAATTTGAACAACAAATTTTTAAACCCAAACAAGCTGCTTAAGGGTAGTTCCAAAAACTCCCTCCAGCCAGTTGTAATTGTCAAATTAATAGTCATATTTTGTTTCAAAATTTAGATTATGGCAAAGTCAGCGGGCTTTTTTGATGAGCAGCACAAACTGGATCGGATTAGCGAGTTGGGTGATCCTCTGGAACGTTTGAACAAGGCCATAGATTGGTCGCTGTTTAGTGCTACGTTAAACAAACACTTGCGTACAGAAGCCTCAGGCACTGAAGGCATACCGTCGTTTGACTACGTGATGATGTTCAAGATCCTGATTTTGCAAGAGTATTTCGGTTTGAGTGATGAACGACTGGAGTTTGAAATTACTGATCGTTTCAGCTTCATGCGCTTTCTGGGATTGCAAACCTGCAGCAAGGTACCGGACAGCAACACGATTTGGCATTTTCGGGAGCGCTTAAAGGAAGGCGATGTCGTTCGCCAACTTTTTGAACGCTTCAACAAGCAATTGAAGAAGCATGACTTGATCGTCAACAAAGGCAAGATTGTAGACACCACGATTGTTCAGGTACCCCGTCAGCACAATACACGAGAGGAAAATCAGTCGATTAAAGACGGGGAAATTCCCGAGAGTTGGAGCAAAAAAAAAGATTCATAAAGACACAGACGCACGCTGGTTAAAGAAGAACAAGCTGAACTTCTATGGCTACAAGAATCACATAAAGGTGAACAGCAAATCCAAATTTGTTGATGCCTATTGCGTAACCGATGCGAGTGTACACGACAGCCTTGGGGTTGTGCCGCTGTTGACTAAAAAGGACAGAGACCAACCGCTATACGTTGACAGTTCGTATTCTGGAGAACCTTTTGAAGAGAAAGTGTCAAAGGTTAAGATGAAGAACAAAACCCACGATAAAAGCTACCGCGGCAATCCCTTAACAAGCCAGCAGAAGAAAAGCGACACCACAAAAAGCCATGTTCGTGCAAGAGTTGAGCACGTATTCGGATTTCTGCACCAAGCAACCGGGGGCCTAATCATTAGGACAGTTGGCATGGCAAGAGCAGAAATCAAAATTGGCCTGATGAACCTCACCTACAATCTTTGCCGGTGCAGTTTTATTACCCAGCGCTGATGGGATAGGTGTGCCTGATTGCGAAAAAAACAGGAAAACCGGGCATGAAAAAGCCGAAAATAGCTTAACCTATGGCCTGAATTTTGCAGAAATTGGTGTTTTTCAGTCCGAAATTGTGAAAAATCGAGAATTGGCGCACCTTGGATGTCGTTTTTAGAGGTACCCTTAACTTGAAGTTGGGTGCAACGTCACCCACATTCAAAGCTTGACCCAAAATTCCACTCTTCTCAACCGACTCAATACCTTCATTGTACATTCGCTTTTTAATACTATCTGCTTTTAATTCAAATGTCTCCTTTTTTGCATCCAATTCGGTCTTCAACGATTGTTGAGTACTTTCTGTTTCATTGAGTTGCAAATTTTGGTCTTGTATTTTTTTTGAGTCTGATTGGCTGTAGTATCAACGAGAAAGAAGTGAGGACGCTATAATAATTATATTAAATATAATATAAGTTTAAATTTTGTTATAGAGGTTTTGCATATGATAAGTTTCGCAGAAATCAGGCGCGTACTTTTTAGGCACGTACTTTTTAGTTGTGTAGAGGATGAATCTTAAAGTCTCTTTTTTTGTTATTTTCTCTTGCCCATCAAGCCATATTTGAAAATTTTTAGACCTGAAAAGAATGGAGCAAATTCTCGTTTTGGTAATACTTAATTTATTTAATAAATAAAATTAAGTTTTTAGTTTTGATTTGTCGTTATTCTGGGCTTTCAAATTTCCAGCGTTCTCCACCATCCCATTCTTTGCGGGAATTTCCATATTTCGGATAGCCATTTGCACCTTTTAGCATATTGGCCAAGTGGAGCAAATTATAGGTCATAAACGTTGTATTTCTATTGGTAAAGTCGCTTTCAAAACCAATTGGAATATCTAATTTATTACCTTTCCATTCTTTGTCTCCATAACTTGGACCTGGACCAACTTCCCCAATCCACCCACAATCTGCTTGCGGTGGAATCGAATATCCAACGTGTTGAAGAGCATACAATATACCCATCGCGCAATGTTTTACCCCATCTTCATTTCCCGTAATTATGCATCCTCCTACTTTTCCATAAAAAATATATTGACCCTTACTATTAGTTACGTTACTCATGGCGTATAGTCTTTCAATTAATTTTTGAGCTACAGATGACTTTTCGCCAAGCCAAATTGGCGTTCCAACAATAAGCACATCTGCTTCAATAATTCTTTTGAACAATATAGGCCATTCGTCTTGCTCCCATCCATATTCAGTCATATCAGGGTATACCCCATTGGCTACCTGATGGTCAATTAAACGAATCTCATCAATTTTTACTTTTTCTTTAATCATAATTGCTTTGGAAACATCCATTAAGGACGCCGTGTGACTTTTCTCCGGCGATTTTTTTAAAGTGCAGTTTACATAAACTACATTTAAATTACTAAAATCTAAATTATTCATAGGTATTATTAATTAGCTGTAATTTTCAATTATTTACACGTTAAGAAACGGAGCGGACTCGACCTACGCAGATCGCATTTCGATATTCCTTGTTTGGGTTCCTATTTCTGTTTATGTAAATAGCAAATGTGTGGCTCGAATTGTAAACATACCACTTTATTTTCAATGGGTACTACTTTTGGAATTTGACTTGGGTGTGAAAGTCTCCTATTCGCGCGGGTGATGCTGTGAAGCATTTGTAAACTGCAAAATGACTGAGGTCGATCAATACTCTGAAGTAACCAGGACTCCAAAAGTTGGTACGGGAACAGGATTTGGAAATGAGTCATTACTCATCCAATTTTTTAAGTCGTGGCCCCACAATTGATTTAAAAAGAAGGATCCATTTTTGTGTAAGCAAGCCAACCTCAGCGATCCCGAATTTGATGCTTTGGAGATGATGGTACAACACTAGATTGGCCTCAATGAACAAAGCGCCAGCACACTGACCTGTTTCTGTAGCAGCCTTGCACAGGTCTCCTTGCCCTTCGGGCGCAATCCGCTGAAAGTGGACCGAGAGGAGATCCAAAAAATCCTCCTCAGTTCGGGCTTGCGCATGGACAAGGCACGGCTGCTGGAGTTGACAGACACTGATGCCGACCACAATTTAATTCATGTCCATCAGGACTAGGACCGAAAGAACCGCTGTATGACGGTAAGAGTGCTCATGTTGCGCTCTTTGCTGCGGCATTACCAGGTTTACAAGCAACAGTGGTACCACTTCCTCGAGCAAAACTACGGAAAACCACTCGGTGCGTGATCCATGCAATGGGTGCTCATTCAAGTAGTCCTAAAGGTCAGACTATAAAATGACGCGACCCTTCACTCGACTTGAGGCCAACAGCTCAATTCTCATCCTCACACCTGTATTGCGTGGTGCCTGCCTAGCTTATACTGTCCAATTGGTGGAAGGGCAATCGTGCCGATGGCAGCTTTCTCCCTCAGGGTGAGGTTTTCAGCGTTTGTTCCGGGCTCGTTTTGTGGCCATTCTCACGACCTTCTGTCTTTACATTCTATTTCTCCATTATGTTAGTATAAATTGTATATATAGTGCCATGCGGTTTTCGTTCTCAACAAACCAAAGCATTTGAACGAGTTTACGCCATTATATTCAACTGTATCATCATGGGGGTACTTCTAAAAGCTTAAGAGACAAGGCCTGCCCAATTTTTAACACCGGAGGTTACTCCTGTAAATGAGGAGGTTAAAAATTGGGCATAACGCAGGATATGGGTTTTTTAGGAGTACCCATGATCTACTTTTGCCTTGGGGTCCTATGATTAGGTATAGCCACCCTAAATGGCTAAGAGCATTTTCTGTTAATTGTGCTATTAACCAACAAACAAACATATATTGTCATAATGTAAAAGTATGTGCAAAGTTTAGGTATTTGTTTCCTGACTGGCTTCTACTATGGCTTGCTTTTTCTCCTCCTTATCTGGAGAATTCTTATGCTGGGATTTTGAAGATAATTCCTCATATTGAAGATGAATGAACATGGCAAAATGATCAGAGCCATTCTCGGGTAATTTTTTCATACTATGTAAATTAATATGCTCAGAACAAAAAATAGAATCAATCGGAAATCTTAACCACTTCTACTTAGCTGAAAATGTGCTGTAGAAGTCGCGTCCTAAACGGGGATCCAAGAGACGGCTCACTTTGCGAAAAAGTTTGGTGATTCGGCTCCATGCAACATCATTTAACTCGCCAATCACTACACATGGCCCAATATAATTTTCGATGGCTAAGGCAGCCTTCATTAATTCTTTGTCTTTGGCTGTTGAATGCATGGATTCATAAGGTGCAGGTGGCTTGGGGTGCAGGCCATAAATTTTAACGGGAATACCGTTTGCAAGTAAAAGCGTTAACTCGCGGGTTCAGAAAACTAATGCAACACTAAGTTAGAACTTAGCGTCCATGACCTATAGCCGATTGATTCTATCCGAGCGAATAGACAGTCAAGTCTCGTTGAGCAAAGGGAAAAGAATCCGGGAAACAGGCCGGCTCATGGGCCGGAACCCCAGCGCCATAAGTCGCGAGATTCAGCATGCAAAGTCCAAGGGGTACCAAGCCCGGCAGGGTCAATGGTTTGCCGAACAAAATGCTCACTACAGAAAGGCTGGAAAGCTCAAATTGACGGAGGGCAGTGCCTTGTTGAGCTATGTGAGGGATAAATTATCTTTACGGTGGTCACCTAAAGAAATTTCAGCTCGACTGCCTATGGATTTTCCTGATGATGCAAGAATGCGGATCAGCCATGAAAGCATCTATGCTCACGTTTATGTGCACAGCAAGAAGGGTTTGCGTGATTGCCTGATCAAAAGTTTGCGCCTGGAGAACAGTAAACGCGGCCGACCAAGACCAGCATCGCAAGAAAGACGCGGTAAAATTCCTAACGCTGTGAGCATCGATGAACGGCCTGAAGAAGTATTAGGTCGGGAGATTCCGGGGCATTGGGAAGGTGACTTGATTATCGGGAAAGGCCACAAGAGCGCCAACGGTGCCCTGGCAGAGCGAACAACACTAACGGTAATCATCATACCCCTGGCGAGTTATGATGCCAAGACTGTGCGTGAAGCCATGGAGGAGGAGTTTGCCCGCATACCTGAACAGATGCGAAAAACGATGACATACGACAACGGCAAAGAAATGGCTGAGCACGAACTACTGGCAAAAAACAGCAAGATCAACGCCTATTTTGCTCACCCATACAGTCTGTGGGAACGGCCAACCAATGAAAACACCAATGGGCTGATCCGGGATTACTTCCCCAAAGGCACAATCTTTAATGCCATTTCTGCCGAGCGGTTGAAAGAGGTGCAACATCAACTTAACGAGCGTCCCAGAAAAGTGCTAAATTGGTACACTCCCAAAGAAGTCTTCCATCAGCTGTGCGGGGTATCGCCCTAACGATTTTTACCTGCGTGGCTGGCGATTGGAAACCACAGCGAACAAGCAGGGTTTTGGGAAATAAGGGGGAGAGCAACCGCTCTCTTCCACATTCCAAAACCTCAGGCCCTTACATTTCTCAAAAAACAAAAAGAGTTTCCAACATTATAAACAGTACGGAGTGTTCCGTTAAAATTTAGAAACCGCCCTTATAGAACTCTTACAATGCTTTTCAATTGATTATAACTATGATTTCTATTTTCTAAGGGAATTTATGACTTGTGTAAACTGTGGGTCAGTCACAGCGCCAGTCTGTCCACCAAGCCCGTTTTTTCCCATGTCTCTTTCGTTGCCGGAAGCCGGCGGTAGTGAAAAGTGAATTCAAGTTTCCATCCTGTTCATTTGAGCCTCCCAGGCAGACAAAAGCCTGTTTAAGTCAGGAAATTGGATCCTTCTAAGCCCCTTTATTGCCTGGTGCAGCAGGCTGAACGTTTTCGGTGGTAAGATTCTCATAATTCGCTTTAGGTTATAGAGGGTAAAGAACAACTCAATGGTGGCACTGGCACATGTCAGGAACCACTTTGTCGGAAAGGAATCAATTCACCATCCTCGTTTTTACAGCACCGCAAAGGTGTTCTACCAAATGCTGCCAGCGCTTGTAGGTGTTCGAATCGGCTTTGATCCCGGCCTTGTTCTCCGCGATTAATGCGGGATACTCTGAGCGTCCAATCTGTTGTCCATAATCGTTCTCGGTTTTCAGCTCCAGGACGGGGCAGGTTTTAGAAGGGTTAGTTTTGGAATGTTGAACCATTAGCTTGTTTAGGTCATGGCTCCAGGTGTACCAGTTGCCGGTGGTCTTTAAGGTATGCCCCAGAGGACAAGTTTAGTGGTTTATCTTTTTGATATATATTAAGGCTTCCAGGTTGAAGTCCGTGTGGGGTGTCAGGATGGCTACTTCTGGCACAGTTACCATAACTTTCACCTACAGCCCTTTGGCTCACTTGAACTCAGTATTAAGGTGCTGTCATGTGTTCGCGCTACTCGGTCGACAAAGTTTATACAATTAATAAAAAAATTAAATATATTTTTTTACTTCTTTCAATTTCAATTCCTCAATATCTGCATCTATCTTTTCTTTCTTCATTCCAACTCTTATAAAGCCAAACAAACTCATGTAAACATTAGCAATCCAGACAAGTGCAAATCCTCCAATTAGGTACCCTCGCCAGTCAGTATACAACAAATGGTACCGGGTAAAAATTAAAAATGCAAGGGTAACGTAATGACTAAAACAATATTCACATGTAAAAATATAAAAGAATTTACGTGTAGATATAGTGTTGCTGAACTTGGATTTTCGCACACAAAAATTTCTAGGCTCCTTAAATAATTCTTCATGTGTTACCGTCCAAGCAATGCAGGCTATGGGTAGTGCAAGCAAAAAAAGATAAGCAACTTGTTCTAATAATTGCATCGTGTCTAGATTTTTAGTTTGAATTTATATTAGTCTGTATAAATATTACACTGTCGCCCAAGTAATTTGCACAATGGCTGGATGTACAGCACCCCACTTTGTTGAATTTTCTATTCGTCCCACACTGCATGTGGTATTGAATAGTGAATTACAGTTCCATGCAGTTCTTTCAGTTGTCCATACCAACAAAAACGTGCTTAAGCTCGGATATTGCGCCTTTTCAGCCTTTTTCGCACCCAGAGTAGCGGACTGAAGGTTCTGGATGAGAAGATACACATCATTCGCCTTTGGTTCTAGGCGGTATTGATCAGAGCAATGTTGGTCCTGGCACATTCTAAGAACCTTTTGGTCATAATGTGATCAAGTACCGATTGTCGTTTAATCTTGCCGTGCGGATGTTCTACAAATTGCTATCAGCACTACCAAGGGCCATTGCTTCATGTGAAATATTCACAATAGGATACTTCTAAAAATGACCTCAAAGGTTCGCCAATTCACGATTTTTCAGATTTTCGGACTGGATAACGCCACTTTCTGCAAAATTAAGGGCATAGGTCAATCTATTTTAGGCCTTTTCGTGCCCGGTTGGCCCGTTTTTTTCTCAACCAGACACACCTATCCGATCAACCCTGTGTTATAAAACTGTACCGACAAAGATTGTAGGTAAGGTTCATCAAGCCAATTTTGATTTCTGCTCTTGCCTTGCCTACCGTCTTAATGATTAGGCCTCCGGTTGCTTGGTGCAGAAATCCGAATACATGCTCAACTCTAGCACGAACACGACTTTTTCCGGGGTTGCTTTTCGTCTGCTGGCTCGTCAAGGGTTTGCCACGTTAGCCTTTCTCGTGCGTTTTGCTCTTCATCTTTACCTTTGCCACAGCCTGATCAAAAGGTTCGCCTGAATACGCACTGTCTCCATGCAAGGGTTGTCCTCGATCCTTTTTGCTCAAGAGTGGCAAAACGCCAAGGCTGTCTTGTACACTCGCATCAGTTACGCAATAGGCCTCCACAAGTTTGGATTTGCTGTCCACTTTAATGAGGTTCTTGTAGCCGTAGTAGTGTCGCTTGTTCTTCTTTACCCAGCGGGCATCTGTATCCTTACGGCTCTTTTTTTTTCGCTCCAGCTCTCTGGTATCACGCCGTCCTTAATGGACTGATTTTCCTCCCGGGTATTGTTCTGTCAGGGTACTTGCACAATCGAAGCGTCCACAATTTTGCCTTTGTGGACGATCATCTGCTGCTTGTCCAATTCCTTTTTGAAACGTTTAAAAAGGTGCTGTACGACATTGCCTTCTTTCAAGCGTTCCCGGAAATGCCAGGTCGTCTTGCTGTCCGGTACCTTGCTGTAGGTTTGCAACCCGAGAAAGCGCATGAAGCTGAATCGATCGGTAATTTGAAACGCTGACCGTTCATCGCTCAAACCGAAGTACTCTTGTAAAATCAGGATCTTGAACATCATCACATGGTCAAAAGGAGGTCTGCCTCCAGGGCCTAAGGCTTCTGTATGCAGGTGCTTATTCAACGTAGCGCGAAACAATGACCAATCAATGGCCTTGTTCAAACGTTCCAAAGGATCGCTCAACTCGCTTATCCGCTCCAGTTTGTGCTGCTCATCAAAAAAATCCGGTGACTTTGCAATGATCTGAATTTTGAAACAAAATATGACTTCTAATCGATAATTACAACGAGCTGGCCGGAGTTTTTGGAACTACCCTCTATATATCGGTGGTTAAAAGTACAGTCTTTTCGTTTGCATAGCCATGCCTCAAAGTATTGAATGGGTCATGGCATCACTATTGTTTTGTACGAACGGATACACGCTCGTGGTACAATTGAACTGCAACATTACCGGATTTGATTCCCTTTGGGGAAAGGGCCTTTGCCGTTTGTAGTGGGTTAATTAGTTTTTGGGATACAATCTACGGAACTGTTTACAGCTGCACTAGGGCTAGCCAAGCCATGGCACATTCGTGAAGTATCGTTTAACCAGGTAGGTAATTCGCCTCTGGATCGCGAGTTACACCTGTATATTTCGCACGAACCGGGAGCTAAGTTTGAGGTCGACGGTCAGTCCTATCTAGTGTACAATCATCAAGACCGGACTTAGCGCCACCTAAACTTTTTTGAGCACACTTGTTACTTGCATGGCTCAGTTCCGCGTATAACAACAGCAGATGATCGCACCGCATTGGTTCCGGTGCCCTGGGCCAAGCCAGGAATTAGATTTAAGATTATATTTAAAACGTATGCGATGTTTTTTGTTCAACAAGGTTTGAGTCTGTCCGCTGTGGCTCGCTATCTGAAAGTGGATATTCGGGTGATTGGCAGAATGATCTCCCGAGAGGTAGAAGGCGCTCTGGAAAGTCAACCCCTGGAATCTGTAACAAAGCATGCGCTGGACGAAACCAGCAGCAGGAAAGGACACCGGTGGCTGACCATTCTCACTGACCTTCATCGAAAAAAGTTGGTAGGGGTAAGCCTGCGTAAGGACGGTGAAGTCGTGCGCCAATCCCTGTCAGCAATGAAGTCACGTCATGCTAAGGCTTCTGATGTCTCTGTGGTAAGCATGGACATGAGCGTTGCTTTCATCGCTGAGGTAAAAGGCTTGATGCCGAAAGCTGATGTGGTTTTTGATCGCTTCCACATCGAATCCATCCTCCACAAAGCTGAAGACGAAGTACGGCGAGAGGAACAACGAAATACCGCTCAACCGCGCAAAAGCCGCTATTTGTGGTTGAGGAATAATCGAAGTCTGAACAGCGATCAACAAGACAGCGTCCATTACTTGTCAAAGGCTTTCCCGCGCATTGGCAAAGCCTACCAACTCAAAGAACAGTTTAAAGAAATTTGGAACGCAAGCTCGTTTACTGAAGGGATAAAAACGTTCGAGGCTTGGATTGTTTTGGCCAGAGAAAGCATGCTCAATCCCTTCCTTGAGTTCATCAAAACCCTCGAAAATCATTGGTACGGAATCCGGGAATACTTCCAACACCGCGTAACCAATGGCTTTGCTGAAAATGTCAATCTCAAAATCCAACAGATCAAAAGAATCGCTCGGGGTTATGCTAACTCAGCAAACTTTGTCAACATGATTTACTTCCATCTCGGCGGCCTAAAATTGAGCATACCCAATCTAAATGGCTAAGAGCCGTTAGTTTTTAGACGCGGGTCGGCTAAATGCTTGACTGAAGTTTACCTCGCCCTTTCCGCAAAGCTGCGCTTTGCGGCCTTCGCTGCCCATCCTTCCGCGCGAAAGCCTTCGGCTTTGCGCGTCAGGCTGTGCCGCTCTGGGCGTCTAAACCTTCGGTTTATCCGAGGGCTCGCTCAAGGAGTAGT
>Ga0163149_10002004_pt1 | contig 25355 bp, 17 predicted proteins | sample OliLakLV19MP5G1_FD_148604 | JGI IMG/M metagenome (GOLD analysis project Ga0163149, IMG submission 148604) | Freshwater microbial mat bacterial communities from Lake Vanda, McMurdo Dry Valleys, Antarctica - Oligotrophic Lake LV.19.MP5.G1 | ecosystem: Environmental > Aquatic > Freshwater > Lake >... | reverse complement strand
GTACGCTCTCGGCCATAACCGCGGTCCTAGCCTTACCATGTGCCCTTGATGCCAACTTCAATCTGCAGGGGGCGCTTATAGATGTAAGCCGGGCGGAGCGCGTGATCCTCAAAGCGGTTGCCCTCGGACGTCAACGGCGACGAGCGGAGCACGTTGTAGACATCGGCGAATAATCTCAGACGGGGGTGAAACGCGTACTCGATCTTTAAATCCATGTCGAAGATCTGCTTGCGGAGGAAGTTGACGGTGGGGTTGGCATTGTAACTAAGCACGTAGTCACTGCGCCAGAAGCCTAGCACACGAATCGACAACGGAGCCCGTTGATAAGAAATACCGAGGTTCACCGTGTCTGGAATATGATTGGCCAAACCATCGGAACCCACAGTGACGTTCTGGAGCTCAGTGCTGAGATGGGTCCAGTTGGCGAAGCCGCCCAGGCCGGAAAGAAATCCAGGCAGGAAGGTGTACTGTTGCTGATAGGCGAATTCGAAACCTTCAACCTTGGCGCTTCCGATATTGCTGCGGGTGATCAAATCGTAGTTGGCGAACTCCGCCCCGAAGCCCTCCCCCGTGGCGCCGAGACGCCGGGTGACCTGGTCGTGGAAATCGGTGATATCCTTGCGGAAAACGGCGAGTGAAAGCATGCCGGCAGGCTCCCAATAATATTCGAGCGCTACGTCGTAGTTGTCGACGTACTGGGGCTTGAGCGCAGGATCGGGCTGGTTGATCGATCCTGCTGCTCCGGAAGTCGTCGGATTGGTGTTAACTACGGTGGTCGGGCGCAACACCCCGAAGCCAGGACGTCCGATACCATTGCTGTAGCTGGCGCGAAGTTGGAGATCCTGACGCAGTGCGTATTGAGCAAAGGCACTCGGGAAGAGGTTGTCATAGTCGCCCTTCGTGCGAGCCTCCGTGTATTGTTGCTCGACAGGCACGCCCGGCGAAGCTCCCCGGAACTCGAATCCGCGGCCTTCCACTTCGGTGCGTTCCCAACGCACGCCACCGGTGAGCATGAATTTCTCCACTCGCACATGGCCCATAAGGTAGGCGGCAGAGATGGTTTCCTTTATGTCGCCGTCTTGGGCTCTATCTGCGCGTATCGCCGCGACCGGATCGAAGACCCAGCGTTGGGGGCTTGTGACCAAGTCGGCGGCGGCTTTTCGTGGATCGACATTGACCCGGTCGTCGAAAATGCCGAAGGGATTGATGGGCCCAGTCTCGAAGGCCGACAGATCCGCTGGTGTGCCGGTGAAGGTGTTCACGTAGTTTGCGATCGGATTCATATTGAATTCCTGTGTCCGATATTGGGCTCCACCGGAGATCTGCAGAGGGTAGCGTGTGGCGATTTCACGGGTCACGTCAGCCTTCAGCGTCGTCAGTGTATTATCATTGGCAAAATATTGCTGCTGCAGCAGCGTGTTCCCGGCAACCCCCAGTCCGTACTGCAAAGGTGCAGCGCCGCCCGTATAGGTGATGCGTGGTTTCAGGAGATCGCTCCGGTCAATCGTCGCATGGGTGCCCGCGGCGCCGGTGACGGCGATAAGTTTGCGGTCAAACGTATTGTCATCCGAACTGTAGGAGGCATTCCACGAGAACTTGTAGTCGCCGAAGGCATGCTTGCCGTCCCCCTGCATGAGCCAGACCTCTGAATCGTCGATTACATAGTCGTTGTCCATCTGGGTGGTCGCATTCCGCCATTGGATGAGCCCGCGAGGATCGTAACCGGGCAACATGCCGGCCGCATTGGGATTGACGGGGTTCCCCGCGGCATCCACGGGCAGCGGGCCGGCGGTGCCGTTGGGGATCTGCAACCGTGAATTCAATTGCACCTGCTCAAGCTTTCGCGCACTGCGGAAGGTATTGAACCACACCTGAGACTCTGGAGAAAATCGGTAGTCCAGCTTGATCCCGGCATTGGTACGGTCGGCGTCCTCCAGTCGCTTGATCCGACGGATGGTGACGGGAAAGGTGTTGTTCCCGACCATCTGGTCGGGAGTCGGACCTGAGACCCCCGCAATGTTGCGATTCGAAAACACGTTGATCATTTCATTTCCCGCCGTGGGATGATCTGCAATCATTGGCTTGTCGCTTTTAGACACCGATAGGCTGACACCCAGATTGCCTTCGCCTCCAAAGACGCCATAGACATTGTTGTAAGCGAGGCTGGCGGCATAGCCAGCGTCCGGATCGTCGTTCAGGCCTCTGAGGCCGCTCAGCGCAAAGCTGTAATCCAGCGCGCCTCGGGGAAGATCAAACGCGCTCTTCGTCACGAGATTGATGGTACCGCCCACGGCGTCCGCGTTCATATGGGGCAGCAAGGACTTGTTGACCTCGATCGTGGCGATGCGGTCGCCGGGAATGCGATCAGTTTCAATCGTTCGCGACTGCGCGCGCGAGGCGCTGGCGAGGCGTGAACCGTCGATGGTGATGGAGTTTTCAGTATCGGGCACCCCGCGAATGCTGAACCGGGTGTTGTTGAGGCCGACACCGGGAATGCGCTTCAAAGCGTCGTCGATCCTCCCATCAGCCACGCCACCAAACTGGTCCATCGTGATGACTGAGACCGTATTCACCGCATGACGCTGCTGTTGAATGGCCGCAGCGATGCCACTGCGCTCACCGGTCACAGTCAGCGCCTCCATGGTGAGCACTTCGGTTGCATCCAGCACCACGTCGATCCTCACGATGCCTCCGGCAGGCACCGCCACCGATTGCGTACTTGAAGCGAGACCGGTGTAGGTGATACGGACGCTTTGTGAGCCCGCGGGGACATTACCCAGACGGAAGCTTCCGTCTCGCTCGGTGGAAGTCTGAAGGCCAGTCCCGACGACTTCGACAACGGCGAATCCCAGCGGACCTCGGGTGTCACTTGAGGTGACCTGGCCGGCAACCGTACCGGTCTCGGCAGAACGCGGATTCTGGGCGGGGAGAGGGGACAGCATAAAGCTGCCGCCGAACATGACGGTTAGAAGGACCGGACGAATGTTGCGAAACCAACGGCCGATCTCGCCGGGTATGATATTATTCATGATAAGGGGTCTTGGGGATGCTCAATGGGTAGCCGATAAGCAGGGAGCCGACAAGGAATGCCATGGAGGCGTATAAAATACCTCGCAAGAGGATCGTCATGGTATGTTAACAGATCCACCGCCTCAAAAGGGGGCGAGTCGTCGACTTTTGACGCTCCGGCTATCCTGACAGCCTTTCTGTTAGCATACCATTCGGTTTGACTTGCGACCTGTCGTTGCGGGCAGCAAGGCTTGGTCGCGGTCCCATCTTCCCTCTGCCACGAGAACGCCTACAGTCGCCAACCATGAGAACTCCTTCAATCGTTAGCCGGGCGAGGCCCCGTAAAGAGGGGCCAGCCTTTGCGGACGTGAGGGTGGCGGACGGAGGGACCGCCAGCCAGCTATGAAACGCGCTCTGAGATTCTTGGTCCTGGGAACTCTTATCCCGTGCGCCTTCGAAGCGCAAACCCAGGCATTTGGGGCTGAAGATGCTACCATGCGCCGGCCGGCTCGTACCCCGGCGGCGCTCCAAGGTACGGTCACTTACTACAGATCCAAGATAGACGGGCAGGAACGACCGTATACGGTGTGTGCCACCGACTCATCGAGCACCCCCAAGCCGCTGATCATCTGCGTAAGTCCTTCCGGGGATCGGCTGGAAGATGCCATTTACCGAACCGGCCTGGTGGCATCCATCATAAAAGAAAACGGCCAGGCCGGAGTTGTCCTTCGGCCCACCGGGCGCGGCCCGGGAACCTTGTATATGAACTACGGGGAAGTGGATCTTTTCGACGCGTTGGAGGACGTGCTTAGCAAACACGCCATCGATCGGGACCGCATCTCAATCTATGGTCACTCAATGGGCGGGGCTGCGACATGGTACCTCGCCTCGCACTATCCGGACATTTTTGCAGCTGCCGCCCCGATGTCCGGCTATAACGACTATCGTCTCTGGAGGAAACCCGGAGGCTATACGTTCCACCTGCAGGAGTGGGACGAGCCCTCGTGGATCGCGCGCTCCGCTGTATTCCTCGTCGAAAATCTCGTCCACACGCCCGTGTGGATCCTGCATGGAGAATGGGACCGTGGCACGGGGAGCGGCGTTTCGGTTGAACACGCCAGGCAGATGAAGAGGCTTATGACGAATCATGGATTTGCGCCAAAATACTTGGAAGTCGCAGGGAAGGCCCATCATTTTACCAGGGATACGGAGCCGCTGTTCGAGGAAATGATCTTGTGGCTGCTCGCGCAGCGGAAAGTCCGGTTACCGGAGCATGTGACTCTGGTCACGTATGATCTGCGGCACAATAGATCCTATTGGGTCACTATCGATCAATTGCAGGTTTATGGTGCTGCGCGGGCCCAGATCGACGCTCGCAAGGCGGGCGGCAGGATGGTTGTGACGACTGACTATGTTAGGATGTTCTCCTTGGGTCCGGTGGCAGAGTTTGGACAGACAGGCATTTCGATTGACGGACAGGAACTCGGGCAATGGGACCTGGGAACGGCCGTTCAGTTTCGCAAGGACGAAGCGGGCCGCTGGCGGTCGGGCGAGTTCAAACTGGAAAACGAGAAACGTCGGGGCTCGGCAGGGGGCGTTGGTGACCTGTTCTTCGAAAACGTAATTCTTGTCCCAGGCACAGTCGGAACTGATGAGGAAACCCATTTTGCGGCGACGGCCACAAGCGATGTATGGAATAATTACCGGAAGCGAAACGGGGGCTTGCATCGCGGCGGGATTATGGGCGAGAACGCCGTGGATCTTACCCGTGTGCCCGATCATGCTCTCACTGACGAACAGCTGCAGCAGAGCAACCTGATTCTTTTTGGCACCTACAAGACCAACGCCGTGCTTGCCAGACTGCGTGACTCTCTTCCTCTCGCCTTCGAGCGGGATGGGATACGGGTGTACGACCGGCATTTCATGGGTGAGAAGGCGGCAGTCTTTGCAGTCTTTCCCCATCCGCTCAACCCCGCCCGGTACATCGCAGTCCATGGCGGGTTGACGCCTGACGCCACCTGCTGGGGTAGCCACCTGGACGTTGGCTTGTTGCCGGACTTTTTAGCGTACTCGGAGCACAACGTCCTCGGCTGGGGCTTTCAAGGGAACGACTGGAAAAGCCAACGCTGAATCCAAGCTCTGAGTGTAGACAAAGAAAGGGACCCGGGTCGGGGATATGCAGCCGCTCCAAGGTGTGGAAAAGATCGAGGATCTGCACGGCGCCGGGAAAGTTGACGGACCGGTCACTATTATCCCGTAACGTCTATAATTTCGGATAGAGGCGAGTGAGTTTGATCCGTGCATCCTTGGTGGTGAAGCGCCAGTTGATCGGGGCACCGCGATTGTTGCGGTCGGATTGCCAGGCAGCGATTTCGCGTCGCATTGCCTGCGGCGAAGGAATGCGACGACGCAGGCATTGGCCGTTGAGTGTGAGCGCGCTCAATTCGATTTCGGCGATGTTCAGCCAGCTTCCGGGCTTGGGGGTGTAGTGGATTTCAAGGCGCTCGGCCAGACGACGGGCTTCGGCTGGCGCGAAGGTTTCGTAAAGCGAGGCGACCTCGTGGGTGTTGAGGTTGTCCATTACCAGTCGCCCTGCGAAAAAACAGTTTTCAACCGAATCCTGGAAAAAACCGGCGTGCTTTCTCATTTTCTTACTTTCGTAGTTTTCTAAGTCCGACGGGCTGCTAGAGGGTAGGTCGCCACTACACGCCGTTTCGCGGAACCCGATCTCAGCCGGGCAATGACTTGCGACGCGCTCGACCACCCAAACAATCAGAAACCGGGTCCAGGAGCGGAAGTCGGGTTAAATACACGAAAGCGGGAGCAGACAAATTGAGGACGGTTGGATTCGTATCGTATCGATCACTGCCTAATGAACGTTTCCTGTGCCTTCTGAGCCTTTTGTGGCCATTTGCTGGGTAACAGGTCAGGCTTTATTGGGATTGCGGCCAATGACGCAGTACTGCTCCAACTCGACGACGGAGCCGTTGATGGGACGGGATTCGTCGCCCAGCCAGTAAACGGCCGCGGCGGCGATTTCTTCCGGAGCGATCAGCCGGCCCGACGGCGCGAACTGAGGCGGCAGTCGCGACGCCCAGTCGGAGGGCTGGCCAAGACCTCGCTGGAGGGCATCTTCGTTGGGCGTGAGCACCCACCCCACGTTGAGGTGGTTGATGCGCACGCCCTCCGCGGCGTGGGCGTTGGCGAGGTTGCGCGAGAGGGTCTGCAGGGCGCCCTTGGAAATGCTGTAGTCGAGCAGCCCCGGCTCGCCGCTGAGTGCGTTGAGCGAACCGATGTTCAACACGCAACCGCGATTGCGCCTGAGCTGCGGCATGGCGGCTTGGATAAGGAGCAAGGGCGCCCGGACATTTACGGCCATAACGGCGTCAAAAAACTCCGCATGGGTGGAGCTGAGGTTGCTGCGCACGATGCTGGCGGCGTTGTTGACCACGGCGTCGATGCGGCCGAAGGCCTTGACTGCCGCGCTGACGAGGCGACCGGCGGAGGCCGGGTCTGCAAGGCTATCGAGGTGCAGCACGGCCGCGTCGCCGAGCTTCTCGACGAGGCGGCGTCCCTCGGCTTCGTTGCGGCCATGGACAACCACGCGTGCGCCCTCGCGTACGCAGCGTTCGGCGAGGGCGCGGCCGATGCCGGTGGTGCTGCCGGTTACGATGATGGCTTTTTCGGAGAGGCGGATGCTATTCGGGACGCAGGACAGCTTTCACGATTTCCCCCCGGTGCATCCTGTCGAAGGCCTCGTGCCAGTCGGCCAGTTTCCAGACGCCGCCGATGATTGGCCGGACGTCGAGCCGTCGGGAGGACAGCAGCGCCAGCACGCGCTCCCAGACCGGCCAGTTGTGCGAGAAACTCCCCTTGAGGGTGACGTTCTTCTGGACCAGCGGATCGAGGGAAAAGCCCAAGGGTTGCGGTCCCCAGCCGACCTTGCTGATCCAACCGTTGGGACGGACCAGGTCGAGGGCAGCCTTGAGGGCGGCGGAGGCGCCCGCCGCGTCGATGACGCCATCGGCCCCAAGTCCGTCGCGCTGCCGGGCCCACGCGGTGGCGTCGCCGATGAGCGTCTCGCAGCCATAGGCGTGGGCGACGTCCAACCGGGTCCGGTCACGTTCCAGGCCGACCAGTGCCACCTCGGCGCCGCAGAGCCGGGCCATGGCGGCGCACAGAATCCCGATGGGACCAGGCCCCAGCACCACGATGCGATCGCCCGGATGCACGCGAGCGTTGAGCACGACGGCGTTGTAGGCTACGCAGCACGGTTCGGTGAGGGCCGCTTCCTCCATGGGCAGAGCGTCGGGCACGCGATGCAGACACCGGGCCGGCACGCGGACGTAGCGGGTCATGGCGCCATCCACCCCGTAGCCGAAGCCCTGCCTGCGGGGATCAAGATTGTACAACCCCTGCCGGGTGAGCGGGCTGTCGGGATCGACAACCGCCGCGGTCTCGGAAACCACGCGCTCGCCTTCCTGCCACTGGCGGACGGCGGCGCCGGTAGCGGCGATGACTCCGCCAAATTCATGGCCGAGCACGATGGGATAGTTGACCTTCCAGCTGTGCGAGGCCGTCCACTGATGGAGGTCGCTGCCGCAGACTCCGACGGCTTGGACGGCGAGGAGGACATCCTCGGGGCCGGGTTCGGGCCGGGGGAATTCACGCAATTCGACACTGTAAGCCTCCGAGGAGAAGTTGACGATGGCAGGTGAGGTCATGGGAGAAGATCAGGCAAGGGTGCGGGGGGAGGCAAGACCGACGGGCACGTCGCCATGCGCTTTGACGCGCTCGCAGATGATGCGGAGGGTGCCTTCGAGGTCACCGTCGGCTGTGCGGAAGGAGTCGGCATCGACGGCGAGAGGGGCGCCGATCACCACCAGAGGCGCGCCATACGCCGGGGTTCGTACCGCTTGTTCGAGCGTGAGCCCGCCCACGGCCTGAACGGGTATCCGCACGGCGGCGACGACGTCGCGCAGCCGGTCGAGCGGGCTTGGCATCCGTTGGCCGCGGGCCGCGATGCCGCGGCGCTCATCGTAGCCGATATGATGGATCACAAAGTCGCAGCCCAAGTGTTCCAGCCACACCGCCGCCTCCACCTTGTCCGGACAGCCAAGGTTGTCGCCCATGACCTTCACGCCGTGATCCCGTCCCGCCTGCACGACGCATTTGATCGTCTCCTCATGGGCGCGGGCCATGACGACCACATGGGTCGCGCCGGCCTTGGCCATCATCTCGGCTTCAAGATAGCCGCCGTCCATGGTCTTCAGGTCGGCGACGATGGGCACCTGGGGAAACACCTGGCGCAAGGCGCGCACGCCGTGGAGGCCCTCGGCGAGAATCAGCGGCGTGCCGGCTTCGAGCCAGTCCACGCCGGCGCGCAGGGCGAGGGCCGCGGTTTTCAGGGCCTCGTCGAGATTGGTCAGGTCGAGCGAGATTTGTACGATGGGTTTCATGGCGTAGAGTCGGGTTATGGGCGGGAGCCCGCCGGCAGCGGACGCACCTTGATGCTTCGGTAGTGGACGTCACTCCCGGGCTCGTGTCCTAGCAGCCTGTCGGACTTAGAAATTAGAGCCGCCTGTAGCGCGATATTCGCCATCTGAGTTGGTCGAGAACGTTGTATAAGCGGCTATAGACGCCTTCGACGGGCTAAGTCCGACAGACTCCTAGCGACCGGTGCGCGAACTGGAGACGGAGGGTAGATAAGGAATCCGCCGCTGTAAAACGGACTCCATGATCTCCCTTTCCAAACACGGAGCGCGCCTATTCAACAAGCAGCAATGTTCGACGAAGAGAATCTGAGGTTTGCTGCAGCACAGTGTCAGCAGGCATGGTTCTGAACTCGACTAGCATCGGCTCTACTTGGACAGGGCCATCATATCCAATTTTCACCAAGGATCCTAGAAAGGTTTTCAAGTCAATCACCCCTGTAGTGCCCGGGAGGGCGCGTGGGGAATCGGTAAGGTCATCAATGGGTATTCCGGGAGGAGCGTCCTCCAAGTCGCATGATATCACATCCGTTCCTTTCAATTGAAGAAGATCACTTTCGGTTTCACGGGCATTGTGCCAGTGAAATGAATCCAGGACAACTCCGACACTGGACTTACCCGATTCCGAAATCAGTTCCAGCATCTCATTCAGAGTGAAAATAAACGAGTAGCGTCCTGCCATTCGCAGGTGTCTTGTGGCCACATACTCCAGGCCGAGACGCACCCCTGCGGAGTCGAGCACAGTCGCCACTTCTCGGATTCGTTGGACATAGCGGCGGAACAGCATGCGGTAGGTCAACTTGTCATGCCGCGGAGTTATAAACGCTCGCACTCGCTTGGCTCCCACCCGGGCTAGCAACTCCGCAGCCTTCGGAAGCTCCTCCATACCGCTTCGATATTCCTCCTCCGAATCGGTGCGAATATTAACCGGCAAAGCCGGCGCACCCCACTGGAGATCTGCCTGTAGCATCTCATTGATCAAGCTATCCAGAGCGCCGGTGGAAAATTGTGAAAGCTCCCGCGGATTCGGAACTATCGATTCAAAGCCGAACCTTGTCGCGTAAGCAATCAGTTCCCTGACGTTAGCTTGAATTCCGATGAGTCGGTGATCCAAGCAAAGTCGGAACCGGCGTTTGACCGGCCCGCCTTGCCCCCACAACCAGGAGTGGCCTCCCGGGTGTGCGATCAAGGAAGCCGCTACGGTGGATGCAGGGAGCGTTCTCAAGAATTGACGACGATTGATTGTTTTCATGTGACCAAGCAGCGGGCTGACCTGTATTGTAAAAGTGGATTATTTGCCTTTCAATTGGCCATGGAAACGGTTGAGAGACGTGATGACACCATCGAGAAGGTCATCTTCCACTTGAGGGGTGAAAGGACTGGCCTTTTCGGTCTCATATCCTCCTTCAACGAAAGCCTCGCGCGTGGCAAGATATCCAAAAGTACCGTTGGTATAACCGAAAAAGAAAGTGTGGGCAAAGGGAGATTCCTCCCGAACTTTCATGGCAATCTCCGAGAACAGCTCACAGGGTGCCGACCAGATTACGATGTCTTTGTTGATGCGAAGAAACGAAACAGGGAAGAGGATCTCTCGCAGGCCGGTGCTCGAAGTGCGGCTATATTTGGCTAGTTCATCCGGCCAGCCAAACCCGGGTCTTAGAGGCGTATGAACGACCAGCGGTTTTTCGATGGTGAATTGGACATTTCGTGTATGGGAAACAATAGACTCGCGTGCTTCAAGGATTTTCCCACCAATCAGAACGTTAAACTCGGTTAGATTTCCACGGTGCTCATCCACCGCCCTCGTATAGATGGGAGCAATGTTACCCGCCGCCCCTACAATGAACAGGAGTGGTGCGCCGGTTTGCTCCTCAACATATTCAGCGACTACGCCTTGCAGGTCGCCACTGATTCTTGTATTGCCGATACCGTAATTCGCATAATAGCCCAAAACGGTTCCATGGATCGGGTAGTTGGCTATCAGGGTTATGGGAGAGCCGTCGGTCCGTTGAAGGCTGATTAGATTGATTGTGCGTTCGACGGGTCCCAAGGGATTCTTTCCGAGGTTGATACGGCCGTCGACGTCACGTGATCGTCGGTTGATGTTTGCCCACGACTTGCCATAGCCAATTCCAAGTCTTGCCGGAACCATTTCGTCGCGCGCCTGCTTGATAGCATGTATCAGAAGATCCTGCAGGTTCTGTGTAAATTCCGGATTCTCTCCGGACACATCTTGATCTGGTCGCAGCTGATTGCTCAGTGGTTTTCCAACTGAAGGTGCTGCGTGCGTGTGGGTTACGGTCCACCAAAGCTGTTCTCTCTTGATCCCTGTTTCCTTTTCCAAGCGATCACAGAATGAATCGTAGAAACCAGCGGAAAATCCAATCAACTCCGACGAAACTAAGTAAAACTCCGTTTTTCCATCGTCCATGGCAACTACACGGTGATAAATCTTGTGCAGTACACCGGTCGATTGTCGTTTACCAAACTGATGCATCCAGACGGGATGCGCAGGAGTGATGTCGACCTTGACACACGATGCACGAAAAGAGCCTTCGGCTAGGGCGGTGTGGGTCCAGGCGATTGAAACGAGTACGAAGCAGGACAACTGTACCATGATTTTCAATCTCCGCTGAATGTTATCATTTGGGTGCATTTAGTTTGAATACGGTGACTCTGCCTATGGTACACTGAACCAGAGGTTGTTGGTATGGCTTTATCCTTCTGGTTACTGAACTTCTGCGTCAATCGAGCCCCCTTTTTCTCACTTTTAGCAGAACCTGTGGGTCGATTCGAGATGGTTGCGTTCCGCCCGGGTGATCCAGTCACCACTGTCGGTGTAAGACTCCTCAGGAACGGCGGGGTGAGCAGTGACTTGCTTTTACGGCGTCGACGAGAAAAACGCAAATGTTCAGAGCATTGCGGCAATAAGTCATTGTCGCATCTCGACTCGTTCGCTAAGGTTGAGCGATGAAAACTCAACTCGCTTTGTGGGCGGTTAGCCTGGCGTTTTTGTTCAACCTTCAAACAAATCATGCGCAGGTAACACTGCCTTTCGACGGTCGGCCGACCGGGAAGGAGATTCGGGAGTGGGTCAACAATCTTCCCCGCGAAGGCCGCACGGAGGCAGTAGCGGCGTTCTATGAACAGTATGGCAAGCGCTTCCTGGAGAGGACCCGAAACCAGCGCGAGTACGTCGCCCCGGGTTTAAGCAACCCAGACACCAAAGCATTCGTCTTTAAGAGGACACCCCAACGCGAGCTGAAAGTGTTCGTTGACTACCCACCTGACTGGAAGGCAGGTGACCAGCGTCCTGCCATCGTCCTTTGGCACGGAGGGGGCTTTACCCAAGGCAATGCCGGACAGTTCTTCCTTCAGGCAGATTATTTTACCGAAAGGGGGGCGGTCTGCTTCCGACCCGAATATCGTATCCGCGATGTTGATGGTACGTTGCCGGTCTATGCGGTCGAGGACGGAATCAGTGCTGTCCGGTGGATCAAAGAGAATTCAGCTGTTCTCGGAATTGACGCTGACCGTGTTGCTGTCGGCGGCGGTTCAGCGGGCGGATGCATGGCAGCGGCAGTGGGCACCGTTGACGCGAAAAAATTCGCAGACCTCGGCTTTGTCGGCAAGGAGGATAACCAGAAAATCGATACCCGTGTATCCGCCATGATTCTGTACAATCCATTTCTTGATTTCTTCGAACCAACGCATCCGAGGCAGATTGAAGAGGAATGTCTCTACCTTGGCAAGGACCCGGAGGACTATCGGGAGGCTTTGCATGCGATCTCGGCAATTGAAAATGTGACAGCCGACTCGCCACCCAACATAATTATGTTTGGAACGCGCGACGCGTTTTACGTCTCCGACTTGCGCTGGATCGTCAAATGCCGCGAACTAGGGGTGATTTGCCGCGACTATGTGTATCATCGCGAAGTACATAGTTGGTATAACAACTCGCCTCATCTGGAGTACACCACCCATAATGTCAACGAGTTCCTTGTTGACATAGGTTTCCTGAAGCGTGAGCCGGTGATCGCCCTGCCGCAAAGGGCGATCAGTGCCGGAAGGTCAGAAATCCAAGAGGAAAAATATGCTGTAAAGAACGACTGGGAAGACGTTCCAAAGTACCAACGCTACCGTGAAGAAAATGGGATCAAGCTTATTCCGTTCAAACACTACGAGAATGCAGGGGTGCATGCTATACATCAACTGCCTGAAGCCCTGAAACGTTACGATACAAATGGAGATGGCAGGCTCCAAGCCGATGAGATTCCGGCAAGGGTCCGAGAGGAGATCCTTCGTGACATCGATATAGACAGAAATACAATCATAGAGGGTCCGGAGATCCAAGCGGTAATGGACAGATACTTCCCCACCCCCACCCTGTGAGTAACCGCTCGGGTGTGCGAAGGGCAGAGGCAGCACTGTTCTCATACCATGGAACACTTCATTCGGGTAGTCCTTCCACCTGGGGGATGACGTTCCTGGTCGCGTGCGTGGGCCGCGCCTTCGCCATGGCCGGGGAGCTGGGGCGGACGGAGCGGGACGTAGCTCGGTATTTCAGCCGATGAGCGCGGCGTTGGTTTTCCGGGGAGTGCTGGTTGCGCTGTTGACGTCGGCGACGCTCCACGCCTACAGGCAGTTGCAGCCACCCGAAACCATCATCTTTCCCCAGCCCCGGTCCCCGGCGGAGTCGCTGGCTTCGATCCGAGTCGGGAGGGATCTCGAGGTGGAACTCGTGGCGGCCGAGCCAATGGTGATGGATCCGATCGATCTTGCCTGGGATGCCGATGGACGGATGTGGGTCGTCGAGATGGCAGACTATCCGCTGGGTCTCGATGGCCGGGGGATGCCTGGAGGACGTATCCGCGTTCTGGAGTCCACCCAGGGCGACGGCCTATTCGATCGCTCCCGGCTCTTTGCTGAAGGGCTGCGCACTCCGACTTCCGTGCTGCCGTGGCGGAACGGAGTGCTGGTCACTGCGGCTCCGGACATCCTTTTCCTGGAGGATACCGATGGTGATGGCCGAGCCGACCGTACGACTAAAATGTACACCGGTCTCGCGGAGGGTAACCAGCAGCACCTGGCCAACGGGCTGCAATGGTCGCTTGACGCGTGGCTCCATATCGCAAACGGTGACAGCGGCGGTAGCGTTCGCTCAAGTCAGTCGGGCCGGACTATTGAGTTGGGCAGACGGGATTTCCGGATTCGACCGGACGATGGCGGATTGGAGCTGTTGAGTGGTCAGACGCAATTTGGTCGAAATCGCGATGACTGGGGAAACTGGTTTGGCTGCAACAACTCGAATCCAATCTGGCACTATGCTCTGGAGGAATACTATCTGCGTCGCAACCCGCACCTGTCGGCGCCGAGTGCGATTGTCAGCGTGAGCGCAATGCCCGGAGCCGGACCGGTCTTTCCAATTAGTGAAACGATTGCGCGTTTTAATAATCCGCAGGGGTACAATCGCTTCACTTCGGCCTGCGGCGTGATGATCTATCGCGACGATCTGCTCGGCTCCGAGTATGCAGGCAACGCTTTTGTCTGCGAGCCGGTGCACAATCTGGTCAGCCGCCAGATTCTTCAGCCAGCTGGCGTGTCATTCCAGGGTGCGCGGGCGCCCGCAGAGGAAGCGGCCGAGTTCTTCTCTTCGACGGACAGCTGGTCGCGTTTCACGGCAAGTCGGGCAGGGCCGGATGGCGCATTGTATATAGTCGATATGTATCGGCTCGTGATTGAGCACCCCAAATGGATTCCAGATGCCTGGCAAAAGCAGCTTGTCGATGTGCGCGCCGGAGAAGCGCAGGGGAGGATTTACCGCGTGCGCCCGCGAGCCACCAGTTTGCGTCCGGTACCACGACTCCAGACCGGAGAGGCGAAGGCGCTGGTTGCTGCACTTGAAAGCCCAAGTGGCGTGCTGAGGGATCTTACGCAACAACAACTCTTGTGGCGGAAAGAACGCGGTGCCGCGTCTGCCGTGGCCGCAGTCGCGTCGGGGTCGGTGCACCCGAGTGCACGCGCGCAGGCGTTGTGGACATTGCAAGGGCTGAACGAACTGACCCCGGAGCTGGTGCACGGCGCACTGGGCGATCCGCATCCTGGGGTGCGAAGGCAAGCGGTACGCCTGTCCGAACCGCTTGCTGACAGCCATCCCGTGCTCTTACCGACGATCGTGCGACTCGCAGACGATCCGGATCCAGCGGTGCGGCAGCAGGTGGCGTATACGCTCGGGGAGTGGAGGGAGCGTTTGGCTGGCGAGACGCTTGCACGTGTGTTGCGCGCCAACGAGGACCCCCTTGTCCGGGCTGCGGCATTGAGCTCCGCGTTGCCGCATGCGGAAACCTTGATCGCCGAATTGAGCGCGAGTGGTCGGGGGGACGATCCTCTTCTAATAGAGATTGCCACCGTGACGGAGAATATCCGTGCGCTCAGCTCGATCCTCCGGGCGATCGCGACCCCGCGTCCTCACGCGCGGGAAGGTGAGCGATTCAGCGCGCTCGCGATGCTACTCGAATGGCTTCAGCGGAACAACAAATCACTCGCCCAGCTTCAGTCTGCAGACAATGAGGAAATGGCGGACGCTTTGGAGGCAGCGGATGCGATCTTCGTTTCCGCCCGGTTGATGGTTGCGGATCGCGCGGCTGCGCTCGATCAGCGGGTGGCGGCGGTGAGTGTATTGGGACGTGGTCGTGCTTGGCAGGCCGAGGATCTGGAACTGCTTGCAAACCTTTTATCTGCGGAGTCACCCATAGACCTGCAGCTCTCCGCTGTTGCGGCGCTAGGCCGCATCCATCGTGCGGTTGTGCCGGTCCGGATTCTTGAGAGATGGAGCGGTTACGGCCCGGCCGTACGTGCGGCGGTGCTTCAGCTGTTGACGAGCCGGCCGGCGTGGACGCATGTGCTGCTGGATCGTCTCGAAGCGGATCGCGGGATGCTGGCGCAAATTTCGCCTGCGGTGCGCACGACGCTGACGCAGCACATGAATTCAGGTTTGGCGCAGCGTGCGCTCAAGATCTTTGGTTCAGCCATAGACGCCGATCGCCAGCAGATCATTGACCAATATCTTGCAGCATTGAGTATAACGAGAGGTGAGGCCGCGCGAGGGAGGACAGTATTCGCACAAATTTGCAGTGGGTGCCACCAGTTTGGTGAGGCCGTGCCTGGCCGCGCATTCGGGCCTGATATGGCGTCGGTTAAAGATCGCAGTGCAGCGTATCTACTGACCCACATCCTCGACCCCAACCGCGCGGTGGAAGATCGATACGTCCTCTACACGGCTGCGACGCATGACGGCCGCATGCTGGCGGGAATGGTGACCGGTGAGTCGGGCAATAGTCTGACTCTGATCGGCGTCGATGGCTCGGAGCAGTCGTTACAAAGGAGCGAGATCCGTTCGCTTGCGAGCACGGGTCGCTCGCTGATGCCAGATGGGCTTGAAGCAGTGATTCCCGAACAGGCGATGGCCGACTTGATCGCCTATTTGGCCGAGAATGGCCAGAAGCCGGCAGAACGGGAATCACTGCCTAGCCCAGGCGGGGGGAAGCCTCTTTCCGGACTTGGGCGATCGGACGACTAGATTAATTTTGACGAGCCACCTATAATCCAACCTTTCGGATAGGGCTTCCTCAACAACGAGTTGTGCTCCGGGCTGTTGGTGAACGCCATTCGGGAATGGTCATAATGCAGTCTGGTGCGTGCGCGAAGCGCAACATTGCCTAGTTGAGTCATTTCCGTAAAGGGACCCGCGTAGGAGAAATCGGTGCTCGCAGTTCGTTGTTCTCTTATCGCATTTACCCACTCTTGGTGATGATCAGTGGTTACACGCCGGATGGATTTTGGCGGGAGTGATTGGCGCAATGTCGCCCATTTTTCCTTGGGAGAAACGCGCACGCTTCCACTATAGGTATCAGTGATAAGCGTAGCGTGTTCCCCAATAATATAGGATCCGCTCGAGAAGCCCGGATCTTCGGATCTCGGTATTGAGCGCGGGAGCGGCGGACGCAATCCACCATCATACCATTTGTAAATAAGATCCGGCATCCCTCCTCGTGACGGGAAATGGAAAGTTACAATAGAAGCCTTGGGGTAGGAGATTTGTGTCAGGGCGGTGGAAGTTGCCTCAACCCAGTCAGGATAGGTTAAATCGAGAGCCCAATAGGGGCTGTCCATAATGTGGCAGGCCATGTCGCCAAAAGCTCCAGAGCCATAGTCGAAGAATGCGCGCCATAAGAAAGGTACATATGCCGGATCATACGAACGGGAAGTTGCCACTCCCTGCCATAAATCCCACCGAAGTCCCGCTGGAACGGGAGGTGCGGACGTTGCATGGTTGGGCGGCTCTACTCCTTGCGGCCATCCTGGGCGGTTGGTCCATGAGTGCACCTCACGAACTTTTCCAATCACACCCGCCTGGATCCACTCGCGCACCAATCTAGTACCTTCATTTGAATGTCCTTGATTCCCCATTTGCGTGACGACACCGGATGCGATTGCTGCCTCGGTGAGAAGGCGAGCTTCCTCCACTGTATGAACAAGCGGTTTTTCGCAGTAGACATGCTTCTTCAGGTTTACTGCAGACATCGCGATGGGAAAGTGCATATGATCAGGGACTGTGATCACGACTGCATCAATCTTATCGCCCATGGTTTCAAACATGACACGATAGTCTTCGAACCAACGGGTTCCTTTCCTATTTAGCGATGCCAGGTTCTCGCTAAAAAGTTTTCCCAGCTGGCCGTGCTGGTTTCGTGGCTCCCCGGTCAAGTTCTCTAAATCGAGAACATCGCAACACGCTACAATGTCTTCATCGATCAGGCTTAGCAACGCTTGCCGGCCTCTTCCGCCGACTCCGACAAGGGCGATTTGCAGTCGCCCGGTCGGGGATATGCGATTATGGTTTTGTCCAGCAAGATACCGAGGCGCAAGCATTGCGCTCAGACCAAGTGCTGATGCATTCTTTAAAAATTTCCGTCGCGTATTTGTGCAGGTGGTCGGATTCATTTGCTTCATGGGTTTGATGGGCAGGATCGGTAAAGAGTTTGGTGAAGGGTAGTGGTCTGACGCTGTAAATGGGGGGCGGATTTGAATCTCCCCATGCATCTGTAGTTAGTTATATTTAAATGGGTCAACGGGCCCAGCCGGGAAATCCGAGATGCCTTTGATTTGAACGTTTTCGTTCAAAGCAGGAGGGGACGAGGAGTGTGCGCAGGCGGGTTATCCAACAGGGTGACCGACATGAAAATAATGCACCTTTGTAATTCTTGGAACAATGCCCGTTTCCATCAGTTTCCTATACTTTTCAAGCAACAGCCAAAGAAATGCATTTAGGCGATTGGCTTCAACCCGTTCCTGTACCCACTGCGCTCTCAGCGCCGGACCCTTCCGGTTCCGTGACACTCCCTGGAGAAGGCGTTCCTTGCTAGTCCCTGAAAAGGAGCGACTTCCTGTCGAACTGCCGGGGAAAGCGTTTGAAAGTTCGTGTTGACTGCGGGTTGGAAGGGTACGATCACCCCGGCTCGGGGCAGGACAGAATCCACCGTTTCTTGGCGAGGGGCGAGGAGTGGTTACCGGGTGCGCCCTTCCCCTGCCGACTCGAGAGGCCGGTCTCATACACCACGGGACTGAGTAAGCGGAGGGAGGGTGGGATTGAAGAGGCAGGGTATCCGCAACTATGGTTTGACGGGTTGGAAGTGATCGCAAGGGCAAGGTCACAAACAGCCGGGGCCGGTCCATCTCGTGTGAGTTGCGGCCTGATTGCACACGGGGGTATTCTCCGGGCTCCGTGGTGGCGGCCGACTGATATCAGCCCGCAAGGCTCGAGGCGCTCCCAAGGTGAAAGCATGATCGTGCGGAGGGGTGCCTTTGCCTCGATTTGCTGCGGAATGGTCATCGCCGGAAAAGGGAGGCTGCTGCCCACGCGTATCGGGGCTCTGGTTCCGGTGGATCCTGGCTCCATCGGCTGGTTGCGCGGTTTGACTAGCCGAAAGAATCACCTCGCAGGATCTAAGTGCCCATCCGCAGAAGCCGCGCGCCTACCTACTTTCGACAGTGCCTCGTTCAAAAAATCAGCCAGTCCACTCGCGCTTATCCTGCGGGACACGGGTGAAGGGCGGAGGCCGTGCCCAGGGCAATCGAGACCAGCGGACGCCTGGACCAGGACCGCAAAGATACTGCGACGAATTTGTCCAGAAGGCTGACGAAAAAGCCCATGGTGTAGGCAGCGCGAAATGCTAAAGTATGAAGGCCCCGACGCTTTTCCTCCCAATGTGAATCGGGAGACTCTGTCCGTGTTTACCACAACCCCCTAAGATCAGGAGTCCGTGTGAAGAAACTGGCTTACATTATAATATCACTCACTGCGATGTGGATGGTTTCTGCCTAGGAGGCAGCCCAGAGGGCAGCGCCCGCTGAAGAAGAGGATTCGGTGAAACTACCGCCCGACCTGAGCAGTTACTGTCTTTTCTCTCACAACCAGCAGCGCGCATTCCGTCCATCCGCTGGCGATGTCGGCTGGCACCAAGCTGTGGACATAACTGCCGCGATCAAGGTCACCGCAGTGGGCACCAGATCCATCTCCATGCCGCCGGGTGCTGGCCTATGCCACTCGGCGAATGTTCGGATTGGAGTGCGCCTCCGGATCTCTGGCACCACACGCCTCTTTCTTTGGATACCCATCGTCGCTTTAGGCCCGCGAAGAAACCGGTCGATCGATGCCGCGCTCATCGCAAGTACCTTCGTACAAATCGCCTCATCCAGGCTGAGATGTCCATTCCGCTTCAACGCGGGCAGCAGGATTCGCCGCAACGGTTTCAGCCGCTTTCCGAACTGTGCGCCCGATCCGACGCCTCCCGTAACACAATCAACGTCTGCCGTGCCGCCTCGTCGTAGCGCCGTGGTCGATTGCGCTTCTGCGGTGCTTCGCCCCCCTGATTCTTCGCGGTTCAATATCTCAATCGCGTATTTCGGGTGGTATCCACTCACGGCAATAAACTCGCTCACAGCACAAAATCCGTTTTTGTCTTTGCCCGTCGCCGCTCGGTAACGTTTCCGAACTGCTTGGGCCAGCTCATCTCGCGCGGCCTTCGTCATTTTTGGTTCCATCGTAAAATCCTACGATGACCAGAACGGCAGGGAACGCTCTCTAGTAGGATATCACCTGAGGCAACGGTACCCCCAAGTAAGATCTTTGGTGAGGCAATGCGCGAAAACCGCCTCAGTCCACCCATACGGCCCCGCCTATTCGGTGCCCTTATACGTGAGGCACCGCCTCCGCCTGGTCATTCAACTCGCGCTCAGCGCGAGTTGAATGAACATCGTTCTGTTCATGCGAGCAATGCCGAACACTTCCCACCCCGGGAGGGGCAAGGCTCAGACATGCGAACATCCCGAATTCCCGGACTGAATCAATGGAAGTCAATCGTGACGCATTTGTCCAGTAGCATGACGAAAAACCTCATGGTGCATGACCAGTAAAGTGATAAACTATATTCAAGGCCCCGATTTTCATTCTTTAACTAGGAATCGGGAGACTCACCCTCCTTTTTAATATAACCCCTAAGTTTGGAGTTCATATGAAGAAATTGACGTACCTGGCGATATACCTCACTGCTATGTGGATTTCCTCCGCCCAGGAAACAGCACAGAAGGCAGTAAAAAATGTCGATCAAAATCTGGTAGAAATGGACCCATTTACAGTCACAGCCTCGGATACCTCCGAAGGATATCGAATGGCAAACACATTGGCGGGCACGCGTCTGAATACAGAAATAAGGGACTTGGGCGCTTCGATCTCTGTTATGACGAGGGCGTTCTTTGATGATACCGGAGCAACGGATGGCAATAGCGCGCTTAGCTACGGGTTGAACATGGAGGTAGGCGGAACCCAAGGTAACTTCGCGGGCGGCTCATTCAGCTCTACGCGTTCAGATCAAGATGCTGAAAGAATAAATCCACAAAATGGACAGAGGGCACGTGGCCTGGCGAGCGCGTCCTTAACGAGGGACTTCTTCCTCACTGATATTCCGTTCGATACATACAACACTGAGGCGGTCACCATAAACCGGGGTCCAAATTCACTACTCTTTGGAATAGGTTCGCCGGCAGGAGTTGTAGACTCGGGCCTTAAGAAGGCGAAACTTACAGCCGATTCATATGAGTTGGAGACGCGTATAAATTCAAGGGGCGGCCATCGTGTGGCAATCGATTCGAACAAGGTAATTTTTGCCGAGCGTGCGGCAATTCGCGTAGCCATTTTGGACGATCGAACAATATATAAGCAGCGGCCGGCGAAGAGCCACGACTCCAGACTCTTTTTGGCATTAAACGCGGAACCGTTTAGGAATGCTGGGTCAACTATTTTGGGACCGGTTCGGATCAAGGCTCATTATGAGCGCGGTGATATCAAAAGTACGCCTCCAAATGTTATTCCACCAGGTGATAGCATTTCAGATTGGTTTAGGGTCCCGGAACCCGGGCTAGCGACGTTTGCACAGTTGCCGGCGTGGGCGACGAACGGAATTTTTGTACCGAAATTCACGGTCAATACGTTGCCCGGTCTTCCTTTAACGATCAACGGATCAACGGCAAACCCATTCAATTGGCATCTCGCGTTGCACTACAGTGACCCAGGTAGAGATGCTAACTTAGGTTCAGGTCTTGCAGGCGGGCAGGGTCGAATTGTTTACGTTCGTAGTAGAGATCGGCGCGGAAGGTTCGATCTCTATCAAACAAATAACATAATAGGGACTTTGGCGGTTCCGGGGTTTGTTGTACCGGTGATAAAGGACCGCACCATTTTTGACAACCAAAACCTCCTTCTGTCTGGGACGAGCAATTCTGTCGAGCGGGACTTTGATGCGCGAAACCTTACATTGAGCCAAACTTACCTAAAGGGTTATGCGGGCATTGAGTTCGCTTTCGACAGGCAAAGATATAATGTTGAATCACGGCTGCCATTTTCAACAGGACAGACATCCGCAAGCAACGGAGCTGGTGACCTGGGCATCGACGTAAGCGAGTTTCTCGGAAACGACATGCCGAATCCAAATCTAGGTCGACCTATGGTAAAGGACGGTCCACTTGGCGCGAGAGATTTGGGGACAAATGATCGGGAGGTTCTCCAAGCGACCGCCTTCCTAAATGTAGATTTCGAAAAGATCCGGAAAGGCATGGGTTGGCTTGGGAGGCATGTATTTACGGGTCTGCTCAGTTATCAGACGATCAATACCGAAAGCAGGGGGTACATGTTAGCGTGGACAAGTGATAAAATTAATACAAATGCCGTGCTTGATGCAAGACCTACGGAAGGCCGAAGCCAGGTCCGGGGCGTGGTCTATCTCGGGCCTTCGTTGTTGGGTTCAAACGTGCGATCTCCTGCCGATGTCCGAATTACCGAAGTCGTAAACATACCGATGCCTCGCGCTGGGAGCGCCTATAAGATGTTCTATTATGATCCCTCGAGTTTGTCGTTGAAGGAAGGCGATTTCACGGCTGAGGAATTCTTAAGCAACGGAAACATTGGTAAACAGACAGTTGAATCTCAGGTATTTAGTTGGCAAATGCGTTTGGTCAGGGATCACCTGATTGGCTTAGTAGGGTGGCGGACGGACAAAACGCAGTCATTCGAAAGGCTTGGAATAGTACGACTGCCAACAGGGCCTTTTGACCCGGCTAATCTCCAATTACGCCCCGAAACCGCGTTTTCTGCAGAAGGCGATACCTTTGTTTGGAGCGTCGTCGGCCATGCGCCGAGGCTATGGACGCGACATCTTCCACTTCACTCGGGCATCAGTGTCCACTTCAATTCTGCGGAGAATTTTCAGGCCGATCGTGTTCGCCGGAATGTCAGGGGCGAAACTTTGCAGCCTCCTCAAGGATTGACTGAGGAGTATGGTTTTACGATAGAGTTGCTTGATCGTCGTCTATCGCTTCGAGCAAATTGGTACACGACATCCAGCATTGGCATTGGAACGAGCGTCGGTGGCGCCGCATCGTCAGCCAACGGTGCTATTCAGACCCTACTACGTCGATGGCAATCTACGGAAGAGTCAGGCCTGTCAATCGGGGAGGCACTTGCTTTTACCGCGCCCTCGAAGGTTGGTATGTTCAGTTCGTACAAGGATCTCTATTCCGCACTGATAGGGGTTCTTCCCGCGGAACAGATTTCACTTTTGAACCCGCGTATTGAAGGGGGAGTTTGGACGCTAGATCCTATTCAAGGAGTAACGGCTACTACCTCCTTTGTGGCTCGTGGGTTTGAATTGGATTTTGGCGGCCAACTGAGCCCAAATTGGCGAATCGCTCTCAATGTGGGAAAACAAGAAACAGTCCAGTCTGATACCGCCCCGGTGCTTAAAGAGCTTGCGTATAGGATAAGGGACAATTTGGTTTCATCGGGCTTGGGAGCCCTGTATGATTCAGCGGACCGACTCGAGACCACAACCTCTCTTACCCGTTACAATCAGGTCGTCCTCACGCCGCTTGCGGCAGACTTGGCTCGGGATGGAACTGTTCGGCAGGAGCAACGGAAATGGCGCGTCAATGTGATGACTAATTATCGTTTTGCTGGTGGACGACTTAGAAACGTCGGGATCGGAGGAGCAATTCGCTGGCAGGATAAGGTTGCGACGGGCTATCCTTTTCTTCCAATGGATGTACTAGGCGTGCGAATCCCTGATACTAGTCAGCCTTTTCTTGGGAGGGCCGAGTTTAACGGTGATTTCTGGCTATCCTATAGACGCAATTTGGGAGAACGTGTTGCGTGGAAGGTTCAACTGAATGTTAGAAATGCCATATCGAGCGACGATTATATTCCTGTGACTACAAATCCGGACGGAAATGTTGCGATTGTACGAAATCCGCCGCCGCGTGAAATTTTCTTAACGAATACCTTTTCATTTTAGCCGCTATTTAGCGTTACCGCCATACCAAGTTTTTTGCGGTTAAAGGTCTCGTCCCGATTATGTTCTTCTGGCATCTTAATGCTGACGCGACGGTCATTTCTTGAAATTGGATTTAAGTCTGCGATTGTTGCGGATTCTCCTCTTTTGTTTTCGCAGGAACCGTCAGCCACTCAGCCTAGCGGCGCTGACGGTTTCTTCAATGTTGGTAAGAGGCGGGGGCGGTGGTTTTTCACCACCCCGGATCGGCGTCCGTTCTTTTCGTGTGCACTTAATCATATCGATTCATCTATTCTTCGATACCCTGAAAATATAGGGAGATGGGAATCAGACTATCAGAATAGTCAAATTAAGTGGCTGAGTAAGTCTGTGGGTCCAAATCTTCGCGATTGGGGGTTCAACTCGGTCGGTTGGGTCCAAGAATTGTCAATTGACCAGCGTCCACATTCGCCCTCTTTTTCGTTGGAAGAGTACGAGGCGCTTGGATTGCCATACTGCCATCTCTTGCCTTTTATCGACACTCAACAGTGGAACCCGTGGAGCCGCAACCCTGACTTGAAGAGTGATGAGTTTTCAGATTGGGCGGATTATGTCGCACGTGATGCATGCACCCGATTCAAAAATCAGCGAAATTTGATTGGCTACTTCTACTCAGACTGCCCTACTTGGGCACACGACCGTCGCGGTACTTCATGGAGGGGCCCGATGATTGCGGCGGAGCTGTTTGGTACCCCATCTGGGCGGAGAGAGGCGTTTGAGTTAGCGAGGCATTATTATCGTACTACTCATGATGCTATCCGGCGGTACGATCGCAACCATCTCATTCTCGGTGATCGATATGAGGCAAACGCACTGTTGCCAGACGAGATTGTAGGTGCTGCGCGTGGTTTTGTCGATGTTCTCTGTTTCCAGGATTTTAAGGATCCAGTATCGACACTTTCTAAGTGGCATGCGAAGACCGGCTTGCCTGTGCTTTGGGCCGATGGGGCACGTCCTATTGTGGTGGCCGATCAATCCGGCAGATACAGGATGGGAAGTTATAAGTTAAATGACGGATCCTGGTACAGAGATGTTTTGCGTGGACTACGGGAGAATTCGGGTGCCATTGGGGCCCATTTGTGTGGCGCCTACATTAGGAACCGGTTCCGCGCCAGAGGCTTGCTTGACGAGCAGGAACGGCCAGACGTTGTAAACGTTCCTTTGATACGAGACGCGAATCTGGAGCAGGAACTTTGGGCACGTCGTTTTTCGGGTGAGGAGTAAACGGTTGGCAGTTAATATTCTTTCACGGTGAGGGTTCGGGTGAGGTGGTGTAAATTGTACGGCGACCAGACGAACTTCTGCTCGGTGTAACGCGGGTGTTTTCGAATTATCGCGCCGGACCGGAAAGTCTTCTCCGAAGAGTTGTCAGAGAACCAGGTGTGCGCGGGCGACGGCCATTGGCACGTCGCTTGCTACACCCCAATCCGGTTCACGAGGGAAGAAAATCTACCCGGCCAAAGAAGAACTTTTCTGGATGAAGTTCTGGAAGAAAACCGACCGAAGAAGACATGACTTTCAAACCCCCCGAAGAACATGAGTTTCATCCCGCCGCTGACAGCGGATTCGTCCTGCGGATCGTGGGATCGCCTCCGATTGCGGCCATCGGTTACGCGATGGAACGGCTGCGGTGCGACACCTGCGGCGAGGTGTTCACCGCCCCGGTGCCGGCGGAGGCCGGCCAGGAGAAGTATGCGCCCAGCGTGGCGGTGACGATCGCGGTCTTGCGCTACCGGTACCGGGCTGCCGCATTACCGGTTGGCCCGGCTCCAGCAGAGCTTGGGCGTGCCGCTGCCGGAGTCGACCCAGTGGGAAGTCATGGCGCTGCTCGCCGCGCAGGCCCAACCGATCTTCGCGGAATTGGTCGCGCAGGCGGCCAACTCGCCTCTGCTGCACCATGACGACACCACCATGC
>Ga0163149_10001981_pt1 | contig 25448 bp, 24 predicted proteins | sample OliLakLV19MP5G1_FD_148604 | JGI IMG/M metagenome (GOLD analysis project Ga0163149, IMG submission 148604) | Freshwater microbial mat bacterial communities from Lake Vanda, McMurdo Dry Valleys, Antarctica - Oligotrophic Lake LV.19.MP5.G1 | ecosystem: Environmental > Aquatic > Freshwater > Lake >... | reverse complement strand
ACTCAATGAGTTGTTGGGAAAAGCCCCGAAAGCTCTGAGTGCTTCTCCAGAACAAAATCACGCTACCTGGCCGCCCAGTCAGTTTGATTGGGAATTACATCTCTACAATCGGTATCGATTGGACACGATACTGATGTTTTCCGCCGAGAACTTTTAGGTCAGGCCAGTCGAGTATGCTGCCGCGTTCCAGACGAGTGAGGGTGCGGATGGCGGGGCGTTCGAGATTCCGGGTCAGGATGTCGTATTCGGCGGCTTCGCCCTGGCTGTTGCAGCCGCTGGTGAGCAGTTTTCCGTGCATGGCGGCAATGGGGGCAATCAGCCGGAACTGGGAGGCAGAGGCAGGGATGGCTTCAGGAGCTTTTTGTCCCAGCATGAGGAAGCTGAATTTCAGATCCTCTGGGGTGCGGCGCATGTGGTTGTTGATCATCTGGACAGTGCGGGGAAGTTTCCAGCTCCGCACTTCATGGCACCAGTATTTACCGTTGGCCAGGAGCGGACAGGTTTGACTGTGCAGGCAGGGCCCCCAGATTTTCCAGTCCTCCGAGGCGGCTATTAGATTTCGCAGGTTTTCCAAGCGCTCGCTGCTTTCTTTGAGGGAAGGCTCGAGGATGAGGAGGATACCGCCGGGTTTGAGGCAGCGGCGAAGTTCTCCCAGCCAATCGTAGAGAGCCTGGAGGGGTTTTCCGGCAAAAGCTTCATTCAAGCAAAAGCTGATGGTGATGAGATCCCACGATGCGTTGCGGGTCGGTTTCCACGAGGTAATGTTGATGAAATCGGCGGTTTGTTTGGTCAGGGAGAGATTTTTAAATTCTTTGGATAAAACCTCGTGATGCAGGTTTTCGCCCAGATGCAGGAGATGTTTTTCCTGATCGACCAGGGTCAGGTGTATGCGCTGATCCGGAAAGGATTCGTGCAGCGTCCTGGCGGCGGCGAAGCCGGAGGCCCCGGCCCCGGAGCCCAGGTCAAGGAGGTGGATGTCGGAAGTGGAGGGTTTCCAATTTCGAAAGCCGAGAAGCTCCTGTAATGGGAAAAGGGTGCGGACGTAGGTCTGGGGAAAAAAATAGATTCCGTAGGCGAGCTGGTTTTGTTTGCTTTCGTAGAGGGACTTGAAGCCTTCGCCGCTGGCACTGCGCGCGCTGGTGAAGGCGTTGCTCAGGTCATCGGCGTAGGGGGCCAGGACTTTCAGGGCGGCCTGGTCGGATTTAAGGTTGAAGCGCGTCAGGACTTGATTAAGCCACCAGGCTTCGATTTCGGGGGGATAGGAAGGTTGAACCACTGCGACAGACTAACGGACACGAAGTTTAGGAGAAGGAAAATGTGCAGGCCGTCTGTGTCAGACGGCAGGTCGGGGATGCCGCCTCATAGAGGCGGCCTACAAGCTGTTAGTCCTTATTCTTTGGTGTCCTGGCTAACCAGGAGCCAGCCGCCGCCGTTGACGAGGGCCTCCGCTTTTTTCCATTTCAACTGTTGGGTTTCGGATCCACGACGGATGGTGACCATGTCGTTGCGGCCGATTTTGGGTTGTTCGCGGTGGATGGGCAGGTGAAGTTCCTGCTTAGGTTCTTCCGGGGAATTGGTGGTGTAGTCAGAGGGATCGGGCAGCGCCTGGGCCAGGCCGGGAAGTTGTTCGTGGACGAAACGTTGGGGCAGGGCCTGGAGGAAGGCTTCGAAGGCGGTCAGGCTGGTGCTGGAGCGGAAAAGGTTGTGGACGACTTCTTTTTTGATCGAAGCCATGAGTTCGACAAACATGGAATAGGCTTCGGTTTTGTATTCGACGAGCGGATCTTTCTGCCCGATGGCGCGCAGGCCGATGCTTTGGCGCAGGCCGTCCATGGCGTAGAGATGTTCCTGCCAGAGGCGGTCAATGGCGTTAAGGATAATGTAACGTTCGAGAGAGGTGACAGCCTCGGCGTTCTCAAATTTGACTTTGGATTCGTAGGTTTTCTGGACGCGGTCCTTGATGAAGCTGGCGCTGTCCTCGGAGGACTTGTCCAGATCCAGATCTTTTTCAGTCAGGCCGAGAGGCATGGTGTTATTGAGCCAGCGGAGGAGGCCGTCCACGTCTTTTTCCGAGCCCGCGAGGCGGATTCCGCATTCCTTCTCGATGACTTCATTGACCACTTCAAAAACTTCCTTGCGGGTGCTTTCAGTGCGGAGAATGTCGTTGCGATAGGTGTAGATGACCGAGCGCTGCTGGTTCATCACATCGTCATACTGGAGGGTGTGGCGGCGCATCTGGTAGTTGCGCTGTTCAACGCGCTTCTGGGCGGTTTCCACGGTGCGGTTGAGCAGTGGGTGTTCAAGCCCTTCGTTTTCTTCCATGCCCAGCCGGGTCATCATGGATGAGATGCGGCGGGAGTCGCCGAAGTTACGCATGAGATCGTCTTCAAAGGAGATGAAAAAGGCGGAGGAGCCGGGATCACCCTGACGGGAACAGCGGCCACGGAGCTGGCGGTCGATGCGGCGGGATTCGTGGCGTTCCGTGCCGAGGACATGGAGGCCTCCGAGGTCGGCCACGCCGGGGGCGAGTTTGATATCGGTTCCGCGACCGGCCATGTTGGTGGCGATGGTGACGGAGCCTTTGTGCCCGGCGCGGGCCACGATCTCGGCTTCCTGCTGGTGGAATTTGGCGTTGAGAACGGTGTGGGGGATGTTTTCCCGGCGCATCATGCGCGAGACGATTTCCGAGGACTCAACCGAAGCGGTGCCGACGAGGATGGGCTGGCCCTTGGCGTGGCGCTGCTTGATGTCTTCGATGACAGCGTTCAGTTTTTCGCGGCGGGTTTTGAAGATGAGGTCATTGGCATCTATTCGTATGTTAGGTCGGTTGGTCGGGATGACAAGAACCTGCAGGTTGTAGATGTCCTTGAACTCGTTGGCTTCGGTTTCGGCGGTGCCGGTCATGCCGGAGAGTTTGTCGTAAAGACGGAAATAATTCTGGATGGTGATGGTGGCGAGGGTCTGCGTTTCTTTGTCGATCTTGACGCCTTCCTTGGCTTCGACGGCCTGATGAAGACCATCGCTCCAGCGGCGTCCGGGCATCATACGTCCGGTGTATTCGTCCACGATCATGACCTTGTTGTCTTGGACGACGTAGTGGACGTCTTTCTCAAAGACGCAGTAGGCACGGAGTAGCTGGGAAATGTTATGGATGCGCTGGTTGGCCTCCTCGTAATTACCCTGGGCCGCCTGCTTGGCTTTTTCTTTGGCTTCTGGGGTGAGGGATTGGTTTTGATCGATGTCGTGATTGATGGTGATGAGATCGGGAAGGACGAACGCTTCGGGATCGCCGGGGTTAAGGAATTCGCGGCCCATTTCCGAAAGGTCGGACTCGCTGCTTTTTTCTTCGATGGTGAAATAAAGTTCCTCTTTGAGTTTGTAGAGCTCGGTGCGTTTGGTGTCGTTATACATCGACAGTTCGGCGTCGTCGATGGCGCGGCGGGTTTCAGGGTCTTCCAGGGCCTTGAGCAGGAGTTTGTTGCGGGGCATCCCGGTTTTGACTTTGTAGAAGAGCAGGCCGGCTTCTGTCATGCTGCCTTCATCTAGAAGTTTATTGGCCTGGACGGCCATTTCCGAGCAGAACTGGCCCTGTTTGCGGACAAGGTTTGAGACGGAAGGCTTGTATTTGTCGTATTGATGAGTGGAAACGGTTGCAGGGCCGGAGATGATGAGCGGGGTGCGGGCTTCGTCGATCAGGATACTGTCCACTTCATCGATGATGGCATAAACGTGGCCTCGCTGAACCTGGTCTTCGACACGGGTGGCCATGCCGTTGTCGCGGAGGTAGTCGAAACCGAATTCGGAGTTGGTGCCGTAAGTGATGTCGCAGAGGTATTCCTGGCGGCGCTGGTCGGAGTATTGGCCGTTTTGCAGGCAGCCCACGGAAAGGCCGAGAAAGCGGTAAACTTCGCCCATCCATTCGGAGTCACGGGCGGCGAGGTAATCGTTGACCGTCACGACGTGGACGCCTTTTCCGGTCAGGGCATTGAGGTAGGTGGGCAGGGTTCCAACGAGTGTTTTTCCTTCGCCGGTGGCCATTTCGGCAATGAATCCCTTGTGCAGGGCCATCCCGCCGAGGAGCTGGACGTCGAAGGGGATCATTTCCCAGGGAATATCCTGGCCGCGGACATTGACGACACGGCGGGACTGGGTGAAGCGGCGGCAGATGTTTTTGACCACGGCAAAAGCCTCAGGGAGAAGGTCGTCGGTGGATTCGCCGTCGGCGAGGCGTTTTTTGAATTCAAGGGTTTTGGCCTTGAGCATGTCGTCGGAGAGTGACTGGAGCTGGACTTCGATTTCGTTGATCTTCGCGACCAGCGGTATAAGATTTTTGACTTCGCGCTGATTTTTCGACCCGATCATCTTGTTGAGAATCCATTGAATCATAGAAGGTGATGAGACTACTGGTTTGGGGAGGCTTAGCAAGAGTGTTTAGCCCGTTAACAGATAACGGGCTGGTTACGGAACAGAGTTCCGTCCGACGGAGGAGGGAAATTTTCAACCTTACAGCTGTCATACCTAGACAGTGCCGAAAAAGTTGGGGAGAGGGCGATTAGGGGTGAGGTAGAGATGATGGACTCTCTAACTGACGTGTCACCACATTCAAACAGCAAAAGGATGAATGCCCTTCAGCTTCCGCCCCAATTCAGGATTGAGGCGAACCTGGTTCAGATCATAACTGCTCTGCAAACCCAGCCAAAAAGCAGCCGAGGATCCTGTGAGCTGTTCAAGCGCAGGGCCATTGCCGGACTTATCCCGCGCCCTCAGGCCAGGATCCCCCCCATTAGCCGTCCGGCCAAAGCCCAAGGCCTTGACCACTCTGAAAGCGCTCAGCCCCATCGGCTCCATCCAGTTTATCTTCAACGTCCCACCAGGCTGGGGGTAGGCAATTTTCTTTTTTAAAATAATCCACCACTTCCACCGCAGGAGCTTTACTCTCCCGACGAAAAAAAATTCTCCACAGCATGTTTACTGAAACGCTATATTGAAGGGAGTCATTTTGTCGGCCCGGCGCCTGTTCCGGGCCCGGTGCCCTCATCCTTACAGACCGGATCTTTCAAACAGCTGTTGACCTTTGACGAAGGCTTGTAAACTTCCCGTATGCCCCTGCGATGTATCGTGATCGACTTCAATTCCTATTTTGCTTCCGTTGAGCAGCAGGTGAATCCGAAGTTGAGGGGAAAGCCTGTGGCGGTGGTGCCCATGATGGCGGACTCGACTTGTTGCATCGCCGCCAGTTATGAAGCCAAGAAATACGGTGTGAAGACGGGCACCATGGTTGGGGATGCCAAAAAGATGTGTCCGGGCATTCACCTGATCGAGGCCGAACATGGTATTTACATCAAGTATCACGAAAAGCTGGTGGCAGCGGTGGAGTCCTGCATCCATGTGCAGGAAGTGATGTCCATAGATGAAATGGCCTGCGAGCTTCCGACCAATTTGCGGGAAACGGAACAGGTGGTTGCTCTTGCGAAAAAAATCAAGAAGACGATTGCGGAAATGGTGGGAACGGAGTTGAAATGTTCGATCGGGGCGGCCCCGAACAAATTTCTGGCGAAAACGGCCTCGGATATGCAGAAGCCAGATGGCCTGGTTTTGATCCAGCAGGAGGAATTGCCGGAGCGTCTGTATGGTCTGGGATTGCGTGATTTGTGCGGGATCGGGAAAAACATGGAGGAACGGCTGCATCGGCACGGTATTTTTACGGTCAAGACCCTTTGCCTGGCCGATAAGGATCTTCTGCGCAAAGTCTGGGGCGGATACGAGGGGGAAAGGATGTATGAGCGCCTGCGGGGGGAAGCGATCTGGCATCCGGCTTCCAAGAAAACCTGCATCGGCCATTCGCATGTGCTCGCTCCGCAGAAGAGGAACGAGACGTCGGCCCTGGCAATAGTTGATCGTCTCTTACAAAAGGCCCTCATGCGCCTGCGCAAAGACGGCTATCTGGCCGCTGGCCTCCATTTGACACTGAAATATGAGGGCCGGAGTAAGTGGACGGATGATATCACTTTTCAGGAGACCCAGGACACTCTGGAGTGCATCCGACTTTTGCACACGCTTTGGAACAGGAGGCCCAAGCATGACAAGAACGTCATGGCGGTCGGGGTGACGCTGTTCAACCTGGTGGCGGAGAACAATCATACCTTGTCGCTTTTTCCCAGATCCGCCGACCGGAAAAAGCTGAACGTCGTGATGGACAAGCTGAACAAACAATTCGGTAAAGACACCCTGTATTACGGTGGGGCCTTCGATGCATTGCAAGACGCGCCAATGCGGATTGCGTTCAATCATATCCCGGATCTGGAGACCGAGGGTGAGTAGGGTTAGAATTCGTAATCCGAATATCAAAATCCGAAACGAAAGGGATAGTTCTCAAATGAAGTTTGTTCAAACCAAGGGTAAACTGATAACGTATCGCCTATGAACGTTGTGGACAGCGCATGGGGAGTGGCATTGGCCCTGGCCATCGGATTTCTGGTGGGCAGAACCCGCGAGCAGCCGGACAACACGGTGCCGAAACCGGGGATCCGGGATTTTATGGTGATTGCTCTGTTAGGAGCCGTGGCGGCCCTGGTGATGATGGAGGGCCTGACTCTGACCCTTTTGGGAGGGGTGGTGGTTTTTCTTCTGGTGATGAGGTATCAACATCCCCTCCGCAAAGGCATCACCACGGAACTCGCGGCCATGACTGTCTTTGTGCTGGGATATTGTTGTCTGACTCCATTCAGACCTTTCGGTGCGGCACTGGGGATTCTGCTGGCTTTTCTTCTCTTGGTTAAAGATGAACTGCATGCCTTTGCCCTGAAAACGATTTCCGGGAAAGAATTTGACGGAACCCTGAAATTTCTGGCCCTGATTTTTGTGATTTATCCATTGCTGCCGGAGGGAAGTTACGGCCCTTTTGATTTTTTTGAACCCCGTAAGATCTGGATCTTTGTCATTTTGGTTTCGGGGGTTTCGTTTTTCGGCTATTTTTTGACCAAGTTCCTCGATGCCAAGAAAGGGGTTCTGCTCACCGCCGTGGTGGGAGGAATCGCCTCGACAACGGCGTATACTGGAGGGATTTCGCGCGTGGTCCGTGAGTCGCCGGAAACGGCAAGGTCTTTGGTGCGGGCCACTCTTTTGGCCAACTCGGTCATGTTCCCCCGCATGGCTCTGCTTTTGCTGGCGATAAGTCCCGGATTGTTGAATGAGGCGGCCAAGGTTCTTGCTGCGATGACCATAGCGGGTTTGTTGGCGGCGTGGTTTCTGGGCAAAGTGGGGTCAGGGGCGAAAGCCAAAGAAGCCAGTTCGGGTTTCACGAATCCTTTCTCATGGGGGCCTTTGCTCCGCTTCGGACTGATTTTTGTCGCGGTATTGTTCCTGGCCAAAGCGGGAAGTTTTTATCTGGGCTCCGGCGGTCAGAAAATCACGGCTTTGGTGGGGGGCTTGATGGATGTGGATGCAGTTCTGCTTTCGGCGGCGGATTTTTTCAATGCCGGGCAAAGTTCCGGTGGCGACGCGGTGCTGGTCATGTTGCTTGCAATTTCAGCCAATGCATTTTTCAAATCGGGTCTGGCCATCAGCAGCGGAACCAAGGCTTTTTATCTGAGGGTTGTTGTAGGTTTTGTTGTGATGATCATGACCGGATTCGTGGTATGGTGGATTGGCTTTTAATAGAGCAAGATCTGAAGTGGTTCAAACTTCAGGAAGGCCGGGAAGGCAACATTTCCCCGCTGTCCTTCGTGTTCGATGTGGTTGTCTCCCTTCCTGTAGCGAGCATGGAAAGGCCCAGCCAGCAGCAGCCGTTTACGAAGAGGAACAGGGCTCCTTCCGGAGTCAGAAGGCAGAGGGGAAGACATCCCAGCAGGCAGAGTCCTCCGAGTAATAGCGCACTGTTGCGGATGATAAAATCGGAATCAGGCATAAACAGGCGTGCTCCTCAGTAAGGTTTGGATCTGGATGCGTTGATGGGCGCGGGCCAGGGGGTTTTGCCGACGGCGTATGACCATCCATTCGGGTTCGGCCACTTGGCCGCAGTGCAGGCAATGACCGTTGTGGGCCTCCCAGTCGGCGTGGTTCATGTCTTCCTGGCAGTGTGAGCAATGTATGTTGTGTTCCATGATTTTCTTTCGTTGTTGAAATCACGGTATCAATTGAGGTAAGACATTTGCTGTCCTATGCCTTAAAAAATGAAAAAAAGATTTAAAAAACAGCAACAGTCTTCCCGCCCCCCTCTGGCCCGCATGATCCGGCTCCACGAGCATCTACAGGCCGGGCTTTTTCCGAACTGCCGGAAGTTGGCGGATGAGTTTGAGGTTTCCGGAAAAACGATCCAACGGGATCTGGAATTCATGAGGGATCAGCTGGGCCTTCCCTTGGAGTATGATGCAAAGAAGTTCGGGTATTTTTACACCGAGCAGGTCAGTGCCTTTCCCAGCATGCAGGTTTCGGAGGGTGAACTGGTGGCCTTGTTTGTGGCCCAGAAAGCCCTGGCCCAGTATCAGGGGACAGCTTTTGAAAAGCCGCTGGCGGCAGCCTTCCGAAAACTGAGCGAATCAATGCCTGACCAGGTGACCGTGGAATTCGGGAATCTGGAAAGTTTCTTTTCTTTCCGGTCGGTCGGTGCTGCGGTGGCGGATCTGGAGCTTTTCGGAAAGGTGAGCGAGGCGTTGAGACACTCGGTGGAACTGGAGTTCGAATACCGGAAGCTCAACAGCACGGTCTTTGAAACCCGGAAAGTGCAACCCTATCATCTGGCCTGTGTGGATAATCAGTGGTATCTGTTTGCCTGGGACATGGCGAGGAAAAGTGTCCGCACCTTTGTCCTAAACCGCATGAGGCGGGCCCGGATCGGCAAGGATCGTTTTGTGCGTCCGAGAAATTTTTCAATTACCAGACTGCTGGAAGGAAGCTTCGGTGTACACAGCGGAACGGAAAAGATCCGGATCAACCTGCGTTTTGATTCGTTTGCCACCCAATTGGTCCGGGAAAAAATCTGGCATCAGAGCCAAAAGCTTGTGCAGCGGAAGGATGGGGGCGTGGATCTGGAGATGACCCTGGGCAGTCTTGTGGAGGTGGAGCGTTGGATTTTGAGCTGGGGTCGGCATGCCACCGTTCTGGCTCCGAAGGCACTGAGGGACTCGGTGCGGAACCACCTGCTTTCGGCACTTAAAAGCCATGATAGGTATGGCAAACAGGGGTCGAAGGGGTAATATCTGCCGTGATTTTTTACGGACGTGCTGCTCCCTCTGATTTTGATTTTGGCTCCGGGTTTTGTTTTGGGGAAAACAGGCTTCTTGTGACAACAGGTTATTTTCGGATTCAACAGGCTGTTTTTTTACATCGGGCTCCCGGCTTTGGTGATCCATAGACTGGCCCCGGCCCGATTGGAGCCTGCGGTAGGAAAACTGTTCGCTGTTCCTGTCCGACTTCGGTGGCTTCCTGCGTGATGGTGGCACAGATGGGTGTTGATAAGGGGATTGCCTCGCAGACCCCCGTCTCCAGCACGGGCTTTGTTTTTCTTAACGGGAAGGAATGAAGACGGTTTTCATACCGGCTTGTTCCGCACCTTCGATGCCGACAATGCCGTCTTCAAAAACCAAACATTCCCCGGGACGCACATCCATTCTTTCGGCAGCCAGGAGGAACATGTCCGGTGCGGGTTTGCCGTGCAGAACATCTGCGGGAGTGATAATGACGGGGAAAAGGTCAAGAATGCCGATGGTCTGCAGGGTTTGCTCGACGACATGGCGGAACCCCCCGGAGACGATGGCAACGGGGTGGGTTTGGGCGAGATCCCGGGCAATGGTGACCACCTCAGGAATCGGTTTTATTGAGGACAGTCCGGCCATGAAGTAATGTTCCTTTCGGTGGGAAATGGTTTCCGAGTTGAAATCGGTGCCGAAACGACGGTTCAGAAGGGTGACAATATGGGAGGTGGCTGTTCCTCCCAGTTCATAAAAGTAATCTTCGTCGAAGTGAAACGGCGCATCGGCTTCTTTTAAGGCCTGTAACCAGGCTTGGTAATGGATGGGCATAGTATGAGCCAGGGTGCCGTCACAATCGAAAATATAGCCGGCAAAAGGACCGGTGGGCAGGTTCAGTTTCATAGGGAGCGGGTATCATACCGTTCAGGATTAAAGATTGACGAGACTGAACTATCTTCCAAATTCTCTTTCTGAGAAAAGAGGATGAAAGGGAGGAGTGTCTTGGGAACCTTGAGGATGGGAATATCTTGGAACTGAAAGATTGCCTGTGTCGGGATTTGTCATAGTTTTGTGGCAGTTGGAGTTACCCAAGATTTGATATGAGTTTGGCAACATCACTAAAAGAGCTTATCCCCAATGCACGGCTCGGTCATTATACGATCGTCGAGCACCTGGCAGAGGGTGGCATGGGGCATGTTTACCGTGCCTTTGAGCCAAGCCTTTCCCGGGAAGTTGCGATCAAGGTTTTAAAAGCGGAATTGGCCGATGAGCCGGATAAGATCGGTCTTTTTGACCTTGAGGCGCAAAACATTGCGGCACTCCGCCATTCCAACATTGTTCCGATCTACTTTGTCGGTCACCAGGGGGATCTACATTATTTTGTCATGCCCTTCATTACGGGTTCCACCCTGGATGACTGGGTGGAAAGCGGTGTGTCGATGAATGCCGATCAGGGTATCTGGGTGTTGAACCAGGCGATTGAGGCCCTGGACTGGGCCTACAAACACGGAATCATCCATCTCGATATCAAGCCCTCTAACTTTCTGGTAGATGAAAGCGGAATCATCCTGCTGACGGACTTTGGCCTGGCCCGCACCCTGGGGCAGACCATTCTCGACAATCCTGATGAATGCTACGGAACGCCGGCCTACATGTGTCCGGAGCAGATACTTCAGCAGCCCACAGACCAGCGCAGCGACATCTATTCTTTGGGAGCGACCTTGTACCATCTGATGACCTGCCGCTTTCTCTACGACTGTGAAACGGTGACGGAGCTGGTCCAGGCTCATCTGGAAAAACCCTTTCCATATGCGGATGCAGCGGCCCTGGGTCTGGCACCGGGCTGGATCAACCTCTTTGACCGCATGACCCAGAAGAGTCAGGCGGATCGTTTTCAAAATTATGACGAACTGCGTGAGGCCCTGGCCAACGTCACCCGTCTGGGCCCGGTGAAAAAGAAGGGTGGAGATACCCTGATCGGCGAGGGTCAGACTCTGGTGCCTCACCGCAGTTCAGCGACAAAGGAGCATGCCTATGGCCTGCTCAACCCTAAATTCAATTCCTGGGCGGAGTCCTCCATCGACCAGACCTTGGTGAGGAAAAAAGCGGAGACGCTCAATGGCATCCAACGGCCAATGAAGCCCATGAAGTTGAGCAAACTGATCAAGCCTCTGAAGGAGATGGTGAAAATTTCCACACCGGATATCGTCGACCTTGCGGAAGCCCTCGCTATTCTCCCCCAGATTGATGAATTTGTGTTGAATCTGGCCGGGACAGGATTTGCCCGCAGGACGATGGAGCACGGGTTGACGCGTAAAAAAGCCATACGCGCGGTGGGTCCGGATCTGGTGTCGCAACTTATCCTGACGGGATTGATGTTGCGTGATGATTTTGAGGCCACTCCGGAGTTTGTCTGGACGGCTTTCTGGCAGCACTCGGTTGCCACAGGAATTGTTTCCTATTACCTGATGGAGGTCGTCACAGGTGAATTCACCCCGGGCAAAGGGTGGGTGGATACTTCCACGAAAAAGCTGACTTCCATGCTTTCGCTCAACATCCTTCTGAACAAGGGAAAGATGAATGCCTATTTTGCCGGATTCATTCATGATATCGGCAAACTGGCGTTGGCCGAGGTTGCCCCCTATCCGTATTACTCCGCCCTGCGGGAGGCAATTGAGAAACAAAGCAGCCTGGCTTATCAAGAAAAGCGTTTTATGGGCGTGGACCATGCCGAAATGGGGGAGCTCTGGCTGGGCTGGATTGGAATTGACGGGCCGGCCAAACAATCGACGGGCGCACACCATGAACTTGCCAAAAAATCGGGACTGCTCGCCTCGGTGGTGTCCCTGGCCAACCAGATGGTGAAAATTTACGGCATTGGCTACAGCGGATCACCGGTAGTGGATCAGCGCAACCTGTGGGAAACCCGGGCATGGCTCGAGCTGAAGGCTGCCAGTAAAAATCAGGAGTTGACCCCGTCCCTGATGGAGGAATCCTTCATCCCTCTGGTGGCCCAGCTACCCATGATGGAACCGGTGGCACGTTGATCTTATGAAAATAATCCTGACACGCGAGTTTACTTTTGACGCGGCCCAGTCCCTGACGGTTTTTCCTGAAGGACACAAATGCAGACGTCTGCATGGGCACACGTTTCTGGTACAGATTTCCGTGAAGGGGGATGTCGATGCTAAGACCGGCCTGCTCTACGATCATGCGGTCATTGCCCAAAAGATGAAGCCTTTGATTGAAACAGTGGATCATTCCTATCTCAATGAAATCCCCGGTCTGGAAAACCCTACTCTTGAACTGCTCTGCCTGTGGTTCTGGAACAAATTGAGCGGGGAACTGCCCGGCTTATCCGAGGTGCGCATCAACGAAACGCCGCGTGCTTGGTGCAGCTATCAGGGCGGGTGATCGTAATGAAAATTTACGCCACGGCCACCCTGATCGGAAAAGACAAGTCTGGTGTCATCGCCGCGGTCACGCAGTTTCTGTTCCAGCACAAGGCCAACATCGAAGCCCTGGAGGAACAGGTTTCGCGCGGACAGTTCAGCATGACCCTTCAGGCGTCCTGGCTGAAGAAAGATCTGGACGAGACAAAAATCAGGGCGGGCCTGCAGGAATTGGCCTCACGGATGAAAATGGAGTTGAAACTTCATTTCGCTCCGGCCCGCAGCAGACAGCGTATGGCTTTGTTTGTGACGAGAGAGCCGCACGCACTGGAATCCGTTTTGAAAGCGGTGAAACAGGGCAAAGTCAAAGCCGATGCATCACTCGTCATCGGCAATCGCAAGGATCTGGAGCCTGTGGCCAAGGCCGCCGGCCTGCCTTTTGTGCTGCTTCCGTTCCAAGAGCGGGCCGAGTCGGAAAAAAAGGCCCTCCAAATCCTGGAAGAATACCAGATCGATTTTATTGTTTTGGCTCGTTTCATGAAAATTTTGTCGCCCAATTTCGTCTGGCGCTGGAAAAATAAAATTCTCAATATTCATCCCTCCCTGTTACCTGCTTTCCCTGGCGCCTCCGCCTATCGCCAGGCCTATGAAAAAGGGGTCAAGATTGTAGGTGTCACCGCTCATTTCGTCACTCCGGATCTGGATCAGGGCCCTATCATTTGTCAGGAGTCTTTTAAAACCAGGCCGGAAGAAGGACTGGTAAGTATTGTCAAACGGGGCCAGGACTGTGAGAGCAAATGTCTGGTGCGGGCGCTGGGTCTTTACTTGAAGAACCGGTTGGATGTGCACTGGGGCAGGGTTTACGGGGTATGAATTCTTTTTTCAAAGGTCTTTTGTTAGGCGTTATACTGGCGCTTGGGCTTTTTTACGGAGTGCAGCGTCTGACCGGAAACAAGGCAGCAGTGACGCCGGTTGAGCATTCGGCTGAGGCCCAGGAAATGCTTTCGGTTAAAGGGGAAAACACCCTGTTGAAAAAAATGTTGGGGCAGGTTGAAGGCGAGGTGCTGATTGTCGGACCGGTTGCGAAGAAAGCGGAGATCCACGGCAAGCTGGTCTGGGATAATTCGATGCAACAGGGTTTTCTGCATGTGCAGGGTCTGAACCCCGCAGCGGGTTATGAGCTGGTTCTTGTGACCCAAAAAGGCAGGTCTGTTGTTGTATCGGAACTTACCGGGCAGACGGTCTGGCAGTTCCAATTCAAAACGCCCGAGCGCATTCTCGATCTGGCTTCGGTGGAGATCCGGGGAAGAACTTCACAAACGGAAACGGAGACGGTGTATGCGCGCGGCGTGGTTTCAGACAAGTAAACTCTGGCTCCCTCCCTGCCTTTGGTGCGCATGTATTCTTCTGGCATCCAGCATCCCCGGTGATGACCTGCCCAAACAGGAAATACCCTATCTGGACAAAGTCGTCCACCTCGGGATTTACGGTATTCTCGGCATCCTGCTGGCCCGCACGCGGGTTTCATTTCCATTGGCATTGGGACTGGCGGCGATTTTTGGCGTGATTGATGAGTTCTATCAAACCATGACACCCAATCGCAGCGCCGATCCCATGGATTGGGTCGCGGATGTGGTGGGGGCCTGCATGGGAATTCTTTTGATGCAATGGCTGATGGCGAGGCGATTGGAGTCCAAGCCATGAGTAAACGTGCGGCTTATCTGGATCTTTGTTCCCGGATTCGTTCCCATGACATTTCCTACTACATCAAAGGGACGTCAAGCATCAGTGATTTTGACTATGACAGACTTTACCTTGAGCTGCTTGAGTTGGAAAAAAGCCATCCGGACTGGGTGACACCGGATTCTCCCAGCCAGAAAGTGGGCGGACACGCATTGGCCGGGTTTTCTCAAGTTACGCACCGCGTTCCCATGCAAAGCCTGGATAACACCTATTCAGAGGACGAGTTGCGCGAATTTGCTGCCCGTGTTTCCAAGTTGCTCGAGAGACGGGAAATGGAATGGATACTGGAGCCCAAGGTGGACGGAGTCGCGGTCAGCCTGCGTTATGAGAAAGGTCTACTCGTCAATGGGTCCACACGTGGGGACGGGTTTACCGGGGATGATATCACGGAAAATTTGAAAACCATTCGTCAATTACCGCTTGTGCTGGCGGATGCCCCTGAAGTTTTGGAGTTGCGGGGTGAGGTTTACATGACCTTTCCTGCGTTTCAGAGAATCAACAGTGCCCGACAGGAAGCCGGTGAGGATCTGTTTGCCAATGCGAGGAATGCCACGGCAGGAACCCTGAAACAGCTGGATTCCAAGGAAGTGGCCAGGAGGCCTCTCTCCATTGTCCTTTATGGGGCGGGGGAAATCATGGGGAAGACTATTCCCGGGCAGAGTGATTTTCTGAAGAACCTGGAGGGCTGGGGTTTTCCGGTCCCGGAATGGACGGCCCGGGCCCGCACTGTCGATGAATTGATTTCGGCGTTGCATGAACTGGACAACAGGCGGAAGGGTTTTTCCTACCCGACCGATGGAGCCGTCATCAAAGTGAACTCCTTTGAGCAGAGATCCTGGCTGGGCTCGACCTCCAAAGCACCCCGCTGGGCCATTGCCTATAAATTTGCACCCGAACAGGCGGAGACAGTGCTGCGTGCCATTACCTTCCAGGTGGGACGCACAGGGGTGATTACCCCAGTCGCGGAACTGGAGCCTGTGCTTCTGAGCGGAACCACGGTCAGCCGGGCCACTTTGCATAATTTCGATGAGATCCGCAGGAAAGATATACGTCTGATGGATCATGTTGTGGTGGAAAAAGCCGGTGAAATCATACCAGCCGTGATCTCGGTCAATCTGAACAAACGTTTGACTGGAGCTGAAGTGATTGCGGAGCCACGCGACTGCCCGTCCTGTGCTTCAGCTCTTCTGAAGGATGGAATTTTTCTCCGCTGTATCAGTGCTTCCTGCCCGGCCCAGGCCAATCGAGGTATCCAGCATTTTGCCCACCGTGGGGCCATGGATATCGAAGGGTTGGGCGAATCCCTGGTGGAGCAGTTGGTGGAGAAGAGTTTGCTGAAAAGCTTCCCGGATATTTACTCCTTGAGTGTCGGAGCAGTGGCGGGCCTGCCCAGGATGGGCGAAAAATCCGCTGCCAACCTGATCGACGCCATTGCCAAAAGCAAACAACAGCCATTGTGGCGTTTGCTCTTTGGTTTGGGGATCTTTCATGTTGGGGCAGGTCTCGCGCGAAAACTTGAGTCGGCCTTTGAAGGGTTGGATCAGCTTGCCTCGGCTTCGCTGGAGGAACTCCTGAAGGTTGAGGATGTGGGAGCGATCGTGGCGGAAAGTATTCATGCTTATTTCAGAAAAGAAGAAAACCGCAGGCTGATCGGACGACTTCGTGAACATGGATTGAATTTTAAGTCAGTTAAACAAGAGGTTCGCAGTACTGTTCTGTCAGGCAAAAAATTTGTCATTACAGGCACACTTTCCCGCCCGCGGCCTTCCTTTGAAGCGGATATCAGGGCTTTGGGTGGGGAAATCAGCGGCTCGGTGAGTGCCAAAACCGATTATGTTCTGGCCGGGGAGGATGCCGGCTCCAAGCTGGAAAAAGCGAGGAAGCTGGGGGTGAAGGTTATTGATGAGAAGGAGTTTGAAAAACTTGCGCAACCTATGGGTGGTCACTAGGTTCAGATCAATCATGGATCGATTGAGGATTTTCACAGGAATTGCAGTCTGGCTGCTTTTGGTCTCTGTCGCACCTGTTGGGGCCCAGTATGGTGATCCTGCCGCGCGCGAGGACGAGGCGATTGAGCGTCAGAAAATTTTAAAGGCAGCGGATCACATCGAACTGCTCGTGCAACAGAATCAGAAAATGCAGCAGGATATTGCCAAGCTACAGCAACAAGTTTCCGGATTGCAGGAAGAGAAGTCAGCCCTGCAGAAGCGGTTGGATGATTTTGAAAAAAATGCCGTCAAGGAGAGGCAGGCCCTTTTGAAAGAAGTGGCCTCCCTTGTGGCGAACAAGTCGTCGGGTTCCTCCACTGCCGCAACCAGCACGGTCCAGCAGGAGAAGCCATCTTCGCAGGCCAAGGAGCAAGGTTACGAATACGAGGTCAAAGCCGGAGACAGCCTCTGGGCTATCGCCAAGGCTTTTCAGGATGCAGGCGTAAAAGTTTCTGTGGATGAAATACGTAAAGCCAACAATATGGGGAAAAGCCAGGATCTGCGTGTGGGGCAGAAGCTTTTTGTTCCTAAAAACTGATTTATGAGTAATGACGTAAAGAAAGTCCGGTTGCGCAAGTTAGAGGAAAACGAGGTTCTAGGGCCGATGGAACTTGCCGACCTGAAAATACTGGCGGAAAGCGCCTACATTTCACCCGGGGATGAAATTTCTTTTGATGGGGAGGAATGGCAAAAAGCCGTGCTGGTGGACGAACTGGGCATGCACTGGATGATCCGTTCCAAAGACGGGATTGAATACGGACCAACCACTGTTGGTACAGTGCGCGAGTTTCTATCTGCGGGTGAAATCGAAAAAGAGGCGATGGTCATCAACACCAAGTCGAAAAAAGAGGCAACTGTCAAAGAGTTCCTGGGTGATGAGACCTTGGCCAAGGTGGAAGCAGAGAAGCAGGAGCAGGCGATCCCCGTCCCCGACCGGGATCTGGATGAAAGTCTGGAATTGGCAAAAGATATACGCATCCGAAATCTGGAAGTGGATTATGAGGGGCTTAAAAAAGAATTCGATGATCTCAGCCAGAAATACCGGCGAACATTGGAAGAATTGATCGCCTTGAAGAAGGTCACCTGATCAGCGCGGGTCAATTTGCCGCCTGCCTCTTTGGAGACCAGCAGCTTGTGCGGCCTCCGATGCTTTCACGGACCAGTCCGCAGCCAGTGAGGGGACAGCGTCCGCCGTCTTTCCAGCGATGATTGAAGAGCCAGCTGTCCGGGGGCCCGGACCAGGTTGTTCCAATAACACGAAGTGCATCGCGAACCACCTTCCGCGTTTGTTTCCAAAGTTCCTTTTGTTCAGCTTCCGACAGCTTGCCTGACTGTCGCCGCGGATGAATTCCGGCCCGCCAAAGGATTTCGTCCGCCATCCAGTTGCCGATGCCTGGAAAACGTTCCTGCATCAGAAGGACGGCCTTGATGGGACTTCGCCCCCGTTTTTCCAGAAAAATGACGATATCGGAAAAGGTCACTTTGGTAGAAAGCAGGGAGGGTGGAAGTGCCTGCCACCAGGCGGGACTTTCTTTGCCCAAGGAAAAGTTAACCCGACCAAAGAGCCTCGGGTCGGTGAAGATCAGACTTTGTTTTTTTTGATAAAGAACCAGATGGTCGTGCTTTCCGGGAAGATGGTCGGGTGTTCCGACACTGAGTGAGCCAGTCATGCCTAGATGAATGCCCAGCCAGGATGATGGGCTGAGATGGAAGAGCATCCATTTTCCGGAAGACCACGAGTCCTTGAGCCGGGTGCCTGGAAGCTGTCGAGCCAGGAGGGCGGGGTCAGATCTCCGGAAGAGACGTTTGCCTCCGTTCAGATTCACCCGAAGAATGCTCTGACCCAGGCCTGGGCTCCATTGCTTTCTATAATAGTCAACTTCAGCGAGTTCCGGCATAAAAATGGGCCTTTCAAAGGGCTTTTCAGATCAGGGCCGTTGAAAGCGCCCAGCGATTCCATGGACGAAAAATGGCGATCAAAAGTAGTTGCATGTCAAACGATATGACATAGGATTACTAAAGCAAGGCACAGACTCGGAGAACTCATTTCTCTACGGGAGATCATGGTATGAAATTTAAAGACGTGCCCACACTGGCCAAATTTGAAAAGCATGCGTTGGCCAATCCGGATTGCCTCATTACCCAGCAAAGTTTTCACGCGGTGAAGGAAATTATTGAACCGGTGGATGCCAGCGAATCCAACAGCTACAATCTCCACGAAACGGCCGCCATCATGAATCTGAAGGAGCGCTGTGTCGCCGTGGAAAAATCCACCCGCCTTATCTGGGCCTGTGCCTGCGCAACGGATCATGTGAATCCCCCGAAATGGGATTTTATCCCGGATTATCAGTCCGCCATTGACTATTTTCAGGGCCTGACCGACCTGGAGTTAATGGCAGAAACCAAAGAACACCGCATTACCTGGGAACAGGTGATCCTTGCGGGAAGATAACGATTCCGCCCATTCCCGGGTGACTCTGACCTTTTTGGGTTGGATGTCTTCCATTTAACGCCGTCTGCAACGGATGGCTTATAACCAGGAATTACCGTCTCCGGCGTTTCCCGCTGCCTTTGGCTGGCTCCTGGTTTTTGGGGCCTTTGGAAGGTGAACGGTCCTCGCGGGGGCGTCGACTTTGGGAACGGCTTCCCTGCTGTGAACGCGGACGTGGCTGCACAGGTTTGTCAGACCTTTCCGACCTTGGGTTTTTGGAAGCAGTCCCTGCTTCTCCCATCAGCTTGAAATCAATCTGCTGTTTCACCATGTCCACTTTCATGACCTGTACCTGAACAGTGTCACCGATGGTATAACTCTTGCGCGTGCGCTTCCCTTCCAGCGATTGTTGCCGGTCATTGTAATGGTAGAAATCCCCATCCATCGAAGAGACATGCACCAGCCCGCTGATGAGGAATTCCGGCAGTTCCACAAACATCCCGAAATTCTGCACGTCCATGACCACGGCCTGGAAACTTTGGTTTTTTCCTTCTGTCAGTTGGTTCTGGAAGAATTCGAATTTCTTCAGTTTGACGGACTCGCCTTCCGCATCCGCAGCCGTCCGTTCGGTCTGCGAAATGTGTTGGGCGATCTTTTCCATCTCGGCCGTGCCTCCCATTTTGATACCAGCCAGGGCGCGGTGGACGATGAGATCGGAATAGCGGCGGATGGGGGAAGTAAAGTGGGTGTAGTCCTCTTTGCCCAGGCCATAATGGCCTTCGGGCTTGGCGGAATAGACCGCACGTTTCAGAGAGCGGAGCAGGCCAACTTTCAGAGCGTGGGTTTCCGGACGACCTTCGATCAGCTTCAGGGCCCGCTGGACTTCCTTCTTCTGGGTCAGATCCCCGACCTTGATGTCGTGGATTTTTAGCAGCTCGCGGTATTCGGCCAATTTTTCCGCGTCCGGTGATTCATGCACCCGGAAGACGGCCGGAAGTTGCTTGCGGCGGAGATCTTTGGCCACAAGTTCATTTGCCATCAACATGAATTCCTCAATGAGTTGATGGGAAATGTCATGTTCGACTCTGGTCATCTTGTAGGGCTTGCCGTGTTCGTCGCAATGGACTTTGACCTCGGGCATGTCGAGATCGAGGGAGCCGGCGGCGAAACGGTTGCTTCTCAGTTTGGAAGCAATTTTCCATGACTGATTCAGGGCCTGATCCAGGGAGTCCTGGGGTTTGCGTTGCAGACGTACGAAAGCCTGCTCATAGCTGAGCCGGTGTTTGGAGTGGATGACGCTGCGGGTGGTGTAATGTTTGAGGATTTTACCGTCCTCGGTGACGGTGGCGATGCAGGAATAGGTCAGACGATCCACGCGGGGGTTGAGGGAACACAGGCCGTTGGAAAGCTCTTCCGGCAGCATGGGGATGACCTGGTTCACCAGGTAGACACTATTGCCGCGTTTGCGGGCTTCGACATCCAGGGCCGAACCCGGTTGGACGTAGGAAGAAACGTCGGCGATATGGACACCAACTTCCCATTTTCCGCCGCCCAGTGATTTGACGTGAATGGCGTCGTCGAAATCTTTGGCTGTTTCGGGGTCGATCGTGACTATGAATTCTTTGCGCAGATCCAGGCGGTCATCGTTGAAAGGTGCATCCCCTTCCGGGTGGGCAAAGGAGGCGACTTCTTGTAGGACTTCCCCCGGGAATTCCGTAGGCAATTCGTTTTTGCGGATGATGGAGAGAATGTCCAGGCCGGGATCGCCGGGGCGGCCCAGGCGTTCGCTGACGACGCCTTCCGGATTGTGATTCCGTGATTTCCATTCGGTCAACTGCACCACCACCTTGTCCCCTAAATCCGGTTTGGGAGTCAGTTCGGACTGGGCGGGGTCGGGAACATAGATGTTATGGACAAAGCGGGGATCGTCCGGGACGACAAAAAAGAAATGGCCGCCATGCTCCAGGGTGCCGACCATGCTGTTGCGGCGGCGCTTGAGGATACGGATGACTTCGGCCTGGGGATTGCTGAAGCGGGCCTGGCCTTTTCTGTGGATTTTACGTGCCACAACCAGATCCTGGTGCAGCGCGGTGCCGGTGTCTTCGCCGGCAATGAAGTAATCTTCATCGCCGACCTCAGGCAGGAGGAAGGCGAAGCCCTTGATGTTGAATTGAAGAACGCCGGTGATCAGTTCGGCTTCCTGGGGCAGAACCCAGCAGTCCTTGCGGACACGGACAACTTTCCCGGCCAGTTCGAGTTCTTTCAGGCTGGCTTCCATCTCGTCCGGGTCCGTGTTTCTCAGGCGTAAAAGCTTGCGAAGTTCCAGGGTATTGGAAGGGCGGTAATCGGGAAGGGAAAGCTGATCGAGGATGAGCGCGGGTAGCGCGGCAGGCTTGGACATGGGAAAAGTGAAGCAGCTTTTGCCTTAAAGGCACAGGAATTTTAAAAGGCACTTTTTCAGAACCTGGTTCTGCGCTGCGTTCAGACTGACTTCGGGGGCGAAGGCTGTTTTTTAATTGTCATCCTGTACAACTTGAAGGATCGGGTGGGCATTAACTTTCCTTTTCTTCTGGCGCAGACTCTGAAATTTTTTACAGATGATTCGTAAAAACGATCTATGAAAAATTACGGGATCCCGGATTGGTTCTTGAGTTTGCACCTTGGAGAATAGGGCCTATAATGGCCGGTGAAAGGATGGTAATGTGAAAAAAGTTGGAATCATCGGGGCGGGAATTTCGGGGTTGACCTGTGCCCGTGAACTGAAAGCGAAGGGTTTTGAGGTGACGGTTCTGGAAAAATCCAGATCTTACGGAGGCCGTTGTGCCACCCGCTTGTGGAACGGGCATGTGGTGGACCATGGCGCGCAATTTTTCACTATCAATGACCCATTTTTCCGAAGTGAATTGGAAAACCTGGCCGGGGATTCCCTAAAAAAACTGGAGAGTCCGGTCATGGATTTCCAAGGACGGATTATCCCCCCGACCGGCAACGGGCGCCGCTATCTGAGCACCGGCAACAACCGCCTAGGCAAGATCCTGGGACAAGGTTTGGAGATTCGTTTTGAGCAAAGGGTTGAACGGATAAGGGTGGAGGGGCATCATATTCTGGCAGATGATCTGCACTTTGATGCGTTGGTGTGTTCTGTGCCAACCCCTCAACTGGCAGACCTGTTAGTTTGGGACAAATCGCCGGTCTCCTATGCCCGGGGCCTGACTGTTTTGTTTGAATATCAGGGGCTGAAGACCGGGCTTTTTACGGATCGTTATGCCCTGAGCACCCAGGATCCCGATGAGCCGTTGAGCTGGAGTGCCTGTGAAAACCACAAGGAAGGACGAATCAAGGGAGATGCCAGCGTCTTTGTCGTGCAGGCTTCGGAAGTCTTCAGCAATGAACACTGGGATGACGAACCTGCGGGTTATGTTCCCTTGCTGCGGGAACGATTGGAAAAACATTGGGGACTGGAGGGATTTGCGCCGGTCAACACCTTTGCGCATCGTTGGGGTTATGCCAAACCTGTGGAATCAGAACCCTTTCCTGCACTTCCTCCCGGTTTATTTGTCTGCGGGGATGGCGTGGTCAAGGCGCGGATTGAGGATGTTTGGTTGAGCGGAGTCCGGACGGCCGGCGATGTCGTTTCTTTTCTCGAAAAATAGTATTTAGAGGTTAGTAATTAGTTGAATGGGCCTCTGGTGGATGATGGCCTGGATCAGGGCCGCCATGCAACGCGGGAACAGGTGGAGTATCTGGTGATGACCATTGAGGATGCCGCCGGGCACGGTTGTGGGGTGGCTTTACGGGGCCTTGTGGCGAAAGAGGAAACATATGCCAACGGATTACCCCCGGATGGATGACTGGACGTTTCTTTTCATCCGTAGATCCGGATGATTCGAAAACTGCCATAGATCTAACAAAGGTATAGTTACTACCGATTAGCAGGCCAGGGTCAGGGAGCCCGGATTTATTTTCTTTTCAGGATCTGGTCCGGATTCAAGGCCAGAAGGTCTTTGGTCACAAAAAGACCGTCTTTGCGGATGAGTTTCCCGTCAAACCAGACTTCGCCGCCGCCGTAGTCCTGGCGTTGGATGTTGACCATGTCCCAGTGAACCTGGGAGCGGTTGCTGTTGTCAGCATCCTCATAGGCCTGGCCGGGGGTGAAATGGAAGGAGCCGGAAATTTTCTCATCAAAGAGGATGTCGCGCATGGGGTGGAGAATATGCGGATTGAAGCCGAGGCTGAATTCTCCGATGTAGCGGGCTCCGGCGTCGGAGTCCAGGATTTGGTTGAGACGTTCGGAATTGTCGTTGGCGACTGCACCGATGATTTTCCCTTTGTTGAAAGTCAGATGGATGCCGTCAAAGGATACACCCTGATAAACCGTGGGGGTATTAAAACGGATTTCTCCCTCCACGCTGTTTTTGACAGGGCAGGAAAAGACTTCGCCATCCGGAATGTTGCGCTTTCCTCCGCAGATGACGGAGCCGATGTTTTTGATGGAAAAGCGCAGGTCGGTGCCGGGCCCTTTCAGGTGAACCCGGTCTGTTTTGTCCATGAGCTTCTTGAGCCGCTCCATGGCGGGAACCATGGCGGCGTAATCGAGGGTGCAGACACGGAAATAGAAGTCCTCAAAGGAGGATGTACTCATCAGGGCCTGTTGTGCCATGGCGGTGGTTGGCCAGCGCAGAACCACCCATTTGGTTTTTTTGACCCGCCAATCCATGACCGGGCGGAGGATTTTTGAGGCCAGTTTCATCCGGTCGGTCGGAACATCGGAGGATTCGAAAATATTGTTGGCCCCACGAATGGCGATGTAGGCCTGCATGCCCTTCATACGGCGGAGTTCCAGGTCGCGGGTGAAGCTCAATTGCTCCTCACTGGATTCGCGCAGGATCTCACGCTGGATGCGGGAATCATAGACATTGATATAGGGGATGGCTTTGCGCGCGCGCGCCGCACGGATCAGTGCCGTGCCCATTTCAGAGGGAACATCGAAGAGCTCGATCAGGATCCGCTCGCCAGGTTGTAGTTCGGTGGAATAAGCGGCAAGCAGGTGGGAAAGCTGGTCATAGCGGGGATCATGCATTTACCTAGTAAGAAGGAAGAGGGGGGAATATAGAAGCCCAAAAATTCGGGGAGTGGGGAATGTCTTGTGAATGGACAGGCTGCCATTGCAGGTGCAGAATGAAGGACGATATGAAAACATTTGTTTTGGCCTCCGGAATGATGATGCTCCTGCTGGGTTTGGCCGGTGCTGCCGAGAAACCCAAAAATGATCAGCCACAAAGCAAGGAAACTCAGGAACCGGAAAAAAAAGTGGAGCCTGCAGCAGTTGTCAAGGGACTGGCAACCATGCAGCTCAAGAGCCAGAACAAATCGATCCTCAACAGGATGGAACTGGTCCTGTGCCCCGCCGATCTTGGTCCGCGAATCAAAGAAACCCGCGACGAGCGCTGGCGCATCAATGCTTCACGGGCTAAATTCAACGATGGCTACAATAATCTGGATTTGAATGCCATCGGGATGCTGGCTGTGCGCAGCGGAGGTCTGCGGGCCAAGACTGACGAGAAAGGACAGTTTCAATTTGAGAAAGTGCCTCCGGGAGCCTACCTGATCTACGGCCAATACCGCAGTCACTACGCCGTGGCCTATTGGCTGGTTCCGGTCAAGGTGGCCAAGGACGGTGAGGTGATCACCATCGACCTGAATGAAACCAACGTAAAAGAAGCGCATAACCGCTTTTAGGATAAGCCCGATTTACGTTGTTGGCAGGGACGGGAGTTGGGTCTAGGTTCAGGCTGTGCCACAGGATACTTTAAGGTCGGAAAAATCAGAACCGGTGAAACAGTTTTCGGTTTTCACCGAGAACAAAGTAGGACGCCTGCACGAAATCATCAGGCTCTTGAACGAGCGCAAGATCCATGCGGTGGCACTGACCATCCTGGATACCACGGACAGCTCCATCCATCGTATGATTGTCGATGATCCGGATGAAGCCCGGCAGATGTTGTTGGAGCATGGTATCACTTTTTCCGAGACCAACATGGTGGCGGTGGAACTGGATTCGACGCCAGACCTGATCAAGGTGTTGACAGCTTTGTTGGAGGCGGAAATCAATATCCACTATTGCTACCCGTTCATCTACCGTCCGCATGATAAATCCGCCTTGGCCCTGCATTTGGAAGATCCCGAGTTGGCGTCCCAATCGCTGGAGCGGCACGGTTTCAAAGTGCTGACGCAGCGGGATATTTCACGATAAGCCTTTTAGGACGGGACGGAGAGGGACTTGCCGTTGTCCTTTGGGCCGAGCTTCAGGATATAGGGGGCGGCACTGATGGCCCAGCTTTCTGCTTTGGGGTAAGAGGAGGCCCCTTCCGACCAGCAACTTCTTAACATGTCGGTATCGATTATTCCCGGGTTGAGAGGGATGGCGGCCATGCCCTCCGGCAATTCTTCGGCCAAGGCTTTGGTCAGCCCTTCTATGGCAAATTTCGAGGCACAATAGGGTGCGATCTCCGGAGAAACACTGCGTCCCCAGCCTGAACTTATGTTCACGATGACTCCCTTTTTACAGGCTGCCATGGTTGGCACAAAATGGCGGATGATGTTGGTGACGCCTTTGATGTTGATATCGATGATAGGATCGAATTCTTTTGCGCTGAGATTCCAGAGCTTATCGTTACGGTTCATCAAGGCGGCGTTATTAATGAGA